>JAEAME010001245.1_pt1 | contig 18670 bp, 21 predicted proteins | sample 8958731 | NCBI WGS metagenome assembly JAEAME01 (sample SAMN16933194, study PRJNA681113) | bioreactor sludge metagenome | isolation source: anerobic bioreactor sludge (Control) | place: India:Bengaluru | collected 2018-10-24 | reverse complement strand
TGCGATCTCATCCGTAACCAAATAGGCTGCCTCGCGACTTAACAAACCATGCACCTTGCCGATGCCGCTACACGGAATTATCAGCACGGATTTTCTGTTCAGGGTGTCATTCATTGGCAGCTCCCATTTCTTCTATAGCAAGCTAAGGACACTGGACAACGCCCTGCGCCCAGGGGCAACCACCGCAGGTGGGGCGGGACTGCCGATGCAGTCCTCCTGATTGGATTCAAAATAATCGCAATCCTTCGATAATTCGCCTAAAGACTTCAAGACTCATTGCCCCTAATGGTTCATCCCAGCTATGGCGGATACAGGTCACACAATCCAGATTGCAGCGGTTTGTAGGCTCAATGTACACCCTTGCCAGCTGGGTCACGGGTCTGAGAAGGGTCAGTCTGTTGGTATTGCTTTCGATACGTATCTTGGCACCGGGGCTTAAGCCATATTGCCTGACCAGATCGGGCGGCAGGACGAGATGCCCTTCTTGATTAACCTCTGTTACAAACTGATTCTTTTTCATCCGACTCTCTCAAACCCCTTGTTCCTTCAACGGATCATTTCAGAATCCCATGAGGTTTTTCAGAAGCAGATAGATTCCAGCAACAATGAAGACAATGGCTGTCAGCTTGCGAACCCACTTCTCGATCTGAGTCAGTCTGTCGAAAACTTTGCCGATAGACTTAACGCTGAACACCATAACTAAAGCAAACGCGACCACGGGGAGTGCCGTGCCCAGCCCATAGACGGATGGCATTAACACCACCGATTTGCCGTCGATCGCCAGCGGAATCAGGCTTCCGAAAAAAAGCGCGGCGGACAGCGGGCAGAAGGTCAGAGCAAAAACAATCCCCAGCAACCCGGAACCCCACATGCCCCATTTCCCGGCTTTCTCTTGAACCGAACTGCCCAGCAAAGACGCGGAGAAGGAGATGGGGATCACATCCAACAGAATGATCCCCACGACTATCAGCAACGGCCCGATAATCTTATGCATGTTCGATTCGAGGAAAAATGAAACTTCCGGCAACGAAAGCAGGCTGGCGACAGCCAGGACGGCAATCACCACGTATGTAAGCATTCTGCCCGCCGCATACAGCAACCCGCTACACAGGACTTTTTTCGACGATCTCAGGTTCCTGGCGATGAAAGAAACGGCCGCGATGTTTGTCGCCAGAGGGCACGGGCTGATTGACGTCAGGATCCCGAGCCAGAAGGCTGAGAAAATATCGAGGTAGAAATTCTGCATTCAGAAAGCCCCTTTATCCCTTGGCAAGATATTTTCGGACCTCTCTGCGCACATAATTAAGGAAGGCGTCCTTGCGGCCCGTCAACTGCCACACCACCTTAAGGTTCGTCCATTCGGTTTGTTTCCCGTCTACCGTGTTCACCAGAATGAGCGATTTGGAAACGAGCTTGTAATCCTTCATAAAATGCCGGTTTTCGGGATTCTCGTAATTGACGATCCGCATTTCCAGGAGTCCCTTTTTCAGTTCATCGGGGAAACCCTGCTCGATCGCCTCTTTTGAGTACGCCTCGATCTTCATACAGGCGCTGCAACGGGTGTTGGTGTGAAAATAGTAGGCAATGACTTTATGCATGCCGGTTTTCGGCGTAGCGGATTGTTGAGCTGCCACATTCGAGACAGGATATGCAAGGGCTGCAGCTAATCCTAAAATCAGAAAACATTTCAAGAAGGTGCTGGATCTCATTATGTTCTCCTTCCATGACTCCAGAAAACGAACTTCATCGCTCTCGTTTCATCATCCGATAACCGGCATTCATGCCAGAATTGAGAATAGCATGAAAACAGAAAGCGCCTGCTCCTCGGCCTGAGCTTCCCCGGCTAAACCTAAGATATTGTGATAATTGGGCCTTCGGGGCTTTGTGAAATAGTTCTTGACTGCATTCGTTAAACCGGATATATGAATGCGGATCAAGGAGATTACTGTGAAAGAAACTGCCCGATTCTTTAAAGTCCTTTCCGATGAGGCCAGGCTTCAAATGCTCTGGCTTCTCTTCAACAACCGGGAGCTATGCGTATGTGATTTCATGGAAGTGCTGGAAATCACCCAATCCAAGGCGTCTCGTCACCTTGCCGCTCTGCGCAATGCCGGTCTGGCAACCGATCGCAGGGAAGGATTGTGGTCCTATTATTCCCTTCGGCCTGTCGAGGATGAACTTGTGGGAGCGCACCTGAAGCTTTTGAAAGCAAGCCTGTCGAGGCGGGAGGATGCGAAACGTCTCCTTGCAAAGCTCAGCGCCTGGCTAAAGGCGAAGAAAAGCGGCGAGGCTTGCATCGGAAGCAGTGGCTGCACTCGTGTCCCGAAAAACGCCAGAAACAGCTCACTTTCATCCCTGCTTTCCGGAGGTGCCCGATGAGAAACAAATCTGTCTCCGCCTCGGCTCATCACGAAGGCATTGCAAAGAAATTATCATTTCTGGACCGCTATTTAACTCTCTGGATTTTCCTGGCCATGATTGTAGGGGTTGGCGCCGGATACTTCTTTCCGGGCATCGTTCCGTTTTTGAACAAATTCAGCGTTGGAACTACTTCAATTCCAATAGCGATCGGGCTCATTCTGATGATGTACCCGCCGCTGGCCAAGGTGCGCTATGAGGAGATGGGGCCCGTTTTTCGGAATGTCAAGGTGCTGGGATTGTCCCTGGTCCAGAACTGGATTGTGGGCCCGATCCTCATGTTCGCCCTCGCCGTGCTGTTCCTGCGCGACAAGCCTGAATATATGGTAGGGCTGATCATGATCGGCCTGGCCCGCTGCATCGCCATGGTCATCGTGTGGAACGACCTGGCGAAGGGAGACACGGAGTACTGCGCCGGACTGGTCGCCTTCAACTCGATTTTTCAGGTCTTTTTGTATTCGGTTTACGCATACGTCTTTATCACTGTGTTGCCAACCTGGTTCGGATTGAAGGGCGTGGCAGTCGACATCACGATCGGCGAGATAGCCAAGAGCGTTTTTATATATCTCGGGATCCCTTTCATCGCCGGAATGGTCACTCGATTCACGCTCATCAAAGCAAAAGACAAGCAGTGGTATCACGAGAAATTTATCCCGAAGATCAGTCCGATCACGCTCATCGCCCTGCTGTTTACCATCGTGGTGATGTTCTCGCTCAAAGGCGAAACAATTGTTCAGCTGCCATTTGACGTTGTGCGGATCGCCATCCCGCTATTGATCTATTTCCTGTTGATGTTTTTCGTTTCCTTCTTTATGAGCAAGAAGGTGGGCGCGACTTATGGCCAGTCGGCGACGCTTTCATTCACGGCCGCGTCCAACAATTTTGAGCTGGCTATCGCGGTAGCGGTTGCCACTTTCGGAATCCAGCATGGAGGCGCCTTCGCTGCCGTAATCGGGCCGCTGGTTGAAGTACCCGCGCTCATCGGGCTGGTCAATGTTTCGCTTTGGCTGGGTCGAAAATACTATGGAAGGACAGACCTCTAATGCCAAAAGGCATTCTCTTTTTGTGCGTTGCCAATTCGGCGCGCAGCCAGATGGCAGGAGGGATCGCGCGCTCCATTGCACCTGCGGACATCAAAGTCTGGTCGGCGGGCTTCGTTGGCGGCAACAATCTTATGTCCAACTTTATCGCAGCCTTTGTCGGGATGCTCTGGTATTTCGCAATTCTTACGGAAATACCGATCGTCGAAATGCTGATGCGCCTCGGAATGGGCAAAAGACCGGCATGGGCGCTCCTTCCGGGCCGGCCCGGCGCTTTCGCTGTCCGGCATCCTGGTGATCCACAGAGTCATCGGCACTAAAAAGACGCTGGTCTTCTGTTCGTTCGTGGTCGGCATGTCGACCATAGTAGGTTTGATTTTTGGAATGATGCATTAGAGAGAGGGTGTTTGGCATGAAAATCATGGTTCTGGGCACCGGATGCCCGAAGTGCAGGAAACTCTATTCTGAAACCGAGAAAGCAATTGCCGCTTCCGGCGTGAAGGCCGAACTGGAGAAGGTGGAGAAGATTGACGAAATCATAAAATACGGTGTAATGGCGACGCCGAGCCTGGTTATCAATGAAGAGGTTAAATCGAGCGGGCGCATACCTCAGCGTGACGAAATCGTTTCCTGGATCGCATCGGCGGCCAAAAGCGCCGGGTAAATAGCGCCTTGTTACAATCCGTCTCAGTAGGAGCTCATAATGGCAAACGATTCAGTCGGCGAGATCAGGTTCACCATAGACAAGTTCATCTTCCGATTCCCCCAAAATCTTCGCTACAGCCAGGACGGGCTTTGGATCATGCAGGAACGAGGTCTGCTCCGCATAGGGATTGCGGATTTCGTCCAGCAGCGAAATGGGGATATTGCATTTGCCACGCTTGTATCTGCGGATACCGAGTTGAAGGCCGGCGATGAAATAGCCAGCATTGAAACGGTTAAAGTCAATTTCAGTCTTCCGGCTCCGATGAGCGGCAAGGTTCTCGAAATCAACGCGTCTCTGCAGGACTCGCCAGAATGGATCAATATGGAACCTTACGGAAAAGGATGGCTTGTCGTGCTGCAGCTTGAAAAACTGGAGGGGGATCTAGGTGCGCTTATGACAGCCGAAGCATATTCAAATCTAGCCAGACAACAGGCCGAGGCTGAAATCAGGCCGTGAATAAATGGGGACAGAAGCAAATTCAAGGGGTCTGTATCAGCTGCCTTCGTACCTAAATTATGGTGAGGTGAGATAATGCCACGCACTGCCACTTACCACACGATGGTTCAGTGGAAGGGTGAACACTGAGGCCATATCCGGATGGGCAATGGTCCTGAAATGGATTTCTCCGCTCCGCCGGATGCGCAGGGACATGCCGGCGTTTTTACTCCGGAAGATGCTTTTGTCGCCGCTGTCAATACGTGCGTAATGATGATGTTCCTATGGACTGCAGAACGGTTCTGCGGCGAAACAAAGACATATAATGTGGAGCGATATTTTTCGAGAAAAGTTTTCACTTCACCATATTTCGGTATGGGACCCGAGACCGAACCCTACGCCGTGGAGTCCATTGCCGTTGGAATTTCCATTCCAAGGCACGAGTTATACGATCCCAATCAATGGTGCCAAAATCGGTTCTCACATTTTTCCTAACAAACCGGTAACAGCGGGGAGATCGTTTCAGCATTGGATTCCTGGAAAACTACTGCCTTGTGGACTTCCCCTGTCTTCTCTGTATGAGTTCATGGCATTTAAGCAACTGGGCCGGGAGATCAGGTAGCTCCTGGACAATTTCTCTATGTCCAGCAAAGAGCTCATCAAGAAGAGCCAGCGCGCGGGAATCGGCAGGACACAATTTTGTAGCCAAAATGAGGTTTTTGGCGGCTTCGCCGTATCTGCCGAGATTAACGAGCGCAATTCCCAGGTTTTTGTAAGCATTGTGCCGCTTGGGCTCAATCACGATCGCATCGCGGCAGTACCTCTCCGCTTCCTCATGGTGCCCGATCTGGTTGAGGCAATAGGCGCGATTGTTGTTGAGAAAATACCAGATTTCGTTGGATTCCCGCGGAAGGTCAAACGCCCGCGCGTAGGTTTCCTGCGCTTCCGGGTATTTTCTCAATCGTTCCAGGACTCCTCCCATCGTGAGAAAACACCCGGCCTTTTCGTCGGGAGAATCCAGCAGAGGAAGCATTTTTTCGGTGTATTTTCCGGCAGCGTCAAGAAATCCCGCGTCAAGGCAGTCTACTATGAGATGCCTCAGAATTCCCACAGCCTTATCCACCCGGGCTGTTTCCAGGAATATCGCGGACACTTTTTCGACATCGCTGATGGATATCATCTCTCCATCCTCAGCTATAAAACCGTTAAATTCTTCGGTTTCATCCATGCTCATGCCTCCGCTCTCAGGAGATTGTTCGCCGCTGGCCATCTGTGCACTAATCGCCGGTTACAAAAGCGCTCAGGTGAACAATGCGGTCGCCGACGGCCAGCGCCGCCCCGGTAATTTCGCGGCCGGAAAGGCGGATATCGGTCCCTTCGCCTATCGCCGGGAACTTTTCCGTTTTAGATTCGCTCACGCTTTTCAGAAAAGCTTCAGCGTCTGTTGGCGTGCAGTGCTTGTTGCTTTGGGGGCGCCTCGACCTGGCGCGATCAAGCGCGTCGAGCGCGTAGCTGTTTAATAGTTTCGGAAAGAGCTTCTTCAGAGTACCTGCCGAATCGAATAAATCGAGGCCGACTATTTGTCCGTCGATGGCGAAGACGGCGCCGGACTGTCCCTCAAGGGTTGAAAAGGATGCGGTGTAGTCCTGAAGATGTTCGCTTTCCTTGTCATAGATATCGCTCATTGCCGACGTTTCGGAAACCACGCTGAATCGTGCGGATTTTGCGCTGATATCGTTCCAGACTCTTCCCTGGTCCGCGTTTCTCCGGCCCGTAGAGCGCATCGACGCGCTGACTTGGGCCATTTTCCTGGCCCTGCCCTCCGCGTAATGCACGCTTGCGGATGAAGTAAACTGTTGGGTTCGATGCCTCCATCGCCCGGCTTCCACGCAGGTGACCGGTATGATGATGACCTTGCCGCCCGCGACCAGGATGCTGAGGTTGAGAACTCTGTTCTGCTTCGCCCCGATCAGCTGCTCGCCGTCGAGCAGAAAGACCCACTTATCGCCTGAATTCACAAATTTCAGTTCGGGAACGCTCCCGCCCTCGCTCACTTCCGTGACCATGGCGCACTTCTGTTCCAGCGCCTCATCCAGAGTCAGATAGTCGGCTGCGGACGGCAGGTTGCCGAACAATGGAAAAACCGTCAAGTTGCCGTGTACCATCGGCTCGCCGATTCGGATACCGGCTGTTGCATCAATGATGCTTTGCATAAATCCCCCTTTCCCATCAAGTTTAGAGGACGACTGTGACATCCCGGGTCATTCTGTGTGCTCACCTGCAAAGGCGTTGCAGTTCCCTTACGATCTGGATCATGCCTTCCGTGTCCAGATGGCAGTAGGCTTCAAGCGCCCTGTGGATTGCCTTTTTCCTCGATTCCGCCACATTGCCGAATGCCATTTCGCGAAACCTGAGGCCTGCCGTCTCGCCGTCGGATATTTCGAGCTGATCGTAACCCTTTCCTGTCATTGCCGGCAAGACGGCTTTCAGCGATGCGCTCCCCTCCTGGTCGGGATGATAGTAGTGAAATTCGCGAAAGGGCAACAGCAGGTCCGCGAAGCGAGGAATCAATGACTCGCACCAGGTAGCGTATTTGGAAAAATGGTTTGCGCTTGATCGCAGGACACGTATTTCAAATCCGGCATTGTAGGCGACTATCGAGCCGTTGCGTCCGAGCTTTTCTTTGAGTGTGCTCAGGACCTCAGGCCGCGGATCGGCTTTCCCGTCGGACAGATACGAATAATGCTCTGCTCGTCTCCCTGGAGACGGGACGACATGCAGCGAATATTGGAACGGCACCTGTTCGTAGGGGCTTAGTTCGTCGTACTGCGGGATCGCCGCCATGAAAGTCTCGAAGTCCAGGAAATGGAGAGGGTATTTCAGCCTGCCTAAAAATGCCTGGATCTGTCGGGATTCAATGTGCGGTTTTCCGGATTTCTCGCAGGCGATTTGAATGGTTTGCCTTGAGGTAAGCGGATAGTCCTCCGGTATGTCTCTTATGGCCAGGATGCCCCGGTCCATTAAGTCATAAGCCTTCTGTCCGGCGCGGTTCAGCTGAAAAACATGGCGATCGGGCAAAAAGGACCAGCATTCATCGTATAGCGGGCATTTGGCGCAATAGGGCCCGAGATTGGCGTCCGGGGCTTTGGCTTTGGACATGACTGAAAGCAGTCTTTTTATCCGCTCGGGGATGTCGGCGGCTAGTGGTTTGATGTCATCCGTAACCTCTGTTCGTTTAAACAGCTCCTTTATATCCAGTTCGCCTTTTCGAACATAGGTCTTATCCACATGCATCACAAAACACCGTGCAATGCGTATTCCCGCTGCATTGTAAACGTGCTTTTGAAAGGCCACATCGTCCAGGTACTCTTCTTTGACCTCTGTGGAGCTTTTGACCTCGATGAGGTCCCATCTTCCGTTGGAGGCAGGATTTAATATGTCGGCGCGGGCGTGGGTCATGCCATGCTGGAATCCGGCTTCAAAGATGGGCCGTCGTTTCCCAATGACTTCTGCGGTCTGGGCGATGCCGGCTTCGTGCCCGGCATCCCAGTCAATCTCGATGCCGTCCGGGTATAGCATCTTTGCCTTATACCGACATCATGCCCCTGATCGAAAAGCGCCTGTTGGGCTTCATCGGGTTCCTTCAGCCGCTCTCGCTCATTCTGGTAAACCCAGAAAAACCGCTCGCAATCAATGGCGTTCACAAATGCGCTTTTTGTCAGCAAGTGCTTTTTATTCGGCATACTGAACCTTCCGATACCAGGACTGGAATTCGTGCTTTCCCGTTTCCGTTTGAACCCGACATGTCCGCCTCCTGTGCATACATGATAGCGGGTAGGTGTGACATCCGGGGTCATTCCAAATTAGAGTTATTGCATTTCGCAGAAATTTGCAGATACGTGCACTATTGATGATTTCGAAAGCTGTTCAAAGGTACCATTAGCTAAAGGCCTATAAATATTATCTCCCACTCGATACACGTGAAGCGGATGTTTTGAATCGGGCATCTTTTTCCTGTAACGAGGGTCTGCAAAATATTGCGCAATTCCTCTCTTCAATCTCCGAAGCCCAAAAAGATAAAACTTGCCGTGAACTTGCCGTATTTTTGAAAAATTTGCGGGCAAAAAAGGCAGGAAATTCCGGCAATTGCCTGATCTTGCACTTCATCGAACTATCAATATTTCGAATATCTTGAGGGCGATAATCACGGAAACATAAGCGAACATCTGAAGACGCTCAGGATAAAAACTCCTGTGCCTCTTTTCAAAAGGTGTGAACCCCTCCAGGCAAAAATTAAGATATTTCAGCAGATAGCAGCAGTTCCGATAGCGCTGTCGGATTGGGTTTAAGCTTAGGTCCATGTTCGAGCCGACCATCTCTCAGGCACAACCGAATTTCCATTTATAGCTTGGATAATCGGAACCAAGAACGCGGCTATTTCCTCGCACACGGATTGCAGCGATAGCGTTCCTCCGTCCATAGCTCAAATAGCAGGGCGCCCTTCAAAATGAAAGTGTCTCGGTAATTTGATATTGCGATGCGGTACAGTACCGTTCCAAGCCATATTTGATCAACAAAAGACCAAAATCTTCTTTCCTTTGCCGGGCAAGATATAAAAGGCGCTGGCGGATTGAGGCCGCCATGTTTGTAATCGATTTGGTCAACGCAAGGACTCCATATATGGCTTCATGACGTTTGCGACGCGGCAGATCTTAGCCGCCTCCCACAGTTCGTCCATCGAAGCCTTCTTCTGCCGATAACAGTCTCTCAGGCCCTCAAGCGCCACATCCACTCCGATTTTATTGCGAAATTTAAAACAGTCAGCCACCGTCTTGGCTGGACTGAAAACACGCATTTCCTGGCCGCTGATTCGCTTTCTCTCTATGCCAAAGCTCAGCGCGTCACCTGAGAAACGAATGATACGGATAGCCGGAGACTCGATTTTGGGAGCCCAAGCCTTCCCGTCGATCGCAATCCAAACTTCATGGGGTACCTGCGTTCCAATCTCGTGAAATTTTAGCGCTGACAGAAGACAGATCACTGCCTTTGGGACCTTGCGGCTCACTTCTAGCAGGCTAATATGCTCTGATTCCGACAAATTCTCGGCTGCATAGAGGCCTCGTCCGAGCTTTTGCAGCTGCCCACGCTTTACGAAGCGTGCAAGATAATTGCGCGGGATGCCGGCCGCATCAAGGTCTTGACCTCGAAGAATCGGTTTTCGCCGGATTAGCTTCTCCAGTTTCGCTGTCTTGGTCTGTATCATGCGGTTATTGTATCAAAACATGGGTAAATATCAATAAATACCTATGAAATGATACATAGCTTCAAACTCACCTCAACTCTCTCAGGTAAGCGGAAATGTCAATGAGGGAGAGGAAGGGTTTATATCGTTGATAGTCAGCGATTCGCTGCTTTGATTCATGCCGTCGCGCCGCCCATCGAGCACGTTGTAATCTTTGACGAAGCGCAAAGGGCATGGAATATCAAACAGACGGCCAGCTTCATGCTTCGAAAGAAAAAGCGTCCTGGGTTTTCCCAGTCGGAACCCGAGTTTTTGATTTCATATATGGATAGACATCAAGATTGGGCGATGATTGTCTGTCTGGTCGGCGGTGGGCAGGAGATCCACACGGGAGAAGCCGGCATCGGTGCATGGCTGGAGGCGGTACTCAAGAGTTTCCCGGATTGGCAAATGCACATATCTTCCAGACTTACGGATAGTGAATACGCCGCAGGCAACTCTTTGGAAATGGTGCGTGGCCGAGCGTTTGGCAGGATTCCTTAATTGGCGATATTTTTAGCCAGTATCCTGCCATTTTGGCAGGAATTCAGGCAGGAATGACTCAAGGCCGGTGGATCCTATATTCCGTTGCCCGGCCAGAACCTACCTTGTCGACCAGTCTGGCTTTCTGTGCATCGTTGATCTCCCCCAGGTAAGGAACGGTTCGTTGTGCGATCTTTCCTGATCGCAGCCGCCGGTATTCAACTACGCTGTAGTATCGATGCAGCTTCCCATCTTTCTTTCGAATCGTAGCGCGTAAGAACATGCGGCTATCTTGCCCCAATACATGCGGCTATGAAAAGGGGGTAGGTCTTCACTACAAGCTCTTTTTGAAAAGCTTTTGCTGAGAGCAAAGAATTTGCAGTCGCGGTCAGGGCAAAATAAGCTGTTTTTCGGTCCCAACTGCGAAAGTTGGGTTAGCTCTGCATCTATTTGGCAGTCAGGTCTGATCGGCGGGAACAATACATCTGTCGAAGTCCTCCCTTCCATGCACCGGCTCCTCTTCGTCGCTGTCACGAAAATTCATTCGAATAGGCTGGAAAATTGCTTATAGAATACGGTTTACCGATCAGCCGGAGGCACATGTATTTCTTGAAGTATCCTTACCGAAGCGGGCAGGGCGCCGGATCGCAATAGAAGCGCCAGATCTTCGGCTGACTGTTGTGTAAATTTTCCGTTTATAATTCCTTCGGAACCGATCTTCGCATTGATCGTGGGAGCAGAAGATACTCTGCCGTTGAAGACAATCGCCAGCCTGCGGCCAATATGTTCAGAGGTGGCCTTGGCAAAACGATCCCCACCGTCCGCAGTCAGATAGAAGCTGACAGCGGGCGAGCCGTTTTGGTCCCTACTCTCTCTTGCTGTCTTTATATCCTTGCTGGTGAGGACAGGATCGATGCGGACTAAGATAAACTGCGCCGGCGAGTTCCGATCCGTAACTCCGTATGGGAGAAGATGGTAGCCTTCCGGGATTTTTCCTAACGTATTGACGGCCGATTCGATGCTGGAAAATGTCTCGGTGTATTTTTCATGGACAAGGCAGACTTTCAGCTGCGCGGACATGGAAAGCAGTGCTTTGACCCGGTCCGGACCATCAACATCGGGAAATTCAACAATAACCTGATCCTTGATTCCTTGATTATTCTCTTCAGACAATCGCACCCGAGGATTTGAAATGCTCATTTCAGTCATGCGTCGTCTGAGGGTCTCCATAGTCTGCCGAATGGTCGTTTCAAGAACGGCGCGAATCTGCGCTTTCCGCAGAGTAAGGGTGAAGTCAGTTCTCCCTTCAGCTATTTTGGATTGAATATCGTAGCTCTGTTTAAAGACATTCTGTAGGTAATCTTCCACCTCCTTGGTGGAGGAGGAATCGATTCCGCTTACTTTTATAACAAATCCATCGCCTCTTTTAGACGAATTGAAAGCGATTTTCTTGGACCTCAAATCGCGTGCGATAATTTGAGCGGCCTGATCGAGCTCCTGGGTGACAACTTCATCCGTACCTACCTGCAAGATCAAACGCGTACCACCCTTGCGCTCGAATTCATCATCTTTCGGATTTACTTTGATAATATTAATACTTCTCATTATCCGTTCGTATTCTTCCTGCTTGCCAGCCGGTATGCCTTCTGTATTGAACGCATAGAACAGCACCGAATATATGTAATCTCCCTCTTTGAAAAAATAATTACGGATATTGGCAGAATCAATATTGCTATCAAGTATCAATACCCTTCTTCCATTTATAACAGCTTCGGATTTGCCCAGGATCCTCAATCCCGCATCGGTATTTATCTTCACCTGATCATCACGTCTCTCATCAACCGATGGCAGAAAAAGGTAGGCTCGTGGATAGAAGATCGCGGCCAGACCATTCTCTGGTGTCCCGAATTGGTATGATTTTCCAGATTCATTAACCTCCGCATAAGGACGCCAATCACCGGGTACATCAACAGTAAAGTCCGCTTCTGGGCTAATATATCGCTTCATGCCGGAGGCTATGGGTTTTCCAAGATCCGGACCTGCATATTCTTTAAAGGTGGCGACTATCGGATTTGCTTTGATAAATTTTATGCTTTTCATTACCCGGCCATATTCTTCCAACATGTCGGCAGGCATGCCGTTTTTAGTGCCGCCATAGAATGTGATCACATATTTGTAATTGCCATTTTCGAATAAATACCCACGAACACTTGTGGAACCATTGTTGCCGTCAGCTATCAATGTCTTTCTTCCATTGATAACAGTTTCTGAATTAGTGAAATCCTTCCAGCCAGATTTTGTGGCCCTCTTCAGCACCACAGCACGCATGTTCTCAAGAGAGTCCCAGGGGACGTATGCCGGTCCATAAATGTCTGCGATTAGACCATTCTGTGGAGTCCCAAAGCGGATGGGTCCATTATTTATTTGAGAAGGCGGCAAAGTTTTCCAATTCGCAGGAATCTCCATTTCCATGCTTCCATCCGGACTCAGATATTTTTTAAAACCTTCGACAACAGGCGGCTCATGGAATTCAAAGGTTTTAGCTATTCGATCGTAAAGCTCAAATGATGCATCCGGGCGCGTCGTAACAAATCCAAGTGAAAATATGATTGATTGGTATGCAACAACGTAAGCATGAACACGCAAGGTGCCATCTTTTACCTTCTTATCGTAATCAAGTATCAATGCCTTATTTGATCCTATAGTTGTTTTGGTAATGACAAAGTTTCCATAGCCTTCATTTGCAAGCTGCTTTTGGGCGATATCAAGCTCTTCATCAAGCGATAGTTCGGGATCGTGTGGAGCCATATAGATACACAGAGCCTCAATGCCGCCATCATTCGATCCAAAACTGATTCCCCCGGAAAGGTCTGCAGGCAGGGACGGCGAAGCGGCCCAGTGTTTGGGCATATCCAGCGAAAAACTCCAATCATCGCTTTTATAGCGCTTCAAATCGGAATTATCGGATTGAGTCATACTTGGCCGGCTTGATAGCGGATCTGACAATCGCCCATTTGAGAAGGAGAAGAAAACACCGGCAGTTATAAAAAGCAAAAGTACAGAAACAAGAGTCATCTTCTGGGTAATCTTTTTATACTCCAGTATCATGCTGATTCTCCTGCCTATCTGTGATTTATTTTCAATTATTCCGGCAAGAGAAGGGAGTTGGCGGTTTTGAACAAAACGCTCCAACAGATTGACTATTGTCCTGGCGTAATCGGTTGGTTGAGCCTTTTTTATTTTCGACAATACATAGGCATCGCAGGCTGCTTCCTGATCCGCCCTCAGATAATGGAATGCATACCAGACAAGGGGGTTGAACCAATAGATAACCTGAAAGAGGGCTGCAAGCCAGGAAACGCCAATATCATGCCGCTTCACATGGCCCAGTTCATGTAGAAAAATACAGTACAGTTCGTGTTTTGTGAGGGCGTCAAGAAAACGTCTTGGAAGTAATAATTGAGGTTTGAAATAGCCATAAATTGCCGGACTTTTCACTCTATCGGTAACAATTATTTCCACTTTCTTTTGTAATCCGAGGGTTGATCTGCATTCGTTAAATAAATCAAGAATATCATTATCGCTTACCGGTTGTTCCCGTCTTACACTCAGCCGGAATTTGCAGTTTTTGTATACAGTGACAGTCCCAAAAGCCAGTACGCCGGCAAGCCAGAGGAGCATCAATGCCTTATCGATTGATAAACTAAAGCCAGATGTGTTTGTGGTTGCAGTCTCATGAGTATTGTGGTGCCCGGTGAATGATTTGTTTGACAGATCAGCGTCAGGTGGAACAGCAGAGGGTGAAAAATCGGGTGCGTTCTGAATAGATGAAATGCTTATTAAATGCGGCATCAAATAGGGGATATATGAACTATTCTCCGGCGGGGCAGGGACATAGTTATAAACACTTATCGGTGTTTCAACTACAACGGGTATCAGCATCCTGACAAGCAGGAGCAGCCACAAAAAGTAGCTCCACCATGCAGGCAGCCGTCTCTTGGTAAATGCTTTGATGATGAATATCAGGCAGATCAATATGCTTATGTATATGGTCGACTCAAAAAGCCAGTTCAGGACAGGCAAGGCTTGAAACGATAATCGTTCCATGACTATTCCCCTTTTTCCTTCGCCAGGATACGGCGTTTAAGCTCTTCAATATCTTCCAGAGACAGGTCGTCATTTTCCACCATTGTTGCCAGCATTGGTTTCAACGAACCCCCGAAAATGCGTTTTAGAAATAATCGGCTTTCATTCTTATAGAAATCTGCTTCTTCAATAAGAGGATGGTAGCTGTATCCTCTGCCGGATTTCTCATATCCGATGGCGCCCTTATTCAATAAACGGTTGATAAATGTTTTGATTGTGTTTGGCTTCCAGTCTGTTTTTTTCATCAACCTGTTGATAATCTCCGTGCCGGTAATGGGATTATCCTTCCAAAGAACCTTCATGACCTGGTGCTCTGACTCCGAAATATCCGGGATCTTTCTCATTTGATGTCCTTCCTTACGGTTTACTAATGTAAACAGTATTGTATTTACACGTGTAAACATTGTCAAGATAAATTTGAGATTTTTTAAAAACCTAGAGAACAATTAATTCCCATCCTGTGCCAGACGGACAAGAGCAACGCTAATGACATCCGCTTGGAATTTTCCCTATGGTTTTGACACGCTCGCAATATTTGCAGTCATCGTCCTCTGCGCTTTCGGCTATTCGCTCGGAGGCCGCCCGCTGATTGGCGCCTCCCGCCTCGACGACTGATTTGGAAAAGAGGGATCTCCCCCTTGCATTCCTTCCGCTTGCGTTTTGCTTTTGAATAAGTACTATTTATCGCCGCTATGAGCATTATAATGTTGCCGCAATTCCTCCAACAGATCCCTTTGACAAGTCGGTAACTGTTTCAAACACATTTCGTACACAAGGCACTTCCGGCAATCGCCGAAGTTAGGACATTTGGTATTCCAACAATCGCATTCAAACTTGTCCGCTACACGGGCGCTCATCATTGCCGCGCGCATTTCCCCGGGTGTAACCTTCGGAGGATTCTCTCTCCATTTGTACTTGTTCGGCTGTGCCAGTATGTTTTTCTCGTCCTGCATTTGGGTGCCTCCTTTTCATCCTGATAATCGGTAATGCCTATGCGTGCCGTCTATATTACTTTTGCTCCACACCGCAGATGCTCACTGCGGCGTTAGTGAGACGATTCGCGACATATGTCCTATTTATCGCGGCTAAATACGATATAGTGTTCCTCCAAGTCCCCCAACAGAGCCCTCTGGCAGGTCGGGAACTGCTTCAAGCACAAATGAAATACAATGCATTTCCGGCAATCACCGAAGATTACGCAATGAGTATTCCAACAGTCGCACTTCATCTCGTGTGCTTTTTGGGAGCACGCGAATGCCTCGCGCATCTCTTCCTTTGAAACTTTTGGAGCATTATCTCTCCATTTGTACTTGTTTGGCTGCTCCAGCACGTTCTTAATTTCTTGCGGTTCGCCGCTTTCTTCCATGTCGGCGAAAGGGTTCATCATCATGTTGAATTCTGTAACGGCTTCCGGTTTCAGCATGGATGCTATGACCTCAATGCCTCTCTTAAAAGCATCCGGGTCAAAGTTGCCCTCTTGTGGTGGCTTGAAGTGCTCCTCCAGGGCCGCTGCCATTGCCGCCTTCTTGTCTTCTTGCGTGCGTTCCATGATAAAATCAAAGAACATTTTTTGACCGTTTTCCATTTGTGTTACTCCTTGTTATGCAATGGACAGGAATATCGATAGCGAAGGCTTAAATGTCAATTGGAATCTTCGGCACTAACGAGAGAGCAGCGCGGTCAAGCTTTAAATCGAGGATTCAGTTGTCACATATATGTGACATCTAATGGTAAGATTGACTCCGGAAATACAAAGAACCGGTTCCAAACGAGTCAGATTTATGGAGACATCGCTATGTTTAGGTTCAGTAAAATATCGGTCGGTTGCGCGGCAGCGTTACTGTGCATTGCAATAACGGCAGCGGCGCAAGAGGCGCCTGCAACCGGCGGAAGATCCGGTAGAATGGGAGGCTCGATCCCGGGTGGCGCCGGCAGAGACGGTAATGTGATGGTCAGCATGACGCCGCCGGAAAACGTGAATAGAATCAAGCTGTACGAAAAGACGCCCGACGTGGTGGAGGGCGCGGAAAACGAACTGAACCCGATGGAGCCGACACTGGATCTGTATATCCCGGACGCCAACAAGGCAACGGGGGCCGGAGTGCTGCTTTGTCCGGGAGGCGGCTATTCAATGTTGACGGTGCCGGGCGAAGGGGGCACTATCGCCGAGTTTTTCAAGTCGCATAACATCGCGGCGTTTGTGCTGCGCTATAGACACGGCCCTCAATACCATTATCCGACGACACTGACCGACGCTCAACGTGCCCTGCGTGTTATCCGGGCGAATGCGGGGAAATACAACGTGAACCCGGAAAAAGTGGGTGTTTTTGGAGGTTCTGCCGGAGGCCATCTTGCGGCTATGCTGGCGACACTTTACGGCAACAAGCTGCTGCCGAAAGCGCCCTATGTGCCGGATGCGATTGATGGCCTGAGCGCCCGGCCGGCCTTCGCGCTGTTGCTTTATCCGGTAATTGACTTGACGGACGATGCGGTTACGCATCGGGGTTCCCGCACAAATCTAACGCAGGACAAACCGGACTTATACGAACCGTTGTCGCCATGGAAGCTTGTGACACGGGACAGCCCGCCTGCGTTTATTGTCCATGGAACGAACGACTTCCTTGTGCCGGTAAAAAATTCCCTGCTGTATTACGAGGCATGTCTCAAGGCTCGTGTGCCGGTAGAAATGCACCTTGAGGATATTGCACAGCATGGATTCGGGATGGGAGCAAATCTGAATGACGAAACCGTGAAAGAATGGCCGGAACAGGCTTTGCGTTTTATGATGCGGCATGGATGGATACCGGCGAAATAGGCCGGAAGGAACTGTCAAATCAGCTGCCAAATACAAAGCGGGTTAAAGGCTCATAATCAATGAAGGTTAAAATCACGCGTCGTAAATTCATCGAGTCCGCGAGTATCGCTCTGCCGATTATCGCCGGACGGAATACTCCCGGTGCATATGCAAATGCCGGTACCGTTTCCAACCAACAGCGGCTTGTGCTTTGGTATGAGAAGCCGGCGACTCAGTACAATACGGATTTATGGCGGCAAACGGCGCCCATCGATGGGCCTTTGTGGGGCTTTTGGCCTACCGGCGGAGCATGGCTCTGCACGCACCTATGGAATCATTATGAGTTTACCGGCGACAGAGAGTTTCTCGACCGCGCGTATCCCGTGATGAAGGGCGCTGCGCAATTCTTCATCGATACCCTGGTCGAAGAACCGCGGCACAAGTGGCTGGTTACCTGTCCATCGCTCTCGCCCGAAAACAGGCATCCCGGCAGAGTAGCGGTTTGTGCAGGCTCGGCGATGGACATGCAGATCATTCGCGACCTGTTCCTGCAATGCATCAAAACGGCACAGATATTGGGAATAGACCAGCAGTTCAGCACCAGGCTGGCCGATATCCGCGCGCGTCTCGCCCCGATGCAGATCGGCAAGGCCGGCCAGCTGCAGGAGTGGCTTGAGGATTGGGACCTTGATGCGCCTGAGCGTCAACACCGTCACGTGTCGCATCTATATGGATTGTACCCGGGCAGTCAATTTACTATGCGAGACACGCCCGATTTATTTGCCGCCGCAAAGAAGAGTCTCGAGTTGCGTGGAGATGTCGGAACCGGTTGGAGTCTGGCATGGAAGATCAATCTGTGGGCAAGATTGCTTGACGGCGATCATGCTTATCTGCTTTTGCGGAAAGCCCTCACACCGATCTTTTCAACTGAACCGGGGTATAGCGGAGGTGGCGGTGTGTATCCCAATCTCTTCGATGCCCATCCACCGTTCCAAATCGATGGCAACTTCGGTGCAACCTCAGGCATTGCTGAGATGCTTCTTCAATCACATGTGGGCGAAATTCACCTGCTCCCGGCTCTACCGAAAGCCTGGCCCAACGGAAGCGTCAAGGGATTGCGAGCGCGCGGCGGCTTTGACGTCAGTTTGGCATGGAAGGACGGGAAGCTTGCCTCAGCGATCATTCGAAGCATCGCCGGGACTAATTGCCGGGTACGTTACGGCGAACAAGCCGTAGCCTTGCATCTCAAGCCGGGTGCGGCCGTGAAATTGAATGGGAGCCTTGTGCGCGAAGCCAAATAGCGAATGCCAAGTAGTTTCTGTCGCGAAACGGGCATTTCAAACCCCGGAGGGGTGGAGCAGCAAAGC
>JAEAME010001244.1_pt1 | contig 18674 bp, 18 predicted proteins | sample 8958731 | NCBI WGS metagenome assembly JAEAME01 (sample SAMN16933194, study PRJNA681113) | bioreactor sludge metagenome | isolation source: anerobic bioreactor sludge (Control) | place: India:Bengaluru | collected 2018-10-24 | reverse complement strand
GCGTCCTGGCCCAGCTCGTCTGGGACCGCGCCCTCGGGCTGCCGATCGAACGGCCGAAGTCCGTCACGACCGAGTGGCTGGAGAACTTCATCAAGGAGCAGCAGGCCGCCGCTCCGGCCGCCAAGTAAGCGTTCACCGCAACGCGCCTGCGACGGGCCGCCGTCCTTCGGGACGGCGGCCCTTTTTTTTCAATGTCTTAGAGAGGGCCGAACCTGCCTTTTAGCAATTGGGAGAAAGCTATCTGAAATTCAAAGGCTCGTTGCTGCTCTATCCAAACGGAAAAAAGCAGGGACAGGGTATTGTGTCCCCCGTCTTTACTTAAAGCCGGGCCAGGCGGAAGTACTTGACGATGTCCATGAAGTCGGAGGCCGTGAAGGCCACCGAGCGCTCGCCGGTCCGCTCCGCGCCGGGGATGTAGGCGGCCCGCCGGGCCAGGTTCTCGTCGGTGAAGACGATCTCCAGCTTGTACGGCGAGGCCGGCTTGTACGGCTTGGCCGCCTTCAGGTTCCGCAGCCCGGCCGTGACGCCCTTGCGGATCATCTCCTGGGCCTTGACCGGGTGGATCATGGAGGCCGCCGGGCCCATGGCGTCCTTGACCGCGGCGGTCTCGATGGGGCCGACGATCTCCCGGATCTGCCCGCAGATGGCCGCGTCGCCCGACAGGAACACGACCGGCACGTCGTAATAGCCGGCGATGGCCGCGTTCCAGCCCCCTTCGGGCATGCGGACCCCGTTCAGGACGACGTCGAAGAGCGACAGGCTCATGGTGTGCTTGAGCACGGCGTTCGGCGTGCCGGCCCGGGCGTGATAGCCGACGAAGACGACGGCGTCGAACGTCTTGTCGATCCCCTCCATCATGCTCAACGGGCTGTTCCACTCCCGGATCAGTCGGGCTTCCGGCCGCAGCAGGTCGGGCAGGATGTTGCGGGCGCTGCCGTGGGCGTCGCGGACGACGATCTCCGTCGCCCCCGCCTCGAGGGCCCCGGCGACGGCCGCGTTGGCCTCTTCGGTCATGAGCTTGCGGAAGAGCGGATAATCCGGCCCGCCCTGCTCCGTCTCGTCCCAGGCGATGAGCCCGGCCACGCCTTCCATGTCGACCGAGATGAAGACCTTGAGCTTCTTCGCGGGCGCCTGCCCGCCGGCGAAGGCCAGCGCCGCGGCCAGAACAACGGCGATCAGGACCATCAGGGATCTTTTCATGCGACCTCCTCGCCGGGCGCTCCGGGCCCGGCCGCGATGAGGGGATTGTCGCACCAACGATACGGGGACACAAGACCCCTTCGCCGATCTGGTCCCGTGCCGGTCAGCGGATGAGGCGGTCGAAGACCTCGACGGGGCCCTCGACCGGCAGGCCGGCCGCGGCCGCCTCGCTGAAGGCCCGGGCCCCGCCCGCCGCGACGCCCGGCCCGCAGACCGCGTATGGCACGGGCCCGGCGGCGTGGGTCTTGATGGCCACCGGCGTCTCGTGGTCGGTGGCCACCACCGTCCGGACGTCGCCGCGCGCCTCGGCCCAGGCCAGCACCTCGCCGACGACGAAGCGGTCGAACTCCTCGATGGCCTGGACCTTGCGGTCGGCCCGGCCCTCGTGCCCCATCTCGTCGGGCGCCTCGACGTGGAGATAGACGAAGTCCTCCGCCGCCAGGGCTTCCTTCGCCGCGGCGACCTTGCCGGCGTAGTTGGTGCCCAGGTAACCCGTGGCCCCTTCGACCAGCCGGACCTGGAGCCCGGCCAGGACGCCCAGCCCGCGCACGAGGTCGACGGCCGAGATGACCGAGCCGGTGAGCCCATAGCGGTCCCGGAGCGTCGCCAGCGTCAGCGCCCGGCCCTGGCCCCAGAGCCAGATGTCGGTGGCCCGTTTCTTGCCGGCCGCGGCCCGCGCCGCGTTGACCGGATGGCCCGCCAGGACCCGCCGGGCCCGCTCCATCAGCTCGAGCACGGCCTCCCGCCCCGGTCCCTGCGGCAGGCGCGCCTGCCACGGCTGCCCGGAGATGTCGTGCGGCGGGGTGCACTCCAGCCCGGCCGGGAAGTCCGTCAGCACCGCCAGGTGCCGGTAGCTCACGCCGGGATGGAAGCGCAGGCCCGGCCGGCCGAGCGCGGCCTGGAGGTCGAGGACGATCGGCCGCGACTCCTCCGTCCCGATGTGCCCGGCCGAATAATCGGCCATCAGCCCGCCCTCGAGCGTGACCAGGTTGCAGCGAAAGGCCGTGTCGTTGGGCGCCAGGGCCACGCCCAGGCTGGCCGCCTCGATCGGCCCGCGCCCCTGGAAGTGGGCCGCCGCGTCGTAGCCGAGCAGCGACATGTTGGCCACGTCGCTGCCGGGCGGCAGCCCCTCCGGCACGGTCCGGATCCGCCCCAGCCGGCCCCGGGCCGCGACCCGGTCCATGTTCGGCGTGGCCGCGGCCTCCAAGGGGGTCTTCCCGCCGAGCTCGGCCAGCGGCCGGTCGGCCATGCCGTCGCCCACCAGGAAGGCGTACTTCATGACAGCATCTCCTCGACGACGTCCCGCATCCCGGCGATGTCCGTCACCCGGGTGTGCCGCTCCGGCTTCTCCCGCAGGCCGCGCACGGCCCGGTGGACGGGGACGCCCGAGACCTGGCGCAGCCGCTCGATGGCCGCGAACTCGTCGTCCGGCCGCTCCCCGGTGACGGCCGCCAGCACGTCCCCCGCGAACTTGTAGGGCGAGGCCGTCGAGGCCACGATGACGGGCGGCCCGTCAGGCCCCAGCGCCCCGCCCGCGGCCATCTGGTCCTCGCAGACCGCCAGAGCGACGGCGGTGTGGGTATCGACGAGATAACCCGTCCCGCGGAAGACGCGGCGGATCGTCTCGAACACCCGCGGCTCGTCGACCCAGCCGGGGGCCACGACGGCCGCCATGTCCCGCCGCAGGGGCTCCGCGACCGCGAACCGCTCCGTCCGCCGCAGCTCGTCGAACCAGCCCCGGACCGTCCCCGCCGCCGCCCCGTCGCCGCCCGCGGCGTGGAAGAGGAAGCGCTCGAGGTTGGACGAGATGAGGATGTCCATGGACGGCGACGAGGTCCGGTGGAACTCCCGCCGCAGGTCGTAGGCGCCGGTGCGGAAGAAGTCCGTCAGGATGTTGTTCCGGTTCGAGGCGCAGACCAGCCGCCGCACGGGCAGTCCCATGGCCCGGGCGTACCAGCCGGCCAGGATGTTGCCGAAGTTGCCGGTCGGCACGCACAGGTCGACGGGGCCGCCCGCCGCCACGGCGCCGCGGGCGACAAGCGTCCGGTAGGCGTGGACGTAGTAGGCGATCTGCGGGCAGAGCCGGCCCCAGTTGATGGAGTTGGCCGACGAGAAGGCGATGCCCTTGGCCGCCAGCCGCTCCCGCAGGGCCGCGTCGTTGAACAGGGCCTTGACGCCGGTCTGGCAGTCGTCGAAGTTGCCGCGCACGGCCACCACCCGCGTGTTGGCGCCCTCGGTCGTGGCCATCTGCAGGCGCTGGACCTCGCTGACCCCGCCGTGGGGATAGAACACGACGATCGAGACGCCCGGCCGGTCCCGGAAGCCCTCCAGGGCCGCCTTGCCGGTATCGCCCGAGGTGGCCACCAGGATGAGGGTGTGGGTCCGGTCGTTCCGGACGGCCTTGGCCGCGGCGATGAAGAAGGGCATGATCTGGAGGGCCACGTCCTTGAAGGCGGCCGTCGGGCCGTGCCAGAGCTCGAGGACGTGGCGGCGGGCGTCGAGGGACCGCAGCGAGACGACCTCGGGATGGTCGAAGGTCGAGGCGTTGTAGGCCCGGGCCACGGCGTCGGCCAGGACCGGCCCGGGGAAGTCCGCGAGATAGGGGGTCAGCACTTCCAGCGATGTCTCGGGGAAAGGCCCGCCGGCCGCCCCCCGCGCCGCTTCGCCAGAAAGGACCGGCAGCACGGCTTCGGGGACGTACAGCCCCCCGTCCGGGGCGATGCCTCTCAAGATGGCCTCGGCGGCCGAGGCGGCCGGCGCCGCGCCGCGCGTGCTCAAGTAGCGCATGGTCTTCTCCCTGGCTCCGCCGGCACTATAGCCACGGGCCGCCTCCGCTGTCAAGGAACCGCAAGGGCCTGGGCAGGCCCCGGTTTGACTCCCCGGCCCATTTTTTTATATGCTGGGGCCGCAGTTCCGACTGTGTCATGCCGTTCGCTTCAGCAACGACCGCCCGTCCGTTAGGCCCGTGCCCTATCCGCCTATCCCGAATGGAGGTCCCATGAGTTCCGCCCCGACCTATTCCCCCGGCGTCCTGAAGTACGTCGAGGAGGCCAAGAAGCTCGTCGCCGAGCGCGAGGCCGCCCTGGCCCGGATGAAGGCCAAGAAGTTCGACACCATCGCCGTCCACGGCCTCTACACCGTGGAGGAGGCCCTGCGCCGCAACCAGGGGGCCATCATCGAGCCCCTGTACCTCTCGACCTCCCAGGCCTACGCCGACTCGGACGAGCTCGAGGCCGCCCTGGCCTACCTCGTCCCGACCTGGTGCTATACCCGCATCGCCAACCCGACCACCTACTACCTCGAATGGGTCCTGGCCCTGCTCGAGGGCTACGGGGCCGGCGTCGACACGTCGTGCTGCGTCACGGCCTCGGGCATGGGCGCCATCATGGCCGCCACCGATCCGCTGCTGGTCAAGCAGAAGGACGGTCCCGAGCGCATCAATTTCGTCTCCTGCGTCCAGGTCTACGGCGGCACCTTCCAGCAGTTCTCGCTGCGCAAGATGAAGGAGCGGGGGGCCGAATGCCGCTGGGTGCTCCACCCCTGGGACATGGAGGACTGGAAGTCCAAGATCGACGAGGACACCCGCTTCCTCTACATGGAGATGCCCTCCAACCCGCAGCAGTCGTTCGCCGACGTCAAGGCCCTGGCCGACGTGGCCCACGCCTGGGGCATCCCGCTCATCATCGACGCCACCTGCGCCACCCCGGCCCTGATGCGGCCGATCGCCCACGGCGCCGACATCGTCGTCCACTCGCTGACGAAGTCGATCACCTCCGGCGGCTTCGCCATCGGCGGCGCCCTCGTCAGCCGGCGGCCCATCACGACCAAGGTCGTCAACGATCACCCGCTGTTCAAAGACAGCTTCGCCGAATACGTCAAGTTCCTGCCCTACCGCGACAACGGCCCGGCTTCGGCGCCGGTCAACGCCCTCTTCGCCCTGAACGACCTCCGGACCCTGCGCTCGAAGATGGACCTGGTCAGCGCCAACTGCCAGAAGGTCGCCGAGTGGCTCCAGAAACACCCCAAGGTCTACCAGGTCGACTATCTCGGGCTGCCGAGCTACCATCTCCACGGCGTGGCCAAGAAGTACATGAAGCTCGTCGACTCCGGCGACGGGCCGGGCGGCGAGGTCAATCGCTACGGCCACCTGATGAGCTTCCGGGTCGACGGCCCGCCGGCCAACGCCCGCAAGGTCTTCGACGGCTTCAAGATGATCTGGCGGGCCACCGACCTGGGCCGGATCAAGAGCGTGGCCACCATCCCGGCCATCTCGACGCACCAGCAGCAGGGCGAGGAAGCGCGCCGCATGGCCGACGTGCCGCCGCAGCTCATCCGGCTCTGCGTCGGGGCCGAGCATCCGGACGACGTCATCGGCGACCTCGAGCAGGCCCTGAAGGCCCTCTAGGCAGGGGCCGGCCGCCGGGGGCGGCGGGAAGGCGCTAGCGGGACCGCCGGGCCCGCCCCGGGAAAGGCCCCTCGACCCCGAACGTCCGGCAGATCCGCCGCAGCTCCGCGTCCGTCAGCCCCTGTCCGGCGCCCCCGTTCGTCAGGTCCAGATACTCGTAGCGGGCCGCCGTTTCGGCGTATTCGATCCGGTCGACGGCCCGCTTGACGGACCGGTCCGACCGGGCCACGACGCCGTGCTTGCTCCAGACGGCGATGCGGTGGGCGCGCAGGGCCGCCGCCGTCGCGGCCGACAGCTCCGGCGAGCCCGGGACCCGGAACGGGACGCAGCCGATGCCCTCCGGGAGATTGACGACGGTCTCGGGCTGCCAACGGAGCAGCCGGCGGCTCATGACGCCGGCCGCCCGGTAGCGCGGGATGTGGCTCAAGTAGGTCAGGTAGACCGGCTGGGCGTGGACGACGGCGTGGAAGTTGGTGCCCGTGGCCCCGACCTGGTCCTGGTGCACGGCCAGGTGGGAATCGAGCTCGCTCGTCAGGCGTTCGAAGAACCGGTGGGGCGAGGTGTACAGGCGGCCGGTCCGGCCGCCCTTGTCCACCATGACGCACCCCAGGTTGGCCGTGGGGTCGTGGAGGATCTCGCGCAGGCGCCGGCCCGATCCGGTCACCAGGAGCGCCCCTCCGGCCAGCGCCGGGGCGGCGACCGGCAGCGTCAGGGCCTCGGCGTTCGGGAACAGGCGCCGGGGATCGACCGGCCAGCCCAGGAAGACCGAGATGTTCCCGGCCGCCCCTTCGCTGGCGTCGATCTCGGACAGCCGCCGGCCGGCCTCGCCGATCATGGCCACGAGCTCGTCGAGCTCCGGGTAGGGCGCGTCGATGGACATGGGACCGCTCCTCTCGGGCCGCATTATCGGTCGCGGCCCTCCCGGAAGTCAACCGGCGCCGGGCCGAGGCCCGGGCCGCTTCAACCGAGCTCCTCGGGCCGGAGGCCCTTCAGATAGGCGACGAGGCGCCAGCCGGCGGCGGCCCAGGGCGCCAGGTTGAATTCCCCCGGGCCTTCCTTTACAATCGGCCCGATGGAAAAGCTCGTCATCCGGGGCGACCGCGCCCTTCGTCTCCGGGGCGAGGTCCGCATGAGCGGGGCCAAGAACGCCGTCCTGCCGGCCATCGCCGCCGCGCTGCTGACGAGCGAGGAAGTCCGCCTGACCAACATCCCCCGGGTCAAGGACGTCGAGACCATGCTGACGCTCATCGACGACCTGGGCGGCTCTCACGTCGGCGACGGCGGCGCGGTGGCCCTGCGCGTGCCCCGCCTCCGGTCGGACGAGGCCTCCTACGAGCTCGTCCGGGCCATGCGCGCCTCGGTCCTCGTGCTCGGGCCGCTGGTGGCCCGCTTCGGCAAGGCCGTCGTGGCCCTGCCCGGCGGCTGCGCCATCGGCTCGCGGCCGGTCAACCTCCACATCGCCGGGCTGCAGAAGCTCGGGGCCACCATCTCCCTCGAGCACGGCTACATCCGGGCCGAGGCCGACCGCCTCCGCGGCGCCGAGATCGAGTTCGAGAAAAAGACCGTCACCGGGACGGAGAACCTGCTCATGGCCGCCGCCCTGGCCAAGGGCGAGACCATCCTCCGCAACTGCGCCCGCGAGCCCGAGGTCACGGACCTGGCCGAGCTCCTGAACAAGATGGGCGCCAAGATCGACTGGCCCGATCCCGAGACGGCCCGGATCAAGGGGGTTCGCGAGCTCGGCGGGGCCGACCACGTCATCATCCCCGACCGCATCGAGACCGGCACCTTCCTCGTCGCCGGGGCCCTGTCGGCCGGCGAGATCCTGGTCCGCGGCGTCGTCCCCGGCCACGTCGAGAGCGTCGTCGACAAGCTGCGGGCCTCCGGCGCGGCGGTCGAGCCCGAAGGCCCGGACGCCCTGCGCGTCGCGGGCGCGGCCGAGGTCCGGCCCCAGGACGTCACCACGTCGCCCTACCCCGGCTTCCCCACGGACATGCAGGCCCAGTTCATGGTCCTGCTGACCCAGGCCCCCGGCACCTCGATCATCACCGAGACCATCTTCGACCGGCGCTTCTCCCACGTCAACGAGCTCGTCCGCCTGGGCGCCGCGATCGAGGTCCAGGGCGACAAGGCCGTCGTCAAGGGCCGAACGCCGCTCTCCGGGGCCGAGGTGGTGGCCACCGACCTGCGGGCCTCGGCGGCCCTGGTCCTGGCCGGCCTGATCGCCTCCGGCGAGACGACCGTGACCGAGATCGAGCACCTCGACCGCGGCTACGAACGGATCGAGGAGAAGCTCCGCGGCCTGGGCGCGTCGATCGAGAGGATCGCCTCGTGAGCGGTCCGGGCCCCTCCGGCTGCCTTTTCTGCCGCATCGTCCGCGGCGAGGTCCCGGCCAAGGTCCTCGACCAGGACGAGCGCCTGCTCGTCTTCGAGGACGTCCGGCCCCAGGCCCCCGTCCACTTCCTGGTCATCCCCAAGGAGCATTTCGGCTCGCTCGACGACGTTCCCGGGGACCGCGAGGCGCTGCTCGGCGCCATCCTGCTGCGGGCCCGGGAGATCGCCCACCGGAAGGGCCTGGCCGGGCGAGGCTACCGCATCGTCGCCAACACCGGGCCGGAGGCCGGGCAATCGGTCTTCCACATCCACTTCCACGTCCTCGGCGGCCGCGGCCTGGGCTGGCCCCCGGGGTGAGGCGGAGGGAACGCCCGGACGGCGCCGCGCCATGGCCTATCTCATCGACGGCAACAACCTGCTCGGGCGCATCGCGCCCCACGAGCTGCGCGAGCCCTCCGGCCGCGACGGCCTGGTGGCCCGGCTCCTGGCTTTCCAGCGCGTCACCCGGGCCCGCATCCATCTCGTCTTCGACGGCAACCCGGAAACGACGCCGACCGACATCGCCGTCAACCCCAAGTTCACCATTCACTACCCCGGCGAGGGCGGCAGCGCCGACGACGTCATCCGGGACATGATCGCCGCCCAGGCCGACCGGCGCCGCTTCTTTGTCGTCACCTCCGACCGGGCCCTCCGCGACCTGGCCCGCAAGAGGGGGCTGGAGGCCGTGACCTCGGATGTCTTCGCCCGGGAGCTGAAGACGGCCCTCCGGGAAGGCAAGAAGCGCCGCGAGCTCGACAAGCGGGCGGAGGCGCCGACCGGGCTGGAGGTCGAGCTCTGGGACGAGATGTTCAGGTCCAAGCCATGAAAACGTTCTCGATCGTCGGGGCCGGCCGGCTGGGCACGTCGCTGGCCGCCGCCCTGGTCCGCCGGGGCTGGCGGCTCGGGGCGATCGTCGACCGCGACCTCGCGGCGGCCCGCGAGAGCCGCTGCATCATAGGCGCCGGCCGGGCTTCGGTCGACCCGGCCGCGGCGGCCGCCGCGGCGGGCCCGATCGTCATCGCCGTGCCCGACGGCGCCATCGGCCGCGCCGCCGCGGACCTGGCCCGGGAGAACGGGACGTGGCCGGGCCGGATCGTTCTCCACACCAGCGGACTCGTCGTCTCGGCCGTTCTGGCCCCCCTGGCCCGGCGCGGCGCGGCCGTCGGCTCCCTGCATCCGCTCCAGGCCTTCCCGCGCAAGGACCTGCCGCCCTCGGTCTTCACCGGCGTCACCTGGGGGTTCGAAGGCGGCGAGGCAGCCTTCGGGGCCGCGGAGGCGATCGTCCGCGCCCTCCGGGGCCGGATGCTGCTCCTTGCGCCCGGAGACAAGGCCCTCTACCATGCCGCCGGCGTCCTGGCCTCCAACGCCCTGGTGGCCCTGGAGTGGACGGCCGCCGGGCTGCTCGAGCGGGTCGGATTGGACGCCCAAACCGCCGCGGAGGCCCTGCGCCCCCTGCGGCAAGGAACTTTACAGAACGTAAATGCGCTGGGCCTGGAAATGGCCCTGACCGGGCCCATCCTGCGCGGCGACACGGACACGGTCCGCCGGCACTTGGCAGCCCTGACGGCCGTCCCCGAGGCCCGGGAGGTCTATGTGGCGCTGGGGAAACGGATCCTCGCCTTGGCGGCCCGACGGGGGCTCCCCCCCGGGCGCGTCAGATCATTGAGGCATCTGCTCGGAGGTAGATGACCTCTTCCTCGAGCCGGAGGCCGTAGCGCCTCTGGACCAGGTCCTTGAGCTCGGCCCCCAGGGCCAGGACGTCGGCGGCCCTGGCGTTCCCCCTGTTGATGAGGAAATTGCAGTGGACGTCGGAGACGGCCGCGTCCCCGACCGACATCCCCCGGGCCCCGGCCTGCTCGAGGAGCTGCCCGGCGGCGATGCGGGCCCCCGTCGCCGAGCAGGAGTTCTTGAAGTAGCTGCCGGCGCAGGCCGTGCCGTGCGGGGGGTGCTTGGCCCAGCGCTTGGCCAGGATCTCCTTGATCCGGGCCTCCGACTCGGCCCTGTCCCCGGGAGTGCACAGGAGGGCCGCTTTGAGGACGATGCCGGGCTTTTTCTTGAGGAGGGAGTCCCGGTAGCCGAAGCCCAGGGCCTCCCGGCCCACCGTCTTGCGGTCCCCGTCCGGCCAGAGAATGGTGGCCCAGCGGAGGACGTCCCCGATGCTCCAGCCGTAGGCACCGGCATTGCCGTAAATGGCCCCTCCGACGGTGCCGGGGATGCCGGCCAGGAACTCGAGGCCGGTCAGGCCGGCGTTGATGGCCTCGGTCAGGACGCAGGACAGGCTCGTCCCCGAGAGGACGTTCAGGCAGGGGCCGTCCTGGTGGACCCCTTGGAGCCGGTTGCGGATGACGAGCCCCCTGTAGCCGGCGTCGTCGAAGAGGAGGTTATAGCCGCCGCCTATGACGTAAAAGGGGAACTTCTCGGCGAAAGCCAGGGCCACCGCCTTGGCCAGCTCGTCCTCGTTCAGGGCCTCGAAAAAGAGGTCGGCCGGCCCCCCGATGCCGAAACTGGACAGGGCGGACAGGGGTACGTTCCTCGAGAGGGAGCTCCCGACGGCCTCGAGAAAGGCCCGCTCGAAGGCGTTTTTCCTGTCCATGGCGGTCATTATACCTTACTCCCCGGTTCTGGCATATTTTTTGCTATAATTTAGTCGTGAGAAAAGGGATGATTGACAAAGACGGAGAATGCGGCATATCATTCTCCAAATTCTGCGAGTGAGGTCAAGCATGAAAAGGACACTGATCGCGACCGTGACCTTGGCGTTGGCCCTGGCCGGATTGGCCATGGCCCAGAGCGCCGACGAGGAATACCTCAAGGCCATGCAGCTTTCGGATAACTGCGCCAAGGTCCAGGCCTTGGAAGCCTATATCGCCAAATTCGGCGGTCAGGGCACGACCAACGAGCACTGGGCCCTGGCCTATTATTGCCTGACGCCGTGCGCCTCGAAGAACGCCCAGAAGGCGGCCGAGGCCGGCGAGAAGGCCGTCGGCATGGAAGGCATCGACGGCCAGACCAAGATCGGCCTCCTGGCCACCGTCCCGGCCCTCTACGAGCAGGCCGGCCAGAAGGACAAGGCCAACGCCGCGGCCCACAAGCTCATCGACTTCGGCAAGGCCCAGAGCGACGCCAAGCTCGGCTCCCAGCTCCAGGCCGGCGGCTACGAGCTGCTGGGCCGCTTCGCCGAGAAGGCCGGCGACTACGGCGCCGCCGCCCAGGCCTACATCACCGGCTTCGGCATCTTCAAGGCCCCGAGCCTGTCCAAGCAGCTCAACGGGCTGGCCGCGACCCTCTACAAGGGCGGCAAGTTCGCCGAGGCCGAGCAGGTCTTCCGGCAGTTCTACGCCGCCGACCAAGGCCCCGAGAGCGCGGCGCTCCTCGGCCAGACCCTTTACAAGCAGAACAAGATCGACGAGGCCCTGGCCATCTACAAGGAAGGCTACGCCAAGAAGAAGACCGCCTCCCTGGCCCAGAACATCGCCGTCATCCTCAACAGCCAGGTCAAGACCGACAAGTCCAAGACCATGGAGGCCGTCACGGCCAACATCGAGGCCGGCATCCTGGTCCCGGCCCAGCAGAAGAACTTCTTCGGCATGGCCCAGAACCTCTACGTCGGCCAGGACAAGGACTTGGCCTCGAGCTACGCCAAGATCGAGGAGCACAAGAAGGCCATCGAGGAGTTCAACAAGACGATCGACACCAAGTTCGCGGGCAAGACCGAGGACGACCTGTCGGACGCCGACAAGCGGCTCCTCAAGACCCTGAACGCCAACATCGAGGCCGAGAACCAGGCCATCGTCCAGATCCAGGCCAGCCAGAAGGACGTCCTGGCCAAGTTCAGCGCCCTGGTCTCCCAGATCAAGGCCAAGTTCGGCAAGTAAGCCGGCCGGACCGGACCGCGGCGCCCGCCGCCCGTCCCGTCAGCGGGGCCGGCGGCGGGCGTTCCCGATACATCGAAGGAGGGTTGCCGTGTCCTCCTCTCCCGCCGGGGCCGGGGAGCGCGCCCGGGCCGAAGCGCTCCGCCGCCAGATCGTCTACCACGAGCGCAAGTACTACGTCGACAACGACCCCCAGATCTCCGACGCGGAGTTCGACGGCCTCATGCGCGAGCTCCGCGACCTCGAGGCCCGCTTCCCCGGCCTGGTGACGCCGGAGTCGCCGACCCAGCGGGTCGGCGAGCGGCCCGTCGAGGGCTTCGCTTCGGTCGTCCACCGGACGCCGATGATGAGCATCGACAACGGCTACACCGAGGGCGAGATCCACGAGTTCGACGAGCGCGTCCGCAAGCTCCTGGGCCGGCCCGCCTCCTACACGGCCGAGCTCAAGATCGACGGCTTGAGCATCTCCATCCTCTATCGCGACGGCCGCTTCGTCCGCGGCGTCACCCGGGGCGACGGCGTCCGCGGCGACGACGTCAGCGCCAACGTCCGCACCATCCGCTCCCTGCCGCTCGTCATCGACGCGCCGGGCGAGATCGAGGTCCGCGGCGAGGTCTACATGTCGTTCGAGTCCTTCCGGGCCATCAACCGCGAGCGCGAGGAGGCCGGCGAGCCCCTGTTCGCCAACCCCCGCAACGCCGCGGCCGGGTCGCTGCGCCAGCTCGACCCCCGGATCGCGGCCTCCCGCAGCCTGAGCGTCTTCCTGTATTACCTGTTCGTCGACGGCGCCGAGGAGCCCACCCAATGGGGGGCCCTGCGCCGGCTCAAGGAGCTGGGCTTCCCGACCGACCCCCATTCGCGCCATTGCCGGACGATCGACGAGGCCCTGGCCTTTTTCCGCGACTGGAACGCCCGCCGCGACACCCTCGCCTACGACGCCGACGGCATCGTCATCAAGGTCGACGAGGCCGAGGCCCGCCGGGCCCTGGGCGCGACGGCCAAGTCGCCGCGCTGGGCCATCTCCTACAAGTTCCCGGCCCGGCAGGCCACGACCCGGGTCGAGGGCATCGTCATCCAGGTCGGCCGCACCGGCGCCCTGACCCCGGTCGCCGTGCTCGCGCCGGTCAAGCTCTCGGGCACGACCATCAGCCGCTCGACCCTGCACAACGAGGAGGAGCTGCGGCGCAAGGACATCCGCATCGGCGACCATGTTCTCATCGAGCGCAGCGGCGATGTCATCCCCCAGGTCGTGGCGGTGATGAAGGAGCGGCGGCCCCGCGGCGCGCGGAAGTTCGTCTGGCCCGCGCGCTGCCCTGTCTGCGGCTCCAGGATCTTCCGGCCCGAGGGCGAGGTCATCTCGCGCTGCGAGAACGCCTCCTGCCCGGCCCGGGTCCGCGAATCGCTGCTCCATTTCGCCGGCCGCCGGGCCATGGACATCAACGGCCTCGGCGAGGCCGTCGTCGACCAGCTCCTGGCCTGCGGGCTGGTGCGGTCCATCGCCGACCTCTACGGCCTGCGCCCGGAGGAGCTGGCGGCCCTGGAGCGGCTGGGCCCGAAGAGCGCCCGCAACCTCGTCGACGAGATCGAGGCCTCCAAGTCGCGCGGCCTGGCCCGGCTTCTCTTCGCCCTGGGCATCCGCCACGTCGGGGAGCGGCTGGCCCAGACCCTGGCCGCCCGCTTCCGGTCCCTCGAAGCCCTGGAGAAGGCCTCCCGCGAGGCGCTCCTCGAGGCCGAGGACGTCGGCCCCAAGGTGGCCGAGAGCATTCTCTTCTTCTTCGCCCAGCCCGAGAACCGCAGGCTCGTCGAGCGGCTCCGCCAGGCCGGCGTCGACGACCGGGCGGCGGCCGCCGCGGAGGGGCCCAAACCCCTGGCCGGCCAGGTCTTCGTCATCACCGGGGCGCTGGCCGGCCTGGGCCGGGAGGAGGCCCGGGCGCTCCTGGAGGCCTTGGGCGCCGAGGTGGGGTCGTCGGTGACCCGCAAGACGACCGCGCTCGTCGTGGGGGAATCGCCCGGCTCCAAGCTCGACCGGGCCCGCGAGCTGGGCGTGCGGATCGTCGGCGAAGAGGAGTTCCGGGAGATCGTCGGGCGGAAGGCCTAGAAGGGCTCAGCCCTTTTTCTTTTTCGAGCCGAACAGGTCCATCTTGAAGAAGCCCTTGGCGCCCTTGTCCTTGCCGCCGGTCATCTCGCGGAGCGCCTCCCGGGCGGTGGCGTGGTCGGGGTCGGTCGAAACGGCCTTTTCGAACTGCTTGATGGCCTTGGTCTGCAGCCCCTCGTTCTTGTAGAGCATCCCCAGGCCGACATAGCCCTCCGGGTTCCAGGGCTCCATCTCGATGGCCTTGAGGAAGTCCTGTTCGGCCTTCTTGACATAGGCCTTGACCCGGGCCTCGCACATGGCCAGCAGGAGGTAATAGTCGGCCTTGTCGCGGCGCATCCGGACGGCCTCTTCGAGATAGGCCACGGCCTCGTCGTAGCGCCCCTGGCTGTGGAGCGTCTTGCCCTGGCGGAACTTGATGTCGGCCTTGCGCAGCGTGTCCTGGGCGTCCTCCTGGGCGGAGACGAGCCCGGACTTGGCGTCGTAGACCCGCCGGGACTCCTTGTGGCTCAAGACCCGGTAGGCGTTGGTGATGGCGTCGAAGACCTCGTCGATCTGGGCCTTGTAGTCGACCACGACCCCGCGGTCGAAGCGGTCCGGGTGGAAGCGGCGGGCCATCTGGAAATAGGCCTTCTTGATGTCCTCGTCGGCGGCCGTCTTGGCCACGTCAAGGATCTGGTAGAGCGTCATCGCCGGCAGGGTGTCGCGGAAGGTCAGGACGTCGGCGATCTGTTTGGGGACGTCCTCGTGGGTCTGGCTGGGCGGCTTGACCCTCTCCCGGGCGTCGAGCTCGGTCGTCGGGCCCTCGCCGGCCAGGTCGACCACGCCCAGGCAGTAGAAAAGATAAAGGCTCTTCCAGAACTGATCGGGCGGCATGGTCAGCGTGCGCAGGATGACCTCGGCGGTGTCCTGGCCGTTGACCTTCTCGAGGATGTCCTTTTCGTCCGCGGTCAGCAGGTAGGCGTAGGTCTTGCGGCCGAGGGCGGGCGTCCGGCGGGCCAGGAAGGCCTGGAGGAGCGGGTGGGCCTGCATGCGCCGGATGCCGTACTCGATGAGCAGGGGCACGCTGACCTGCGGCTCGGGCGCGCCGGCGCCGAAGCCCTCGTGGGGCTGGAACTCGATCTCGGCGTCGAAGGCGGCGAAGGTGTTGAGGACGCTCTCCCGGATCTGGTGGGCCAGGGCCTCGGTCAGGTCCTCCTCGGTGATCACGCCCTGCGTCTTGAGCACCTCGCCGATGTTCTTGCCCGGCTCGACGTACTCGTCGATGCGGGCGTGGGCCTCTTTGGGCAGGCGCTCGAGCTTGTACAGGATCTCGCCCAGCCGCTCGTCGGGCTGGTTGGTCTTGACCTGGACGATGGCGCCCTTGTCGAAGAAGAAGTACTTGAGGACGTCGCTGCGGCGGTAGATGAGGCGGCCGGACTTCTTCCCGAAGAAGATGTCCCTCAATTCGACGGCGATATGGCTCATGGCGGTCCCGGTCCCGAAAGGCTCACTATATTCCACTCGGGACAGGATTTCAACAGCGTCCGCCGCCCCCCCCGGCCGGGCCGGGGGCGCCGCGGCGTTGAACGGGCCGGGGGAATGTGCTAAGACATGGCCATGAAGATCGCCGTCGCCCAGATCGTCCCCAAGCTCGGGGACGTCGAAGCCAACATCGACCTCCACCTGGACATCCTGGAGAAGGCCCGCCGGCAGAAGGCCGGCCTGGTCGTCTTCCCCGAGCTCGGCCTGACCGGCTATACCCTGAAGGACCTGGCCGGGGAGGTGGCCCTGGACCCGGCCCGGGATCCGCGCTTCCGCCGGCTGGCGGCCCGGACCAGGGGGCTGGCCGCCGTCGTCGGCTTCGTCGAGGAAAGCCCGTCGGACCGGGGGCTGCTCTACAACGCCGCGGCCTTCGTCGCCGACGGCCGCGTCGTCCACGTCCACCGCAAGGTCTTCCTGCCCACGAACGGCATCTTCGAGGAGGCCAAGATCTTCGCCCCCGGCCGGGACTTCCGGACCTTCGAGGCCCCGTTCGGCCGGGCCGGCCTCCTCGTCTGCCGGGACTTCCTCCAGCTCGGCTCGAGCTACGCCCACTACGCCGCCGGCGCCGACGCCATCATCTGCATCTCGGCCGCCCCGGGCCGCGGCGTCTCGGGCGGGAGCGGCGCCTTCGAGACGTCCCGGATGTGGGAGCTCATGGGCGAGGCCGTGTCCTTCTTCGGCACGTGCTATGTCGTCTACGCCAACCGGGTTGGCAGCGAGGACGGGGTCACCTTCGCCGGCGGGTCGTTCGTCTACGCCCCGGGCGGCCGGCTGGCGGCCCGGGCCGCGGCCGCCGAGCCCGACCTGGTCTTCTGCGACCTCGACCCGGCCGCCGTCGGCCGGGCCCGCCGGGCCTGGCTGTTCAAGCGGGACGAGCGCCCGGAAGCGGTCTGGCGCTCGCTCGAAAGGATCGTCCGTGCCTCCGAAGATTGACCCGGCCCTCGTCGAAAAGATCCTGGTCCGGTTCATCCGGGACGAGTTCGACCGGGCCGGCGGCCGCACCGGCCTCCTCGGCCTCTCGGGCGGCCTCGATTCCGCCGTCTGCGCCGTCCTGGCCGCCCGGGCCCTGGGCCCGGCCCGCGTCCTGGGGCTGATCATGCCCTACGGGACGGCCTATCCCGGCGACGTCCGCGACGCGGCCGCCCTGGCCCGCCGGCTCGGCATCCGCTCCGAGACGATCGACATCGCGCCCCAGATCGATCTCTACTTCGCCGCCCGCCCGGACGCCGGCCGCGTCCGGCGGGGCAACAAGATGGCCCGCGAGCGCATGGCCATCCTCTACGACCATTCGGCCCGCGAACGCGGTCTCGTCCTGGGCACCAGCAACAAGACCGAGCTGCTCGTCGGCTACGGCACGATCTACGGCGACATGGCCTGCGCCATCAATCCGATGGGCGACCTCTACAAGACCCAGGTCCGGGACCTGGCCGCCCACCTGCGCGTTCCCGCCGCCATCCGCCGCAAGGCCCCCACGGCCGGGCTGTGGCCGGGGCAGACCGACGAAGGCGACCTCGGCCTGACCTACGACGAGATCGACGCCATCCTGTACGGCCACGTCGAGGGCCGCCTGACGCGCCGCGAGCTCGTGGCGGCCGGGCACGCCCCGGCGGCCGTCGACCGCGTCCTGCGGCGGGTCCGGGACTCGCAGTTCAAGCGGGTCCTGCCGCCGATCGCCAAGCTCTCCGCCCGCTCGGTAGGCCACGATTTCCTCTATCCGTACGACCGGGAGCGCTAGCCCATGCCCGGCCGCCTCTACGTCGTCGGGACCCCCATCGGCAACCTCGAGGACATCACCCTGCGGGCCCTCCGTGTCCTCGGCGAAGTGGCGGCCATCGCCTGCGAGGACACCCGCCAGACGGTCAAGCTCCTGAACCGCTACGAACTTCGCAAGCCGCTCATCAGCTATTTCCAGCCGCAGGAAGGCCGCCGCATCCCGGAGATCCTCCGTCTCCTCGAAGAAGGCAAGGACGTGGCCCTGGTCTCGGACGCCGGCACGCCGGGCATCTCCGATCCCGGCTTTCCCCTCATCCGCGAGGCGCTCAAGAAGGGCGTCCAGGTCGTGCCCGTGCCCGGGCCGGCCGCCGTGACCGCGGCCCTGTCCGCGGCCGGCCTGCCGACGCACCGCTTCCTCTTCGCCGGCTTCCCGCCCCCCAAGGCACACGGCACCCGCAAGCTCCTCGAGGGCCTGGCGACGACGGAAGCCACCCTCGTTTTTTACCTCCCCACCCGGCGCCTGGCCGAATTCCTGGCCGCCGTGCTCGACATCCTCGGGGACAGGCGGGTCGTGGTGGCCCGCGAGCTGACCAAGGTCCACGAGGAGTTCCTGCGGGGAACGGCCGCGGAGCTGGCGGCCTCGCTAGGCTCACGGGCCCTAAAAGGCGAAGCTACCGTCCTTGTCGAAGGCCTCTGATCGAACCGAACCAGGTTCATAAACTATTGTCATTGTTCGTTTTAATTAACATACAAATTATAGTTCGAATTACTTGACAAATACACGCTAAGATATTATATTGTTATCACACTTAGATTAACAAACAGGAGGTTATTAATGGCTATCATCAGATGGGATCCCTACCGGGACATGGTCACCCTTAGGGACAGGATGAACAGGCTCTTCGAGGACATGACCGTCGCCAAGGGCGAGGAAAAGGACCTCATGGCCCATTCCTGGGCCCCGGCGGTCGACATCTACGAGACCGAGAACGAGGTCGTGTTGAGCGCCGAGATCCCCGGCGTCGAGGCCAAGGACGTGGAGATCAAGGTCGAGGACAACAACCTGACCCTCCGCGGCGAGCGGCGCTTCGAGAAGGAGACCAAAGAGGAGAACTACCACCGCGTCGAGCGGTCCTACGGCTCCTTCTTCCGCTCCTTCGCCCTGCCCAGCTACGTCGACCAGGACAAGATCGAGGCCGAGCACGAGAACGGCGTTCTCAAGATCCACATGCCCAAGCGGTCCGAGCTCAAGCCCCGCAAGGTCAAGATCCTGACGCCCGTCCAGGCCCAGGCCGAGAAACCGAAGAAGTAAGCGGACGACATTTCCGAGAGGCGGCCCCTGACCGGGCCGCCTTTTTTTTATGCCTGCGCAAGGGTGACGGCCCGGACCTCTTTGGCCCCGGCGTCCATCAGCACCCCGGCGCATTCCCGGAGGGTGGCCCCGGTCGTGGTGACGTCGTCGACGAGCACCAGGACGCGGCCCCGGACGAGGTCC
>JAEAME010001243.1_pt1 | contig 18698 bp, 17 predicted proteins | sample 8958731 | NCBI WGS metagenome assembly JAEAME01 (sample SAMN16933194, study PRJNA681113) | bioreactor sludge metagenome | isolation source: anerobic bioreactor sludge (Control) | place: India:Bengaluru | collected 2018-10-24 | reverse complement strand
TCTTTACCGATTACCACAACATATAAGGTCGCCTGAAGCGGTCCGAACGGAAAAACACGAACCTCCATACACTCCCCCTACGGTTTTCTCAAATGATGATTATATCATCCAAAATCGTAAAGAAAAATGATAAATTGTGAAGAGAAAAGCATGAAATATGACAATGTGAGTGATATCTGCTGATCGCGCGGACTAATCACGAACCAAATCGCGCCAATCCAAGTCTCCGCGATCAATGGAAAGGATCAGAATTTCGGCACTTGCCAGATTCGTCGCGTAGGGAATGCTGTTATAGTCACACGCTTTCAACAGCGGATTCGGGTCGTCGTAAGCGGTATACTGAGTATCTCTTAAATAAATTACGGCATCGATTTCGTTAAACATCGTTCTTGAGGCGAGTTGATCAAACCCGCCCGAATAGTCGGTCGAAATGCCGAAAACCTGGAGTTCGGTAGACGCTTCAAGAAGCGTTGCCGTATTCATCAGGGAATATAGCGTATGACTTGCAAGAAGCGTCGAATACGCGATACAAAAGTTCACGAGGAGTTCGTTCTTGCGGCTGTCTGCCAATAGGACAATCTTCATCGACGGCCTCCGGAAAGGATGGGTCTTTATCATTGTACAAATAATAAATACAAACTTCAATCCATTTAGTTGTGCGTCATTCGACGATATCGCCGATCAACGGAGAAGTCAAATCCGGCTTTGCAAGTTGAGGATCGGCAACCCCGAAAAACGCACACAGGAGATCTTCCATGATGACCGCGGTGGATGATCCCCATTCACCCCTCTCAACGACCAGTGCAATGACGATTTGCGGATCCTCTGCGGGCGCAAAGCAGAGTAATAATCCGTTTGAATATTCCTTCAGGTCTTCCTCACGACCGGTCTCCGCAGTTCCGGTCTTGCATGCCAGGGGAATTTTCGTGGCTAAGACAAAATTTTCCAGGTATCCGGCGGTCCCTTCATCAGAGACAACGACATCCTGCATCCCCAAACGGATTTCATTCAGATTTTCTTCGTTAAATCCAAGCGGAACGGTATCTGTTGAACCCGTGTACAAAACAGTTCCGTCCTCCGAAACCACCTCGCGGATCACATGGGGGGTAACCAGTTGGTTCGTCGCAATCGCAGCGGCATACCGGGCTAACTGAAGAACGGTAAATGCGTTGTCAAACTGCCCGATGGCGCTTTGCGCGGTGTCCGCGGGCATCCATAATCGGTCATAAATACTTTCACGCGTCAGTCTTTTCGTTTCCCGGCTGGCACGCATTCCCGGCCATTCGCCCGGCAGATCGATACCGGTCAGCTCGCCCAGTCCGAGAAGTTTTCCCATCGCATCAATGTTATCGATTCCGGTTTCTACACCCAGTTTTTGAAAGTATATGTTACACGACGTGGCAAGTGCGCGCCGCAGAGTCAGCGGTCCGTGTCCGACATCCGGCTTTTCGAGACACTTAAACGTCCATCCTCCGATTTCTACGGGGCTTTCACATCTCAAGTAGTTGGAGTTTATCGTAATCACTCCGTTTTCGAGAGCAGCCAAAGCCGTGACAAGTTTAAATGTGGATCCCGGCGCGTATTGGTCCATGATCGCGCGGTTCCACAAGGGCTTATCCTCTTTTGTAATATCCGAATAATCTCCGATACCCAGATAATACTCGACCTGCGCTTTGGCATGAGCGTCTCCTTCCATCGCCAAAACAAAATCATTGGGATTGAAGTCCGGATAAGAACCCATACCCAGGATTTCACCGTTATTGGGATCCATGGCGACAAAAGCCCCGGCGTTGGCGGTCTTATATCCCGGCTTGCGCGCCGGGTCGATCTCGGCGTCATGGATATATTTCTTGATCGCGTCCAATCCGACTTTTTGAATGTGCGAGTCAATCGTCAGAAAGACATCCGCTCCGGGAATCGGATCAATGCCCATATCCTCGGAATAAAATGCGCCTTCTTCCATATCCGTCGTCCAGACATTGTACGGCTTCTTTCCGGCCTGACCGTGAAGATAACGCTCCATTTGCGACTCGATGCCGGCTTGACCGACGATATCATCGATCGAGTACCCGATATCCTTGAGCTCAACCAATCTCTCCTGCGAAATACTGCCGACATACCCGATGACATGAGCCGACCATTTTGCCATCGGCGAATAGGTCCGGCGATAATCCTTGGAAGCAATAAGTCCCGGATATTTGAAATTTTGTTCCAGGAGCATATTGATCAATTCATCCGGAACATCCGTTGCAATTTGTACGGGGGTCCCGGATTTGAACGCCCAGTCGTCGGCATATATCTGATAACGCATGCTGATAATCCGGAATGCCTCATCGGCGGTATAGTTGCCGTCAATATTGAAAAGCTTGCGGAGGTAAAGAAAAAAAACCTGCGGATCTTTCTTGACGTAATTATCCGTATGTGTCGCGACCACATTTTCCGACGCTTCCTCGAGCCGGAAAAGGTTCTTTCCGGTTTGCCATATGGCTATTTCCTCTTCGCTTTTCAGAAACGAATACGGTTCCATGGAAAAATAATCGGTGATCGCGGACACCGGGGTCGCGTTATATTCATCGAAAAGGTACGAAAGTTCCAGAAGCATCTCGTTCAGACTGATTTCGTCCATCTTGGTTTCAGCCAAAAGAAGCGAGTTCACTTCCGCGGAGGAGGCCAAAACCGCTCCGTTCCGATCAATAATGCTCCCGCGCGGAGCGACGACGGTATACTGTCTCGGCACGCCTTTGTCCGCCGATGCGCCGACCTGAGTCGCACCCGAAAACTGCAGAGCCGCGGTGTATAGAAAAATAGCCACCCCGAAAGCAATAAATGCAAGTGCAAGAAGCGCGAATCGGTTTCCGATGATCCCGCTGATCTTTTCCAAAGGATTTTCGGGCTCCGGTTTTCCGTCCGAGTTATGCTCCTGATCAAAAACGAAAAGCCCGTTGTCATCTAATTTATTTGCCATATTCCCTCCGATTCGTCCGCCTCGGCGATTAAAGCCTGATTGATGCCGTTCTTATAAGGCCCGAAATATCGTAACAAAAGAATGACGGGAACCGCCGCGATCAAATTAATCAGCATTTGCGGAATGATACTTCCGGATAGCATCTCATAGAGAGTCAGATACTGTGAACCCCTGCCGGAAAAGATTTGAACAACCAGGGCTGTAATATGGCCGATAATTTTATATAAAACAGTAATAATCATTACCTGTATAAACCCGAGCTGAATTTTCCTGTGAAAGGCTTTGGCAAATAATATCGAGGATAAAACTCCGGCGTAAAGAAGGACGAGCATCCCTAACCCCAACACGCCGATTTGCCGATCCCCGGTGACTTCAATGGTCGGGCTTGCGTAATAATCCCGAAGCAAGCCCGTGATTATCCCGATGATCGCCGCGTCTTTTGCCCCGTAAAGATAGCCGGTAATGATTACGAAAACCAGCATAAAATCCGCGACCTGTCCGCCAAGCGAAAAAAATCCGGAAAAGGAAACCTGAACGGAGGAAAATAACAATATATACAGTGCGTATAGGATCAGTTTTCTTGCCAGTTGCTTCTTATTCATGATTTCTCCCCGAGCGAATTTGGGTTCGGGCGTTTAAGGCGTATTGATCGGGCTATTTACTGCATCCTCCGACGAGCTTATGGATCCTTCCATATCCTCGTCATTTGAGATCATTACAAAAACATCCTTCATTTCACCGATGTCGGCATACGGTTTTATAATCGCGAAACGGTTTAAATCGGACGTGTAGTCAACAGAAACAACGACACCGATCGGGATCCCCGCCGGAAACAATCCCCCCTGCCCGCTGGTGACCAATTCATCTCCGATCTGCAGTTCAATATTATCCGGAATGCGTGTGACTTTGCATAAGTTGTCCTGTTTCAGTATCGTTTCGCCGCTTACACGAACTACGGCACCGTTGACGGTGTTTACTTTTGCGCTGACGGAAAATCCCTCATGGAGCATCGGTAAAACCTTCGCAGATTCCGGGTCTGTTGACATGATGCGGCCGACCAGATTCATACGCGCGTCCACAACGGCATACGACATCTCCTCAGTAACGAAAAAGCCGTCATTTTCGCCCAGATCGACCCGGAAAACACTGAACCACTCATCGGCCTCCCGCGTCAATACCGAGGCGCCGATAATCTCGTAGTTTTCGAAAGTATCCTTGATTTGAAAAGCATCTTTCAGCTCCTCCCATCTTCGGACGGCTTCTTCGCCTTGAGCGACCTGGTACTCAAGTTGAGCAATTTCGGCCTTCAGGGCCTCGTTTTCTTTCCTGATCTCCATGCCCTCGGTCACGGCTACAAAAAAGTCGGATATCCCTTCGCCGAAGCCCTTTACTTGCTTCTGTACCGGGTCCATGACCACAGATATCGGAGACGTGATGCTTTGGACCGGATTACCGGGGATCGTACTCATAATAATCACGACCACAATCAGCAACGTGAGCATCAGCAAAAGGAACAACTTATTCGATAAGAGTTTGCGCAACGGAGACACCTCATCAATACTGGATTCGATCGGATAAAGACCTGCCGGTCAATTAATTAGTATATCACACAGGCGGCATAAAATTCGCTCACAGAAGCGCGCTCTGTTTCATGCTGGTTGAGCTCCCTCTGCCGACGATTATATGATCGATCAGATCAATCCCGATCAGTGAGGAGGCTTTGTACAAAGACTGTGTCGTTGATATGTCATCCTGACTCGGCTTCGGATCTCCGCTCGGGTGATTGTGCGCGAGAATGATCGCGGATGCGTTGGATTTGATTGCCTCACGAAAAAGTTCCCGCGGAAAGACTCCGGTCGATGCCAATCCTCCCGATGAAACGACGACGTGTCTCATCACGCGATGGCGCGTGTCCAGCAAGGCGACATGCACCTCTTCTCTTTTGAGATCCGTCATTCGGCACTCGAAAAGTTGTATGGCGTCATCCGGGGTCTTGATTTGGGCATTTTTCCAAAAAGGCGGGGTCATCATCGAACGTTTTCCGAGTTCAAGTGCCGACTTGATAATCAACGCCTTGACGCGGCCGATTCCCTTGCAACCTTGGAGTTCCTCAAGTGTCAGGTCTTTCAGAAAAGAAACGCCTTCCCCGGATTGATCCAACGACAGAAGCGTACCGGCAACCTGGGTCGCCGACAATCCGTTCGAACCGGAGCGGATCAGAATTGCGATCAGCTCCGCATCGGAAAGCGCAGCGGCTCCGCTTGTTTCCAGCCGCTCATAAGGCCTCAGACCTACATGCATCTCCCGGATTCTGTTATCCATATTTCCGCCCTTTCTGTGAGGGAAATACAAACAACTCAAACTGAACGAACGCCCTTATTTATTCATGCAACACTGCTTAAATTTTTTCCCGCTGCCGCAGGGGCAAGGATCATTCCGACCGACTTTTTCGCTCCGGACGATCTTGGATTCTCTGTAGCGGATCGTCAAACGATCCATTTCTTCCTGCGTAAAAACATTTTTCCATGAAGGAAGTCCGTAGAGCCAGTCGGCTTTTGCCTCTCTCATGTTGAGGAATAGCTTGTCATAATCGATATCTAAGGATACAATGCTGTCGTCGGTTATGTTGGGTAAATCCAACGGGGTGGTCAGACTCGGGTTGACCCCGTCCAAAAAGCCGAGGAACAGGTCCATTTCCTCGTGTGTGTATCCCAGTTTCAAGGCAAGAGGCAGCGCCGCGGCTTCGGTAATCATGGCACGATCGGGATATTGACCCAAAATCATGTCGTACGCGCCCTTTTCCTTGTCATAGTATGCGTTCACATATGCATTATAAAAAGTCTGGTTGGTCGTGTTTTCGGATCTTTCGTTCCATGTGTCGAAGTAACTCATTATTTCACTCCCCATGTCATTCTAATCTGGAGGCAACCGCTTCCAAAAACTCCGCTGTCGTAACTGTCTTTTTATCCGGGTGATCCAGAAGCGAATTCAAATCACCCGTGATGATACCGCTCTCAATCGTATCGATGGCCGCCTTTTCCACACGGTCGGCAAAGTCCTCAAGTTCACGGATACCGTCGATTTGCGCCCGTTTCCGAATAGCGCCGGTCCATGCGTAAAGCGTTGCCATCGGGTTGGTGGATGTCTGTTCGCCTTTCAGATGCCTGTAGTAATGGCGTGTAACCGTGCCGTGGGCAGCTTCATACTCGTACTTTCCGTCCGGAGATACAAGAACCGAAGTCATCATTGCCAGGCTTCCGCAGGCCGATGCCAGCATATCGGACATGACATCACCGTCATAATTCTTACACGCCCAAACAAACCCGCCCTCGGATCGCATCACTCTGGCGACGACATCATCAATCAGCGTATAAAAATATGAAATACCTGCATCATCAAAAAGGGATCGGAATTCGCTTTCGAATATATCCTCGAAAATATCTTTAAAGCGGTGATCATAGGTCTTCGATATCGTATCCTTGGTCGCAAACCAGAGGTCCTGACGGACATCGAGCGCGAAACGAAAGCATGAGCGCGCGAATGCCGATATGGATTCGTCCGTGTTATGCATTCCGAGTATGACACCCGGTCCGGAAAAATCGTGGATCTTTTTGATTTGTGTCTGTCCGTCCGGATATGTCACGACCAGTTCCGCCGTCGCAGGGCCGGATATTTTCATCTCCGCATCCCGATAGACATCTCCGTATGCGTGACGGGCAATCGTAATCGGCTTTTTCCAAACCGACACGAATGGAGTGATACCTTCAACCATGATCGGAGCCCTGAAAACGGTTCCGTCGAGAATGGCGCGGATCGTGCCGTTTGGGCTCTTCCACATATTTTTCAACTTATATTCATCCATTCTCTGTGCGTTCGGGGTTATCGTCGCGCACTTCACCGCAACGCCCAATTCTCTGGTCCTTATCGCGGACTCCACTGTCACCTGATCATCGGTCGCGTCACGGTTGACCAAAGACAGATCATAATACTCCGTTTTCAAATCCACATACGGAAAAATCACGATTTCTTTGATCTGTTGCCATATAATGCGTGTCATTTCGTCCCCGTCCATCTCGACTAACGGGACTTTCATTTGAATCTTGGACATCTTATTCCCTCCGAATCCGTTTTGACCCTGTTATACTACATGATTCGCTGTTGAGCGTCAACGAATCGCCACCCGTAATCAACCGTAGCACCGAAGCATTTCACCGTCGTTCATTCGACGTACAGATCGAAAAAAGAATCCACTCCAGAGACTGTCGATCCTCCATTCGCCCGGATTTGACCAGAGCGTCCGATTCCTGACATCGCTTAAACAAATCCAGCAGTTCCGGCATCGTAAACAGCCCCGCCTGAGATAAAAGGTTACGCGCGACAAACGGCATGACCTTGAGTTTTTGCGCGACGGCATCAGCACGGCCGATTTCCTTGGCACAAATCAGATGTCGGGCATGCCGGGACAAGAGAAACCTCACTTTGGGAATCGGTTCCCGAAGCGCGATCAACCGGTCGAAAATCAGCAGAGCGTCCTCCGTCCGTCGCATGCCGATTGAATCCATCATTTTAAAAACAGATCCGCGAACATCCGGCATACACACAAGATCGATGATATCGATCCCGACCTCCGATATGTTATTGGCCCGGCAATATAAGATAAGTTTTCGCGTTTCCTGATCCAAAGTGCTCATCTGCTTTTCGGTCCGGTCGACAAAACTGTTCAGGGCGTCCTCCGTGATTCTGATTTTTTCGCGTTTAAGAAGGCCGGAAATCCATGCCTCGAGTTCGCTTTCGGTCTGCCGCCCGATTTCCGCGACCGCGCCTTTCATTGAAATCGCATCCAAGAGCAGTTTCTTTCGCTTGTCAATTTTTGACTCGATGAAAATCAGGCAGGCAAAATCCGGCACATCCTCAAACAATCGGGAGTATTTTTTCAGAAGTTCGGGCGTTTCGGGGTATTTCCCGTAAAACAAGCCGCTGTTGCGAAGTATCGTTACGCGCCTGGATGACAAGAAGGGCGGGGTATATACCATCGCCCTGAGTTCGTCGGGATCGATCCCCCCGCCCTGTCGGTCAGAAATGTACAGATCCGCCTCACCGGCACTTTCGGATAAAACTCTTTTACGAATGCCCGATGATATCCGGTCGATCAAATATTCCTCGTCGCCGGTCAGTAAGTAAATCGACCTTATCAACCCGGACTTGATCTCCGCGGCAAGACCCGAATAGTTCAGAATGATCAAAGGGGTTTTGGATGGCTTCGTTTCCATATTCCGCTCCGCTATTCCTGCATCGTTTGGATTGTGGCGTGATCCTCATATATATTCAGGATGACCGCTCCGTCCCGATCCGTTCGATATACATCCGCGCCGGAGTCTTCCAATCGGGACAATGTCTCGACCGTCGGGTGACCGTAGAAGTTATTGCCGACACTGACCACCGCGGCCTTAAGCGTCAGCAGAGACAAAAATTCCGCGGACGTTGAATACTTACTGCCATGATGCCCGACTTTCATTATATCTGTATTATCGCAAAGTAACGATCGAATTTCCGCATTCTGCATCAATTCTTCTTCGGTCACAAATCCGGCGTCCCCCATAAACAGTATTCCGGTTCCGTGTACCATCAACATCACCACCAGTGAATCTTCGTTACCGCCGTCACATGTCGTTAACGACGGATGAAGTATATTCATAAATACATTTCCGGAAATTTCGATTCGATCATTTCTGTCCAGGACATAGAAAATGTCGTCGATTTGAAGGCCTTGCGTCAGCTTATCGTACTCTTCCCCTTCACCGAAAAACGGTACCGCGATATTTTCGACGCGCCCCTCTTCGACAAGTTCCAGAAGACCGCCTCCGTGATCGGAATGCAAATGAGACATTATGGCGACATCCGCCTTCCGGACCCCGTAATAATCCAAAGCCGGTATCAATACCCGGTCGCACATCCCGGCTTCGCCTCCGTCAATGATAATGGTCTTTTCCCGCGTCAGAATCAAAGAACTGTCCCCCTGCCCCACATCGAGAAACACGACAGTTATAAGAGGCCGATTGATATAGGAATATACCTGGAGAGATATTCCGGCGATAATCACAGCTACATTAATCATCGCAAAAAAACGTCTGAGGACACTTCGTTTCATCACAATTACCGGTATCAGTCCAAAAACTCCGATCAACAACAGCGGCGCCAACGATTCAAGTCGCAGGGCATTCACGAAATCAATCTCGCCGATTCCGGATAAACGGCCCATCAAAAAGATTAATCCGCGCACGGGCAGGAACATTACGCCAAAGAAGCGGCGGCACGGAACCATTGAAGACACAGCCAGATATATTGCCGTAATCGGGATACCCAGAGTGCATATGCCCTGGGACAAAACAGTCCCCGCAATCGATATCACCATTAAAACCGGTGATTGTTTTGCCGACATTTTCACGAGGACGGGGAGCATCCCGAGTTGTGCGGAAAGCATGGTCGCAACCGCCGTTGACAGCACTCGCGGCATCCATTTCTCGATTTTGCCGGACAGACGCCGGCCAAGAAGAATGATGGACAGCGTTGCGCCGAAGGAAAGTTGAAAACCGATATCCGACAGAACATACGGGTTTATAAGCAGAAGAATAACGGATGAGCAAAAAAGGCCCGATAAAGCGTCGACTCGACGATCGATCAGGGAAGCGATCGCGGAATAAATGCTCATGATCACGGCTCGAGCGACCGATGCCGTCCACCCGGTAAGACAACCGAAAAAGATAAGTGCCGAAATAACTCCGATTTTTCTGAATTTTCTCTTTCCGGTCAAACCGAAACAGAACAGAACCGGGATCAGAAAGCAGTTGACATGTAATCCGGAAACGGCGATCAAATGAGAAAAATTGGATGCTCGAAAACGATCCTTTGTCTCTTCGGACATTTCCGATTTATCGCCCAGGATCATTGCGGCCAACAGAGCGGTTTCTTCTTCGGGTACGACGTTTCGCCATGCAGCCTTGATTTGTTCTCTCAAACCGAAAAAGACCTGACCCGCCAGCCGGATCAGACCCGGCGACCGTTTGAGTTCCGGTCGTATATTGATTTTGGAATCCGAAGCGGATAATTTGAGATATATGCCTCTTGATGCGTAGTACGCTTTGTAGTCAAATCCTCCCGGATTATCCGGACCGCGATGTGCAAAGAGTTTACCCGAGATTTCAACGTAGTCTCCGGATTCGATAACGGGCAAAGATGAAAAAAATGATATTTTCACTCTGTCCGCCGTTTCCATGATATAGGAGGAGGCCTTTTCTCCGCTCGCCTCAAGCGGAGATTCCACCACATACCCCGCGTAAGACCGGTCGCAGATCAATCCCCCGTCTCCGATCCCTCGCTTCATAAAAATCTCCGATCGGTATTTGTTGATTGCGGTAAATGAAAAGGAATAAATCAGGAGAATCAAAAACAGAGTTATGATATGCATTTCATGAAAATACACGAAATGCGATTCGACATGATCTGATCCTTCACATACTTGGCTTTGCGAGATGATCCGCTCTCTTCGGACAGAAAATATCCGTAAAAGCGCGGATACACAGAATACTGAAAAAAACAGAATAAAGGGGATTCCAAAGAGCAATCGGGTGTTCATCCCGATCAGCACACCCGAAAAGCCTGCGATCCCCAGTAAAACAGAGGGTCTGCCTGAAATTGCGCAACAAAAAACTTCGCCATAGCCGCAGGAAACCTCACGGGCTATCTTCGCAAGAGTGAAAAACCGATATTGGATCCCCCGAAAAATCGCAAGTCTTTGAAAACGCATCAACCGGCACCCTCAACGCTCTATTGCTCCGAGGATACGTTGTTCATCCGTTTGAAAAAACGCCGTTTTTCGACAAAAGCATTGATTAATGTCGAAAGCTTACGCGTTCGAGATGTGATCCTCCAGGGCGGACCGCAAAGCCTCCGTCCCCAATTTTTTATCGGCGGACACGCAGAAAACCCGCACGGAAGGATCGATTGTTAGCGCGGAAACATACTCTTCGATTTTTTGACGAACTGCGGATGTCGACAACTTGTCCGCTTTATTGAAAACAATATAATAAGGCACTTGTCTGCTTTGCATATATTCGATCATCTGATGATCCTGTTCGCCGGGGCCGTGTCGGATATCAATGAGATGCAGAATCAGGGATATCGGCCTTCCCGAATCGAAATAACGGTCAACCAGACTGCTGTATTTCTCTTTAATGATCCGGGAGGCTTTCGCGTACCCGTAACCGGGCAGATCGACAAGATAAAAGCGTTCATCAACATTGAAATAGAGAACCATTCGTGTTTTTCCGGGCTCGGCGCTTACCCGGGCAAGCCTTTTATTGTCGGCGAGCGCATTAATCAAAGACGACTTGCCGACGTTTGATTTTCCGGAAAAGACAATCTCCGGTAATCCGGAATCCGGAGCGGAAGCAATATCCGCAGCCGCACCGGAAAAAAATGTGTTTCTGAATTGAATGGGCATATTCCGTTTCTCCTTATCCCGATCAATGTACCATGAATTCCTGTTTCGGGAAACCAAGTCTTCATAACTTGCCCGTACTTGGGTAAATTGATCAAAGCATCCATTCATAAACGAGCACATATTCGATTATTCATGCACTTTTCACGATACAAAACGATTCGAATAAGCGATATAATAAAAATCGGTTACATGATAGAATCAATACAATCATCACCGTCATTCTTCTGGGGGGCCTCAATGACTTCGTCATATCAGAGTGCGGATAACACCGAACGGCTTGATGCCGATTTTCGCGGTTATCTCCTCGAGCCGTTCGGACCGATCGGAATCATTTCCCACACAGCGAACGACGAGTTCGCACGACAAATCAACGACGTGCTTTACGAGAAGCGCCAGAAGCGCAAAACGGAGGGCACAAATCCCTATGTCAACAGCGCCGGATATTTGAGAAGCGATTATATGATCCAGTCTCAAATCGTGCGCTTCGAGACCGGAGAAGGCAAAGTCACATTGAATCAGACCGTTCGCGGACACGATATTTTCATCATCACCGATGTCCTTTCGCATTTCGCGAAGTTTCCGGTTTTCGGAGAAGAGCATCGGACGAGTCCGGATGATCATTTCCGGGATCTCCTCCGCATCATCATGGCCGTCAGCGGCAAGGCAAGACGAATCAATGTCATCATGCCCTTCCTCTATGAAGGTCGCCAGGATCATCGTCACGCGCGCGAATCCCTCGATTGCGCGGCCATGCTGCAGCAATTGTATCGCCTCGGCGTGGCCAATCTGATTATTTTCGATCCGCACGACGGAAGAATCGCAAACGCCGTACCGCTGATGGGCATCGAAATGCCCAATTCGGCATATAAGGTGATCAGTTCACTGATCGCCACAAATCCGAGCCTCAAGATTAACAAGGATTCGATGATGGTCATCAGCCCGGACGAGACCGCTATTTCGAGATCTATTTTTTACTCCTCGATGATGGGCGTCCCTTTGGGAATTTTCTATCGCCACAAGGACTATTCGGTCGTGATCGACGGGAATCATCCCGTTAAAGAGATCCGTCTCCTTTCGGATCCGATTGAAGGTCGTGACGTTTTGATCGTCGACGACATGATCAACTCCGGTAAAACCATGGTGGACACGGCTACGGTAGTCAAGAATGAAGGTGCACGGGACATTTATTGTATCGCGCCGTTCGGACTTTTCACTGACGGAATCGCCCGGATGCAGGAAGCGGTCGACAAAAAAATCATCAAGCAGGTTCTTTGCACAAACCTCATCTACCGGCGTCCGGAGCTTCTGGCAGCGCCATGGTATGTGGACGTCAATATGACGCCCTTTGTCGCGAGACTGATCGACGCGATCAACGTGGACGAATCCTTAAGTAAACTGATCAACCCGAGTTATATGATCTCTGACCTTTTGAACCAAGTACGAATCGGCGAACTTTTCGACTAATTATTTACGGGGGTTTGAAATGAATTCAGTACCTGTCGGATCCGATGAAAAAGCCTATTCCCGCTATAATCAGTACGGCGACAATCCGATGGCACCCATAGGGCCGATCGGGATTATTCCGCTCAAGGGGAGCGTTGAGTTTTCCCAAAGCGTCAATTATTTTCTGAATAAACGACGCTCCGAATATCAGGAGCAACAGCTCATCAGTAAGTACCCTGGGTTTTTCAGAAACGATTATACGATTGACGTCGATAACACGCGATTTTCTTCCGGAGAAGGTAAAGCGGTCATCGCGAATTCCGTTCGCGGCCACGACCTCTTCATCATCAGCGACGTCATGAATTTTTCATGTACCTATAAGATGTTCGGCATCGAAAACAACATGAGCCCGGACGATCACTATCAGGATCTGAAGCGCGTCATCCTCGCCTGCTCCGGAAAAGCCAGAAGAATCAACGTGATCATGCCCTTTCTCTACGAGAGCCGCCAGCATAAGCGCAACGCCCGGGAATCACTCGACTGCGCGTTTGCTTTGGAAGAAATATACGGACTCGGAGTTGAAAACATTATCACCTTCGACGCACACGATGAACGCGTCGCCAACGCGATCCCGACTTCCGGATTCGAGAGTCTTTCGACCGCTTACCAGATCATTAAGGCGATGTTCCGGACTCTCCCCGACCTCGATCTCTCCGAAGGAAAATTTATGATCGTCAGCCCGGACGAGGGCGGCATCATGCGTGCGATGTACATGGCGTCCGTTCTCGGTGTTCCGCTCGGCACGTTTTATAAGAGACGCGATTATACGCAGGTCATTAACGGCAGAAATCCGATCGTCGCTCATGAGTTTCTCGGCGATTCGGTCGAGGGCATGGATATTCTTGTCGTCGACGACATGATATCCTCCGGCGACTCGATCCTGGACATCGCGAGAGAGATGAAAGAGCGCGGCGCCAGGAACATTTATTGCGCCGTCACCTTCGCGCTTTTCACAGAGGGGATCGAACATTTTTCGAAAGCGTACGAGGAAGGCCTCTTTTCGAAAGTTTTTGCGACAAATTTAGTATACAGGCGCCCGGAACTGCTTGCTTCACCATGGTTTGTTGATGTAAACTTAACGAAGTTTGTCGCTCTTCTCATCGACGCGATCAATCACGATGCGTCATTGTCCAATCTGATCAACCCGACCGACAAGATCCGTACTCTTCTTGAAAAGCGCAACAATCCCCAATTATAAGACTTAGGAGGATTTTTATGGATATCCTGAAGGAAGTTTTTGAAGGTGTTCTCTACTTCGGATTAGTGGACAACTGGAAAGCTCTGATCATGTATGTGATCGGCGGCGTCCTGATCTATCTTGCGATCAAAAAGAATTACGAGCCGGCGCTTCTTCTGCCGATCGGTTTCGGAGCGATCCTGGTAAATTTGCCGTTCAATATCGTCGGCGTCGTGACCAAATTAGGCGTAAACGAAACCGGCTTCGCTGATATGGTTCCGGCCGAAGGCGTCGATAACGGTTTTCTCGAAATACTTCGCAACGCGGGCATCGCGACCGAATTATTTCCGATTCTGATTTTCATCGCGATCGGTGCCATGATCGACTTTACTCCGCTTTTTAAAAATCCGTTTATGATCTTCTTCGGTGCCGCGGCGCAGTTCGGTATTTTCATAACATTTATTGTCGCGCTTCTTCTCCTCCCCATCCTTTCAGGATGGCTGGATCTTGGGTTGAGTGAAGATTTGATCCTCAAGTTATCCTCTGCGATCGGTATTATCGGGGCCGCAGACGGACCGACAACGATTTATGTCGGTAATCATTTCGAACTTTTCGACTACATGGGACCGATCTCCGTCGCCGCATATTCGTATATGTCTCTGGTACCGATCATTCAGCCGCCCGTCATTCGTGCACTGACAACCAAAAATGAGCGTATGATCCGCATGGATTATCATGAGGAGTCTGTCCCGAAGATCGTAAAAATTATCTTCCCGATCCTCGTCACGATCATCGCCGGTGTTCTTGTTCCGATGAGCGCACCGCTTGTAGGCTCTCTTATGTTCGGTAACCTGATCCGCGAGTGCGGGGTACTGGAGCGTCTTTCCCAGTCCGCTCAGAACGAGTTGGCCAATCTGGTTACGCTTCTTCTCGGTATCACGATCGGTTCTACGATGCTCGCCGACAAATTTATCGATCCTACAACCGGACTAATCCTCCTGCTCGGCCTTTTCGCCTTTGTTTTCGACACGGCCGGCGGTGTGCTTTTCGCGAAGTTCCTGAACCTCTTCCTCAAGAAGAAGGTCAATCCGATGATCGGCGCGGCGGGCATTTCGGCATTCCCGATGTCCGCGCGTGTCGTTCAGAAGATGGCCAAGGAAGAGGATCCGACAAACTTTATCCTGATGCAGGCGATCAGCGCCAATGTTTCGGGACAACTCGGGTCAATCGTAGCCGGCGGTCTGGTGATCGCGCTGGTTACCATCTTGCTCTAAGGAGGAGAAAAAAATGGGTTATTTGTTATCCTTACTTTCCATAGTCTCTCTGGCCGTCGAATCGTCATACACCCTCAATGAAAAGGGAATGATTGTTGTCGGTATCGGCTTGGCGGGCGTTTTCCTGATTCTTCTTCTTTTCTTTGCCACGATTATTCTGATCCAGAAGATCGCCGGCCTTTTTGAAAAGCCCGCTAAAAAACCGGATCAGGTAAACGACTGAGTTTTTTATTGCCATAATCGAAAAAGTGTTTGCTTTTCGGCAAACACTTTTTCTTTTGGTATAATACAGAAGATAAATACGTGTTTGGGGAGAAAAGGCATTGGCGACGGCAAAGAAATCAACACAAAGAACAACCGCATCCGGCAGATCCGCCGCTTCATCCCGGCGCACCTCAGCCCGTCCTGCGGCCAAGCCGCAGGCTAAACCGACGGAACACTTTCTCGTTCGTATGTACAAGAATCCCGCCGGCAAGGGCCTATTGATACTCGCTGCGGTTCTGATTGTTATCGGTATCGATTTTCTTCTGACTCTGAATCATTTTGAACGTTTTTTCATCGTCCTCGGAATCGAATGGATTATCGCGACTCTGGTCGGATGGGTCCTTTTCGTGTTCCGCGACCGGCTTAAGAACGGGAACTGAGGGACAGCATGCCTCTGGACGGAGTAACGACTCTCTTTTTAGCCTCAGAACTCGATCAATGGTTATCCGGCTCCCGAATCGAAAAAATCTACCAGCCCGATCGATATGAGATATGCCTGCATCTCAGAACGGAGCGGGGGCATGCGCGACTTCTACTGTCCTGTAATCCTTCTTTTCCGCGGATCCATCGGACGGATAGTCTTCGCGACAACCCCAAAACTCCTCCTTCCTTCTGTATGCTTCTTCGTAAACACATCTCCGGCGGTCGGATCATCCGTATCGACACTCCTCCGTTTGAGCGGATTATCGAACTTCATATCACCTCGCTTAATGAACTTCAGGATGTTACGGCATATCGACTTATTATTGAGATGATGGGACGCTACAGCAATATTATCCTCCTGAACGCCGATTCGATGATTATCGACAGTATATTGCACGTTGACTCAAGAACCAGCCGCGTCCGTGAAATCATGCCCGCGCGCAGATACGAGTATCCGCCGAATCAAGGAAAGCTCCTCCCCGCCGAAGCTCTGGAGATGACCGTGAAAGGTACGCTTCCGATCCTTGAAGAATCACTCGGTCGTCCCATCGAAAAGGCGTTTCTCGAGTCCCTTCAGGGCTTCAGCCCGCAGTTGGCACATGAAATATGCCATGGGGCGTCCGTCGACCCGCGAAAAGGATGCCGTCAACTGGATGCCCGGGAAACGCAGCGACTGCTCCGTTCCGCAGGCATACTTCTTTCCGCAGTCTTAAGCGGCGTGCCCTCACCCGCGCTCTATCGGGCTTCACCCGACTCCTCCCCGATCGACTTCCACGCGCTTTTACTTCACGATGCCGGCAGTCCCGTCGCGGTTGATTCGATCTCCGACGCGATTGACCGCCTCCACGAAAAGACATTTAACGACCAATCCTTCGATCAACTCCGTAAGCCGATTCAAGCCTTCGTTCAGAATGCTCTTGCGCACGCGATTCGTAAAAAACAGTCTCACGAATCGGATATACAGGAATCCGCCGATTATTTATTGTGGAAAAAGTACGGTGACCTCATCCTATATAATCAAACATCCGTCCCTTATGAGTCTTCGGAGTTCATCGCGGAAGATTTCGAGACGCCCGGAGTATTCCATCACATCCCCTTAAATCCTTCGCTCAACGCATCCGGAAACGCTCAGGCGTACTATAAAAAATACCGAAAAGCAAAGGCCCGGATCGACACGGCGACAAAATTCCTGAAAGACGACGAATTTGCGATCGAGTATCTGATGAACCTGAACCAAGCCGTGATGAGCGCATCGGATCCGGAAGACATTGCGGCTCTGCGCCTCGAAATCTCCGAACTGTCGACAGATTCCCGTGATCCGAACAACACGAAAACAGTAAAAGGACAGAACGATCATCCCGGCAGATCCAAAAGCGGCAAACAGAGTTCGCGTGCCCTTCGCTCAGCCGCTTCCCGTGCCGCCGACAAGAATACGCGCGACCGCATGAACGGTCAAAAGAAGGAAGCCGTCTCTTCGGCCGATGCTTTTCGAAAATATCCGAACGCCGACGGCACGATCATTCTTTGCGGACGGAACAATCTTCAGAACGATGCCCTCACCTTCCGGACCGCCGCCTCGGAGGACTTATGGTTTCACGCCAAAAAGCGCCCCGGTTCGCATGTGATTCTCAGATGTTTCGGAAAATCCCCGTCCGACGAATCCGTATCGGCGGCGGCCTCCGTTGCCGCGTTTTATTCTTCAGCGACCGCGGATCTTCGAAAAGCTTCTTCCGGAATAAACGCAAAAGATTCGTCCGACGGATCCATTACTGTTGAAGTCGATTACTGTGAAGTCAAACGCGTCAAAAAAATACCGGGCGCAAAACCCGGAATGGTGACGTACGATCAGTACCGGACGCTGTCGGTTCATCCGAAACTGCCGGGAGCGGCGGATTCACCGGAAAATCCCGCGTAAATCTTGTCCCGGAACTTCGATTCTTCGAGCGAAAGGATGCATCCGCAGTACTTTTGGCGGTACAATCCGTCCGCTTTGGCCATCTCCTGTCCCTTACGATAGCCATCCCTGAAATCACGATAAAGAAAATCGATGCCGACCCGTTTCGAGGCACGGGCGGCAGCTTCCGCAACCGCCTCGTGGTCCTGATAGATACTCACAAGAAGCGTCGTTGTAAACGCCGTAAATCCCAAAGATTTCGCCTCTTCGGCAACCTTTTGCATTCGAACATCGTAACACATGAGACAGCGGGATTCGTATCGGCCGACCCATTCGGCATCCCGCCATTTCTGCTCTTCAAAGTCTTCCGAAGCGATCACCTCAACACCGCGTAGGCCTCCGAGCTTTTGAAGGTTCAAAAGGCGCCTATGCCACTCGAAACGCGGATGAATATTCGGATTAAAGTAAAACAGCGTTACGTCAAACCCTTCTTCCGGAAGAACCGAAAGAGGCCATTCGGCGCACGGGCCGCAACACGCATGCAGAAACAGTCGCTTGTTTTCTTCCATCATGCGGCGTCTCCCTACTGCCCCTGCTCCGAGATCTCGATCTGTTTCGGATCATCGAACGCGCCTCCGCCATTCACTTCTCCGTTTGATTCGGCAGTCCTTTTCTCGTAGTTATCGGGACAAGGTAGC
>JAEAME010001241.1_pt1 | contig 18720 bp, 16 predicted proteins | sample 8958731 | NCBI WGS metagenome assembly JAEAME01 (sample SAMN16933194, study PRJNA681113) | bioreactor sludge metagenome | isolation source: anerobic bioreactor sludge (Control) | place: India:Bengaluru | collected 2018-10-24 | reverse complement strand
GGGAAAACTCCATCCCTCGACCTTACGGTCGGGGATTTAAGTAAGGTAGCTTAAAAAAGCTGAAAGCAGAACCGGATGTTTCAATATCAGAAATGACCATCGAGAAGCTGACCGCGGCTTATGAGAATGATAGTACCGAATATGAGAGATACCGCAACAGTGTTATCAAGCTGACCGGGTTAGTAAACCGAATTGAACGGAACTACATCGTATTGACGGACAAATTCAAGCCAGCCAAGAGTGTTTTATGTGTTTTTGATAAAACCCGTTATCCGGAATTGAAAAAAATCAAAACCGGTCAAGTGATCACGGTACAGGGTGAATTCGAGGGTTCAGTGTTACAGGTAAGCATGCGGCACTGCAGCCTGGTAATTTAACTCAGGCATCTATAAAAATACCAGTATCGGTCTTTATGTTTTACCAAACGAATCCTGCTTGTGAGTGCCGCTGGCAGGATTCCCGCTGAAGGTAAGGAAGCGCCTGGCAATCTTCCAACCCTGCGAATAATTGAAATCAACGCCTTTTCCAAAGCCTGCTAACGACGAAGTTGCCATGTTAAGGGAAGCCGGCATATAATCGGGGTCACCTGTAGCTATAAAGGCACCGGTTTCTCTGATCTCCGCCAGGTATTTTGGAAAAATCATTAATTCCCAAAAAATATACTAATTATGGGACAAAGTGAAAGGAGAAAAATGGCGAAATACGGAAAATATGTCAAGCCCCTTAGCTTTACCGATGATGGATACGGATCCTTGAGGCAGAAAGTGACCATGGATGCCGATTTCCTGGGCATGAATGTAATCATCGAATTCGGCACCTTATGTTCGGCCGGGATGTTCGGTAAAGAATCCCATATCCCGCATAAACACAGCTTCAACCAGATCTTGTACTGGTTCAGCGGGAATACCAGCGATATGAGCGACCTGGGAGCCGAGGTTGAATTGTTCCTCGGCGAGGAAAATGAAAAATACATGGTCAACTGTTCTACTGCGGTCGGGGTGCCCGCCGGGATGCCGCACATGCCCGCCCGGGTCCTCAAGATGGATAAGCGTATCATCTTCATGACCGTATCCGTGACCGGAAAATACGAGGAAACGCCGCTGCCGGTAAAGAAAGACCGTTTCCAGAACCAGCCGCTGGCAGGTTTTAACGCCAAATACCGGCGGCAGTTCATCCCGGTGCCCTTCATCCGTAAAGGCCCCTGGAGTTACGGCCAGGACAACCCGGACGATTCCGGCGGCGCCCTGGGTGTGATCAACGGAAAAGATACCGGCTTCGACTTTATCATTATGTGCGAAAGCCTGAAAAAAGCCCCCTACCGCTTCGGGCCGGTGCCGGATAAACCTCATGTCCACAAGAATCCCGAGATCCTGATTTTCATGGGCGCCGACACCAGCGACATCTCCCAGCTTGGCGGCGAAGCGGAGATTGCCCTGGGTAAGGAAATGGAATTGTTTAAGATCACCAAACCAACCGCGGTACTCGTCCCCGGCGGCCTTGCCCATAATCCCCTGACCATCACACGGGTGGACAAACCCTTTATCATGACCGATGTCCGTCCCTACGGCATGGAACCCCCGACAAGGACCACGCCTTAGCATCGATATGTAATAGTGATCGCGCAGACTTCCCGGGGGTTGGAGTTTGATTATGTCAACTGCTCTCCCCGGGATGGCTTCTATTGTTAAATAATGAGGAACCACCACCCATGCTAATCATCGTCACCGGGGAAGTCGGCATCGGTAAATCTACCATCTGCCAAAAAGTAGTGGAGATGGCCCGGAAGTCAGGGTTGACCTGCGGCGGTATTATCACTTGCAAGATGCCGGGAGATACCCTGTCCGTGAGGGATATCGGTTCGGGAGAGATGGCGGCCCTGGCTGTCCCCGGCGACAAATTCGGCGGGCCGCTGGTTCCCCGTTTTACTTTCGACCCCGCCGGCATCGTTTTCGGCCTCCGGGCAGTCGAGGCCGGCAGCCAGGCGGACCTCCTGTTTGTCGATGAGATCGGCATCCTCGAATGCATGGGTGAGGGATTTATCCACGCCTTCGATATCATCAATGCCAGCCGGACGAAAAACAGCATCCTGGTCATCCGCCGCGAACTGCTGGCCTACCTGCTGCCCGGCCTCAACGATGAACCGGTACTTTTCGAGGCCACAGAGACTAACCGCGACCGGCTGCCGGCCGATATTATCACCTCGATAAACGGGGCCATACCCCCACCAGCCGGATAGGCCATCCCCTTGCAGTGAGTCTGTCAAAACTCTATAATCCCCCTAATTAAAAGGCCGGGCTGTTTTTCCCTTTTCATCTTCCCGGTGAATTACACCCTCTGCCGAATCAGGCAGCAAATATCGTTACTAAGGAGAAAGCACGCACTATGGCTGGAAAACCCGAAAACTGGACAGCAATGACGCCGGAAGAAAAACGTGCCTGGCGCCTGGACAATTACCGCAACTCCGGGAAAAACATCAAGTTCGTCAGTGAACAAGCCGAACAAAACTACCAGCTCCGCGTCCAGCGGATGATCGATGTGTATAACCTCCGGGAACCGGACCGGGTGCCCTTAAGCGTTTATCCCGGCAACCTGCCCCTGACCATGGCCGGACTGGAAGGGCGGGACATGTACTACAACCCCGCCAAAGCCTGTGAAGCGGCCATGAAATTTAACGATAAGTATGCCGAGGAACTGGAATCATTCTCGCTGCCGGCCTCTTTGTTGACCGGCCAGTTCATGGAAACCCTGGACTATAAGTTATATTTGTGGCCGGGGCACGGCTTGCCCAACAACGCGGGCGGCTGGCAGTATATCGAAGGCGAATACATGCTGGCGGAGGAATACGACGACCTCATCCGCGATCCCTCGGATTTCTGGATACGTAAATACCTGCCCCGCGTAATGGGCGCCTGGCAGCCGTTCAACCTTTTCCAGCCCTTCACCAATATCATTGAAAATGTCCACCTGGCGACACTGTCGCCTTTCTCCCGGCCGCAAGTGAAAAACATGTTCCAGACCTTTATTAAAGCCGGCGAATTATGGGAACAGGCCAGCGTCGCTGTCCTGCCCTATATGGGGATTGGCCCGTCGCGTGGTTTTGTCGCCCCCGTCGGGGTATTTTGCCTAGCCCCGTTTGATATCATCGGCGATACTTTGCGGGGTACCGCCAACATCATGAAGGACATGTTCCGCCGGCCGCAGCAGCTGCTCGAAGCTCTCGATGTTATCGCCGATATCATGATCTATAATGTCCTTCACAGCCCCAATATCGATAACGCCTGCCTTGTTTCCTATCCCCTGCACAAGGGTGCCGATGGCTGGATGTCACAGTCTCAATTTGATAAGTTTTACTGGCCTTCGTTGAAGAAAGTCATGGACACATTTATCAATGAAGGGCTCATCCAGAGCCTGTTCGCTGAAGGCAGTTACAATACGCGCCTTGAGTACATCAACCAGTTCCCCCGCGGTATGGTCGCCTGGTACTTCGACCAGACGGACATGGCCAGGGCCAAGAAAATATTGGGCAAGGACTGCTGTATCCAGGGCAACGTCCCCTCCTCGCTGCTCGTTACCGGCAGCCCGGCGGACGTGACAAATTACTGCAAAAAACTGATCGCTGACTGCGCTCCGGGCGGCGGTTATGTACTCGCCCCGGGGGCCCACCCGGAGAATCCCAAACTGGAGAATCTCAAGGCTATGGTGGCCGCCGTCAACGAATACGGTTATTACCGCAAGTAGAACCGGATTTTTTAATAATGACAATAACGGAAACAATGGAATTACCAACCAGGAGACACTGATGGCCGAGATAGAAAACCGCACGGCAATGCTCAGTCCTTACCGGGTCCTGGACCTGGCTGATGAAAAAGGGCTGTTCTGCAGCAAGATACTAGGCGATATGGGCGCCGATGTGATTAAGATCGAACGACCGGGCGGCGACCTCGCCCGCCGCCTCGGGCCTTTTTACCATGATGAACCCGACCCGGAAAAGAGCCTGTTCTGGTTCTCCATGAATACCAGTAAACGCGGCATCACCCTGGATATCGAGACCACTGACGGGCAGGAAATCCTGAAAAAGTTGATCTGCACCGCGGACTTCGTGATCGAGTCTTACCCTCCAGGCTACCTGGCACGGTTGGGGATGGGATACCGGCAAATGGAGCAGCTAAAACCGGGCATCATCCTCGTGTCGATCACACCCTTCGGCCAGAATGGGCCATATAAAGATTACAAATCTGCCGATATTGTGACCTGGGCCATGAGCGGGGAAATGTCATCATTTGGCGATAACGACCGCCCCCCCGTCCGTATCAGCAATACGCCACAGTCTTATTTAAATGCTGCTGCCGATGGGGCGATTGGAGCACTGGTAGCCTTATATGAACGTAATAATTCCGGTAAAGGCCGGCATATCGATGTTTCACTACAGGAATCCCTCGCTCTCCAGGACGGGGCCAACCGTAATCCGACCTGGGTCTTCATGGGGACGGCCCGGAAGCGAGGTGCCCCGGAAATGCCGAACGCCGGCCACCGCACCACCCGCTTATTCCCCTGTAAGGACGGCTGGGTCTCATGGTCGCACGGCGGCCCATCGGTACTCAGCCCCAGCCTGCCCCTCATCAGGTGGATGCAGGCCGAAGGCATGTCGAATGAATTCCTGGATAAATTCGATTGGCAAAGGCCTGATTTCGCGGCTATTTCCCAGGAAGAAATGGACAAGATCGATGCCCCCACCGCCCGGTTTTTCCTTACCAAGACCAAGGCGGAACTCCTCGCCGGTGCGGTAAAGCGGGGCGTGATGTTGTATCCCGTGGCTACCACCGCCGATATCCTGGCCGACCCTCAGCTTGCCGCCCGCAAGTTCTGGGTTGAGTTAGCCCATCCGGAACTGGGCACCACGATCACTTATCCCGGTGCTTTCGGATTATGTTCGGAAACGCCACCGCGCCTCAGCCGCCGCGCGCCGCTTATCGGCGAACACAACCGGGAGGTCTACCAGGATGAACTGGGGTTTTCCCGGGAGCACCTGATCATGTGGAAACAGGCGGGGATCATATAGTCTGCTGCCCGTAAAGGAAGGAAAACGATCATGTCACCAAAATTGCTTGAAGGTATCCGTACGGTCGAAGTCACCGGACACGTCACCGGCCCCGTCACCACCCAACTCCTGGCCGATTGCGGTGCCGAAGCCATCGTTATCGAGACCGGCAGCCGGCAAGTACGCTTCGGCCGGCCGGAGAAAGAACATAAAAACACCACCGGGAAGCTCAGTGTTTCCCTGAATTTTATCCATACCAAAGGCCTTGCCCTGGCACGCCGCTTGATTGCGACTGCCGATGTGTTCGTAGAAAACATGGCCGGCGGCAAACTGGCGAACCGCGGCCTCGGCTACGAAGACATCCGCCGGGTCAAACCGGATATCATTTACCTGGCCACCTGTATGCAGGGACAGACCGGCCCCCACTACGCTCATGCCGCTTCCGGACACAAACTGTCCGCCCTGGCCGGTTACAACCATATCACCGGATGGCCGGACCGGGAACCCGCCTGGGTCGGTACCTATACGGATTTTGTTGCTCCCCGCTACAACATCATCGCCATCCTCGGCGCCCTCGAATACCGGCGCCGTACCGGTAAAGGGCAGTTCCTGGACATGTCCCAATATGAACCCAGCCTCCAGTTCATGGCCACTGCCATCCTCGACTATACCGTTAACGCACGGGTGGCGGGGAGGATGGGCAACCAGCATCCCTGCGCCGCCCCTCATAATGCCTACCGCTGCCGGGGGGAAGACCGCTGGTGTGCCATTGCTGTTTTTACCGATGAAGAGTGGCAGCATTTCTGCCAGGCCATCAGCCGGCCGGAATTAGCCGCCGATGCCCGCTTTTCAACGATCCTGGCCCGCAAAGCCAATGAGGAAGAACTGGACCGGCTGGTGAATGATTGGACCAACAGCCGCACTGCCGAAGAAGTAATGCGCCTGATGCAGTCAGCCGGGATTGCTGCCGGTATCGTGGAAAATGTGGAAGACCAGGTACTGCATGACCCGCACCTGAAACACCGTGAATATTTCTGGGAAATCGATGCGCCGCAGACGAAAAGGTACATACATCACGAAGACCCCTTTTACCGGCTGACCGTCCGTGTGCGGCAAGGCCCGCTGCTGGGAGAACATAACAGTTATGTCCTCAAGAATATCCTTGGCCTTACGGATGAAGAGATCGCCGGGCTGCTGCAAGAAGGTGTCATTGCCTGAATAATTCACCGGTTTTTTACGTATTATTACCTTAACCATGAAAGAAATTAGTACTTTCGTATACTGGCAAATTCCTGAAATAACATTATAATAATAATTAAGAAGCCACCTGTTAAGCCACTCGATTATGCTTCAGGAGGTGTCCGATGAAAGTACATGAGTTGTTCGGAGTCAGGCAGGTTGAATTATAAGGCCTTGTCCGGGCCGGACAAGGCAGCAGTGGAACTCGGATCGAGCTCAGGTACCATTAGTGTAGGGTTTGTGGATTATTCCATTTAAGTCGTGAAGACTCGAATTGAGCGAAATCCGGGGAGGAGTGATCTGGGGGAGCATGCACAATGCTCCTCCTTTTTTTTGCTGTCATTCCTGCCAAATCAGATAAGGTACTTTCCAGCGCAACCTGTAGCTGTTTTACAACTGATTGTTGGGGTCCTTATTGTTTGTGCTATCATGAAGCCGGTTCAAATTAAATAAAGATTGAATCTGAATACTACCGCCTGGGGTTAGAATGACGCATAATGGTTCCGGTTCCAACTTAGAATCAAGTGAGACTGAACAGAGTATCAAGAATGCTTATAAGAGTACCCGGCCAGGCGGTTCTGAAACTCATCTTCCGGTGAAAAAACCGCCCTGGAGATCAGCGGTCATCGGGGCTTTAATCGGATTCAGTTTGCTAATCGCCCTGATCATGGTCATGTCGTACTTATTCTGCCGTTTTGGTTGAATCTCTGCTTGGCCTGACGGGTAAAGCAACTTTCTATGAGTTGAAGTAGACTATGAGGGCGTTTGCCTGGTGAAGTCCACCGGACGCCCCAACATGTTACGGGCTTTGTCATACAGCGTCTCTAGATAACCGGTCATACGGGCCTTTTCCCTACTTTTCAAAGAGGCAAAACTCAACTCGATAGATAACCGGGGGACGTTACCCAGCAGGGCCTGGCCTTTACGGGTCATCACGATGTTGCTCCGGCTTTTGCCTGACGCCCGGGTCTTGCTCAATAGTCCTAACCTGATCATACGGTTGATGAGTACCGATATCGAATGATGCTGCCGCAGCGTCGCTTCTTCCAGCGTTTTGATAGTAATCACGCCCCGGTTATCCGCAAATGTCTGTAATACCACCAACTGCTCCAGGGTAAGTCCGAACTGGGCAATTTCCATTTCCTGCAGCCGGGCGATCATGAATCTACTGCCGTCGAATAATGTCCAGGCGGTCTCCGCCGACGGGGTACGCCATGGTTCACTTTGTGCGCCGTATACCCCGGAGGCATCACGGTGGATGTATTTAAGAAACGGCACATGCAACAAACTGAGTGCCTGGCTGCGGAGGATGTCGAATAACTGTATAAAGTTCGCCAACTGAGTCTTAGACAAGCATGAAAAGGCTTCGCTTAGAGTATTTTCCGTCATCTGGTTTAATAAAGCCTGTCCTTGCGAGGTGATATAAATGGAGTAACGTTTTTCATGCGCGGTACGTTTTTTACTCACCATTTTCAACCGTTTCATGCGGCTAACCAGAGTGGATAGAGAGTGGGGTTGTCGCAATGTGAGGTACTCGAGTTCGCCCAGGTTTGAGGAACCGCCCAGGGAGTTGAGAATCTTCAGGATCGAGGATTGTTCGATGGTCAAACCGAACTTACTAAGCTCAATCTCGCGCAGCCGGGAAATCGCAAAGCGCGTGTTATCCAGCAAGCGCCAGAGCATTTCGTTCTGTTGAGCTCCATCACCCGGCTCTTCCTGTATCACCGTCCCTGCTTTCGCCGGTGGGCGAGAGGATGAGGATAATAGCATGGCGCAATTCTAACACCATTGCCCCAGTATATCAATATCATATGGGATATCGTGTTGGATATCGATATTGACGTAATTGTTTGTTCGTGCTACAATAACGTTCATTACAGTGTGCTGTGATTTTACTAAAAAACCGAACTGAAATGGCACATGTATCCACAATGTATCTTATATTTTTCCCATGACATACCGCACGGGCGGGGTTATCATGCCCGGTTCCTGTTTTGTAGCTGTAAATGAATATCTTGGTAACACCATCCGGGAGGGAATTATTTGCCGGCATTCGGAAAGGAGGTCGAACCAGGTGGATCCCGCAAATCTACAGGACGGGGTAGATTTCAGGGGTTACATCATTAAAAGAAGAACATAAGTTTCGGAATTACCGGGGAGTTACCTGAGCGAACACATTATAAAGAACCTGTTTTTAACGACTACATATGAAAGTGAGGAATGACAATTCAGTATGAAATCGCTTCGTCTGGTCTTGTTATGTATTGTCTCGATAGTCATGCTCCTGGCATCCTGTAACAACCCTTCTAACACTACCACCACGGGAGACCAAACAACCGCCCCCACCACCTCCAAACCACCCGTCACCACGACCGGCAGTGATGCGCCGCAGTACGGCGGCACCATCACTACGGTTGCAGGTTCAGATCCTATGGGATTCGATGAGGCCTACACCTTTGAATTTTTCTGTACCAGTCTCAAAGTTACCAATGAAGAGCTTCTGATGGGCGACTGGCTGAAAGGCCCGGCGGGTACCAATGATATCGATTGGTATACCGGTTATGTCGGCCGTACGGATGTCTTGACCGGATGTCTGGCTGAAAGCTGGGATTTAGTCGATGACACTACGGTCGTCTTCCATCTGCGGCACGGCGTGCATTATGCCGTCAACCTGGACAGCGAAGCTGGCCGGCTGGTCAACGGCCGGGAAGTTACCGCAGAAGACGTTGTCTTCAGCCAGATACGCACCTGGGAAACCCCTTCCAGTTTGATCAATATCCTGTATCCTCCGGAGCAGCGCCTGGTTTCCATCAAAGCGCTGGACAAATACACGGTCGAGTGTAAGGTGCCTTCCCAGGCCTTCGGCCTGGTCTGGTTGACTACGGCAGAGCAGTGCCGCATCATTCCGCCCGAGGTTGTTACCAAATACGGCGACATGAAAGACTGGAAAAACTCGGTCGGTACCGGCCCATACATCCTGACTGATTTTGTCTCGGGGGCTTCCTTAACCTACCAGCGGAATGAAAGCTACTGGCTGATGGACCCCTTACATCCCGCAAATCAGCTGCCTTATCCTTCCGTTTATAAAGAATTGATCATCACCGACTCGTCCACACAGCAGTCGGCCTTCCGCACCGGGAAAATCGACATTATCACTAACATGAGCGGCGGCTTGACCTACGACGATTATAAGGCCATTACCTCGACCAATCCCAATACCCAATTTATCGAAACTTCCGGTTCACACCCTGCTATCTGGGGCAGAATGGATAAAGCAGACTTGCCCTTTAAGGAGATCAAGGTCCGCCAGGCTCTGAATATGGCGATCAATAAACAGGATATCGTCGACCACTATTACCAGGGCCATGCCGACCTGTTCTCACCGATCTATCCCAACAACGCCACTTATGCTTCTTTGACCACCCCCTTGGCAGAAATGCCGCAGGATGTTCAAGATTTGTTCGTCTACAATCCTGATAAAGCGAAACAACTCCTGTCCGAAGCCGGTTATCCCGATGGTTTCGCTACCAATGTTGTTTGTACGGAGAGCGATGCCGACTTCGTGTCCCTGATCGCTGCGGATTGGGCGAAAGTAGGCGTAACCCTGCAGATCAAGCAACTGGAAACCGGGGTCTATAATAGTGTTGCGCGCGGCCGCACCTACGAACAAATGGTTTTTAAAGAATCTACTTCACGCGGCTTCCCCTACGATATGAACGAAGTCATGATCAACAACTCGGATAATGTTGCTTTCTTTGAAAGCGAGACCACTAATGAAGCCTACCAGCAAATCCAGTTGTATTTAGGCCGGGATGACGCGAGATGGCAGAAAATCCTCCACGATATATATCCCTTCATCGTGGCTCAGTCTCCAGGCATCTGGCTGCCGTCGCCTAATGCTTACAAGTTGTTCCAGCCGTGGCTAAAAGGCTGGCAAGGCGAGTCTAATGTCGGTTTCGATAACCCCTACGGATACATTCGTTACCCCTGGATCGACAGCAACCTTAAATCTTCTCTGGGTTATTAGTCCCAGCATCACATAATCAACCGTGACAAAGAAGGGGAGGTTTTATTACCTCCCCTTCTTTTATTTATCCGGATGCTGAGAGGTGTTTTTGCCTGGATGTGGTGACGGATGTAGAATAGGTACCGCCCATGAAGTGCCGCTTCGCTGTGAACAATCCGATAGCCGGGCAAGTAACACTGTAAAGTGAGTTTAAAATGACGACAATAAGTCCCCGCATAAAACTAAGCACCGCCGAAAAAGGGCTGCGAGAACAGATTGAAAAGAAACACGGAAAACCAGCCGCCGCTCTATTTCAGGAAAGAGAAAAAAGAATTTATGACGCCATGCAGTTGAAAGTGCCGGACCGGGTGCCGGTAGTATTCTGGGATGTTCCTTTATTAGCCTGCCGTTATGCCGGACTCCCCTATTCCGCTGCCTATTATAATGCCGCAGCCTGGAGGGCTGCCTTCAAAAAAATGTTCGCCGAACTGGAACCAGACGGCTGGGCAGTGGCTAACCGTGAGTCCGGGGTGGCTCTGGAAGCCACCGGGACCCTGTTCACTCGTTGGCCGGGCGGTAATCTACCTCCTGATATCCCCAACCAGGTGGCCGAGCAGGAATTCATGAAAGCGGATGAATACGACCTGTTCCTGGCTGACCCCTCTGATTTTATCGTCCGGGTCTGGCTGCCGCGTGTCTATAGTACCCTGCAGCCATTGACCAAGCTCCCGCCCCTGATGAACCTGGGGTCTAACATGGCGGTTATAAGCACACTGTTTGCCTCTACTGAATTCACCGGTTTGGCCCGGGCAATGAGAAAAGCCGGGCAGGCGGCCCAAAAATGGGAACGCGAGATGGGGCAAATCAATACTGCCATGGCTTCCCTCGGCTTCCCGGAAATACCCCTCTCGTTGGGCGGTGTCCAGCCGCCTTTCTCGCATTTCAGCAACAATTTCCGTACTTTTCAAGGTGTGGTCATGGATATGTTCCGCCAGCCGGAAAAGCTTAAGGCAGCCCTGAATAAGTTCGTTGAGTACCGCATTGCTACGGCTGTTCCGGCCGTGAAAAAAGCAGGAACACTGGCGATCGGCAGTTCCGCCGAACCCCACCGTGTTTCCGATGAATTCATGTCTCCCCGGCAATTTGAGGAATTTGTCTGGCCGTACTGGAAGCGGGCGATCAACGCCACTCTTGATCTTGGGTATGATATCGTCTGGATGTTTTTTGAAGGGCGGCGGGACAAGCAGCTTGAATATTTTACTGATTTTCCCAAAGGACGGCTGCTGATCTTCCTGGAAAGTACCGACATCTTCCGGGCCAAGGAAATCCTCGGCGATCGTGTTTGCCTGATGGGTAATGTGCCGCTTTCTCTCTTACAGGTCGGTTCCCCCCGGGATGTCGAAGAGTATTGTAAAAAGGTTATCAAGGTTTGCGGCAAAGGCGGGGGGTTCATCCTGGCTAACGGCGGCGGCATCTTCGATGCCAGGCCGGAGAACATGAAAGCCATGGTCGATTCCGCCGCAAAATACGGAAGGTATTAGCAGGAATAATATCATTTCGCAAATCAGCAAAGTCTTCCCTGGCTTTGAGCGGTGTAGCGGTTGAACCGGGTTCGCGAGCCAGGAGCGGCGCTTTAAATCAACACCCGTCATTCTTCTTTTTGGATTATCAGCATGCCCGAATTCGGTATTCCGAATCAACCGGGCCATGATTATGCTTCTTTATATAATGCCGCAAGTTTGGCTTTTAGCCCGTTGTGTTCAATGGCCGGCTTTCTGGGCATCAGGCATAAAGTAATAGCGGCTTCCAGTATAAATATCCCTGGTTGAATACTTTATATCCTAAATGGTTCATTATTATTATCCTTCCGGACTGCGATTATTGAGACTATTGCGCTGGTACGTATAATTCGTCTACTCGATAATGTCCGACCATAAGACTAGCTAGCAAAAAACACACCAGCTGTAAAAAGATCACGGACTATTAAAGAGGAAGTTAGATGAAAATACTACCGAAATTACTTATCCTGCTATTAGTTGTTACTGTGGTACCATTGGGGATCCTGGGGTACCTGGCAGTACAAGACTCTAAAGAGCTAAGTATGAGCGTCGCCCAAGACGCCGAAACCATGGGAAAAGAAGCCATCGCCGACAGTACGGCGGCACTAAACAGCCTGGGTGAAGCGATCATTAAACAGAAAGCTATCGATGTTGCCAAACAGATGGAAATATATATTAGAGAAAATCCTGAGATGACGGTCGAGATGCTCCAGGCTGACCCATTTTTCTTCTCAATAGCAACGCAGACCGTCGGGGCTACCGGTTACACCACCGCCTGGGATTCTGCGACCTCGATAGATAGGTTCCATTACAGTGACCATATTATGAACCTTGACTTACACACACTGGCAGAAAAGACTCCCACCTTTTGGGCTCTCATCAGGGGGAGTGAAGGCGGCAAAACCATCTCCGGTTATTATGATTTTTCTGAAGCGGACGGTTCGATCAAGCAAAAATACATGTATATACTCCCTATTAATGCGATGACCTCTGATAACGTGGTCATGAATCTGGCAGCTACTACGTATATTGATGAATTTAATGCTCCGGCCCTGAATACCGAAACCAAGATCAACCAGGCGATGGATGATACCCTGGCCCGTATCAAAGCATCTACGGAAGGTCTAAGTACCCAGAACACCATTATCATCTTGACAATCATTACCATCGTGGTAGTAGTAGTCGTCGGTTTCTTTTTCGCCAGAAGCATCACCTCACCTTTAACCAAACTGACCAGGGTTGCTAAGAAACTATCTCAGGGAGATCCTAATATCTACGTTCCTCTATGTACGACAAAGGATGAAATCAGAGAATTAAGTGATAGTATCAGGTCTGCCGTAGCCGCTGTCATGGTATTACTAGAAGAGGAAAATCAAAAAGCTGGCGGTAAGAGCTAATATGGGAACTGTACTGGTATCGTACTACGAAAAAGCAAAACAGAAGGGGGGAATACCATCGTTGGTCAAGCTGGCCATGCTGGTCAAGATGTCCCGGCAGGACGCGGAAAAACTCCCCGATTCGCCAGAAAATATCACCATCTTCGAAAATGCCATAAAACAGTTATAACAGTCGGCCCGGTAAGCAAATGATGCGAGATATTGTAGTTTAGAATAAAGGATACCTGAGAACAAAGTGGTGGGTATAAAACCCACCACTTTTTCATTCCCACGCACTATCTCTGGTATTTCAGCGCTAGATATTAAAGGCCGTCATATATCCTTCATGAATAGCGTCTAAAGACCGCCGGGGAAGCTTACAATCACCTATGGCATACAACCCCTTGACGCGGCCTTTAAGAGCCTGGTATAACCGGTTTTCCGGGCGGTAGCCCGTCGCCATAACAACCGTATCGATTCCTTTGACGATGCTTACTTCTCCGGATAAGACATCGGTCAGGACTACCTCCTTCCCCCAGATTTCTTTGACAGTGGTATACGGTGTTACTTTGACATGGTTCTTTTTTAGACGTTCCCAGATCACCGGAATATGGGTCCCGTTGCCCAGTGATTTCAATCCCCAATGGGCACAGATAGTTGGGAAATGGGTCAGGATTTCGACATGCTTACCTTTCTCCGCCAGGTAGTCGGCGGTTGTCGGGCCTTCCTGCATCCCGGTAGATTCATAGACTAAAACTTTATCCCCGGCTTCGACTTTTCCGTCGAGGATTTGTGACGGAGCAGCCACATTACTGCGGTCGCTGCCCGGTACCGGCAGGATGAACGGGACGGCTCCGGCGGCGATGATCACCACGTCGGGGTTTTCTGCGGTTATCATCTCCGCAGTAGCTTCGATATTGAGCCTGACTTCGACATGTAATTTTTCCATTTGTGTTGTCAGGTATAGTATTACCTGGTAGAATTCCGCACGACCCGGAGCTTTACAAAGCGTGTTGATCTGTCCTCCCGGCTTATCTTGTTTTTCATAGACAGTAACTCGATGGCCTCTAAGTGCAGCAACGCGTGCCGCTTCCATCCCCCCAGGCCCCGCCCCAATAACCAGCACCTTCTTCTTAACCGGTGCCGGTTTGATCACGGCATATTTGGTGGATTCCTTATTTGCCACGGCATTCTGCAGGCAGGTGGCTTCCGCTTCCGATTCCCAGCACCCCTGGTTGCACCCGATACACAGGCGGATATCCTCGTTTTTGCCTTCACGGGCTTTATTAGCAAATCCCGGATCGCAAATCTGGCCCCGCACCAGGCCGACCAGGTCGGCATGGCCCTCGGCTACTGCCTCGTTTGCCATCTGCGGCGTATTGATACGGCCGGTGGCTAAGACCGGGACCGGCCCTACAACTTCTTTGATACGCGAGGCCAATGGGATGCTGAGAGACCCGGCAGGGACATACATGGAGCCGATTGTATAGGCATTAGACGGCCCTTCACACCCCAGGCTGACCCCCAGTAAATCGATATTCCCCATCTCCGCCAGTGCCCTGGCTACCCTGGCCATATCATCGATCTTCATGCCGTTCTCACTTAAGTCATCCGCAGATATCCTGATGCTGACAATAAAGTCTTTGCTTACGGCGGAACGTATCGCGGCAAGGATTTCCCGGGAAAAATACATCGGTTCACCCCACTTATCAGTACGCTGGTTCGACCATTTACTCCATGATTGCTGGACCAGGTCGCCGTGACAGGCATGCACCTCGATGCCGTCGACACCTCCCTGCCGGCATAATTTAGCGTATTCAGCAAATAATTCTACCTTTCTTTCCAGCTCTTCCTTGTCCATATTATGCCATTCGGCGGCGCTCTCCATCTGTGCGGCCCTCCCGGTATAACCGAGGGTCCCATTGGAAGGGATCGACAAAAAGGCCTCGCCAAATATATATAATTGAATCAGGCAGAGGGTATCGTACCTGTGCACGGCATCGGCTAATTTCTGGAGTTTCGGGACCAGGATTCGCGGTGCCGGAGGGTATGTCGGCGTGGCTCCCAGGCGGATCGGCCGGTCATAACAACCAAGGTTGCCGACGATGATCATCCCGCAGCCGCCCCTGGCCCGGGCTTCCTGGTAGGCGATGAAACCTGTGCCATCGGCACCATCATCCATAAACGGTAGTGACGGCACGCCGTGGGCTGGAAACACGATGCGGTTTTTCGCAGTCTTATTACCGATTTTTATCGGCGTGAACAAATAGGTAAACTGTCCCTTCATCGTTACCCTCCCTGGAGATACTTTATCGCGGTATGAATATACTACATGATTTACCGGTATTAATCACAGGCTAAGTAACCCAGGGCGTTATATCATAGTCCTTGATGAAAGTGCCTGTATAATAAGGGCCGTTGCAGAATTCACCGGGAATCCCGTAAACTATTCTGGTTTATGATGCCTGCCGTCATCTTCTATGGTATTTACTGAATTCTGGTATACAGGAAATTACAGATGCAAGGATCGACATGGTCTCACCCCCTGCCGGTATGGGTACTCATCGCCCTGCTTTTCTTTATCGGGGTCGGCGCCTTGACCAGCGGTGCCATGCTGTTTTTAGCCCCTGATGGACGTCTCCTTCAGATGTCTGCGGAGATTCTTGCCGGTACGCTATTTTCTAATTACCTGATTCCGGGTTTGATCCTATTCCTTTTCGTCGGGGTTTTTCCGGTTTTCACCGGCTACGGCCTCCTCCGGCAGCCGTCCTGGGCTTGGCCGGAAGTACTCAACCCTTCGAAAACAATCCATTGGGCCTGGACTGCTTCCTGGTCGGCCGGAGTTATCATGCTGATCTGGATAGCCGTGGAAACACTTCTCCTGGGTTTGATCAGCTTCCTCCAGCCCGTCATCGCCATCTACGGGACCATAATCATCCTTCTTACACTACTCCCCACCACCAGGAAGCATTACCGGAAGTACAAGTGAAGTAAAATGAGACCTGTTTACCGCTGCCTGTAATTAAAACGGATACCGGATTCCTGTCATATTTACTCATTCTGTTGTTCACCCGGGAAAATATGTATTGTCCGGATTTTGACCGTTATCCGGTTGACGACCGAATATAGAAGATGCCGTAGCGAAAAATCCGGGAGCAGGGATTGCCGGTACATAACGTTGAAGTAAATTATTCCTCTAGTTCGTCGCTGACGGGCATGCCGTATTTTTCTAAAAACCTTTTAAAATCATGTACCGTTACCCGGAAATGTCCACCGGGCAGCCGGAAAGCCGGGATTTTTTCTTCATGAATCCAGCGGCTTATGGTAGATCTGGTCACCATACAATAAGATGCCATGTGGTTTACCGAAATATACTTTTGTGCCACTAATCTGTCTTTTTCTTTCGGATTTTTACCGGTAGTCATTATTGTCATCCTGTATTTTTGGGATTATAACTAGTTTCATATCGTAGGCGAATCGTTCTAAAGTACTAAAGCTATTGCTCTTTCTCCATCAACTTAAAATAACATACAGCTGTAATCATTGTGAAACAGCGTTATCGAACTATCAAGGCACTATAGTCCAATTTAGTTTGATCGAATAGTTCAAATTAACCCGGCAGTGTACTGATTTTTTCGCTGTAATAGCATAGGCTTAACCACCACCAACATCCCTTCTGTATATATTATAGTCTGCGTGGCAGATTAAACTTCTGTACTATGCCTCGACCATATTTTTCTGATGGTTGATAAACTAAATCACTATTTACGTCATTTCACCATTCTTTTACTATTGTTACTTATTAGTCACTTGATACATTTAGTGTAGTTGAGTTAACTAAAGTAGAGTACTAAATTCCGGTTGAACTGATCGAGGTGAGACGATGGCAAATGGTAATAAAGTCAAGGTGCTACTAATGGGGAGCCACGTGTTGGTACTGGAAGGCTTACACCGCATCTTACAGGATGACGATAACCTGGAAGTTGTGGGAGTTACCAAAAACCTAGATGAAGCCATACAACGGACTCATTTAATTCAACCGGATGTCGTTGTCCTGGATATCGATACCCAGGGAAGCGAAGGTATCCGGGCTACCCGTGAGTTTAAAGCCAGGGTCCCTGAAGCCAAGATCCTGGTTATGAGTATCGGCGACAACCTGGTTGATGCGGCGATCGAAGCTGGAGCTTCCGGGTACATGACGAAAAGTAGCGAAATCCGCGATTTCACGATGGCGATACACCAGGTTTTTAAAGGTTTGTGCCCCATCGCTCCGTCTATTACCAAGGGGATATTGAAGGAACTCGTGAAACTCAAGCGGAGTATGAATGACTTGGTACTTACCGACCGGGAAAAATGTGTCCTCCGTTTGGTTGCCGAAGGTAAGAATACCAATGAAATCAAGGAATCATTATTTTTGAGTGTTTCTACCGTAAAGAGAATTATCGGGATCATCTTTGACAAACTCGGTGTTGAAGACCGCCCGCAGGCGGTCAATGAAGCGGTGAAACGCGGCCTGATTTAGCCCATTCCTAATAAAAATGTGTTATTCAGCCGCTATTACAGATAAACGGCAGTCGTGGAAATTCCGGTCACGGTCTAGTTTCACTTCAGTATCAACCAGTATTTTAGCTGCCGCAGCCGCTGAAGCAAGTTTCAAAAGTATATTGATTTTCTGCGTCAATGCTGTTAATTACTGCTCCTTCCAGGTTTCGCTTACTGTCAAGGCCGAAGGCTTTACTATCTCCCGGGGTTGCGGTAATATCGGTCTGAAAAAGAAAGCCAAGGAGGACTCAGCATATGGCAGGCATGAAACAGCTCAAGAATGTCCGGCATGAATCCAATATCATCGAACTGAAACCGTGGCAATCCATGCATAAAAGTATCACCATGCCCATGATCACCGCCCTGGGCGAGAAGGACATCCCCGGCTCCCAGATGATATTAGGCTTCGCTTATATCGACCAGCCGGAAGACCAGATCGGCATCGCCACCCACATCCACCCCGACCGCGACCAGTGGATCTTCCTTTTCGGCGCCAAGAATTTTGTGGAATTCGATGCCGATGTCGAATTCTTCCTCGACGGCGAATGGCGGCAGATAAATTATCCCTTCTACGCCTATATCCCCAAGGGCATGACCCACGAACCGCTGCGCATCAAGCGGGTCGGCAAACCCCTCATCTTCATCGACGCCCGCTTCGGCCCCAACGAATGGCCCATGGAATTCGCCGACGGCAAATCCCACGAGGAAGCCTAGGGAATGAAAAAATTGGGATAAGTAAATAAATCGTTGTTCCGGGCGGTACCGCTCCGGTATGCCTGCTGTTTATTCGCTATCTTCCGGTTTTTCCGGTAAGGCAAACAGCTCATTCTGGCGGATGGATGATAATAACAGCGATCTCATTGTGGGATCCCTAAGTTGGCTTTTGTAAGTATAGATCGCTTCCAGTTTCCTCTGAAAATAGAGTCGGCTAAGTCGGCGCGAGACTCACCTTGAAGCCCA
>JAEAME010001239.1_pt1 | contig 18748 bp, 17 predicted proteins | sample 8958731 | NCBI WGS metagenome assembly JAEAME01 (sample SAMN16933194, study PRJNA681113) | bioreactor sludge metagenome | isolation source: anerobic bioreactor sludge (Control) | place: India:Bengaluru | collected 2018-10-24 | reverse complement strand
CAATGATAGTTATTCAACACACAATACAATATAAAAGTTATTCAAATTCCAATATGGTCAATAATCAATTTGGAGGAGCTACAGCAAGTCAAACTTTAGGCTATATTCAAATTCCAATATGGTCAATAATCAATATGTATTTATAGATACAAATAACAATACTTGCATATTCAAATTCCAATATGGTCAATAATCAATAATTTAACGATTTAATTAATAAATTTAATACTACTTGATTCAAATTCCAATATGGTCAATAATCAATGAAAGTAGATTAAAATACATATGTATGAATGAAAATATTCAAATTCCAATATGGTCAATAATCAATAGAAAAGACGGAGTTAATTATACTCAAAATTTTTAATTCAAATTCCAATATGGTCAATAATCAATTAATACTGCGCAAAAAGCTGTTAGATAAGCCTGTTCATTCAAATTCCAATATGGTCAATAATCAATAATGTAAAGCTTCCATCTGTACCATGCTCATATTCATTCAAATTCCAATATGGTCAATAATCAATACATTTTCAAAGGTTTTTGTAAATTCCTTTATCTCATTCAAATTCCAATATGGTCAATAATCAATGAAAAATTTTGAAAAAATACAAAAATCAATGAAAAAAATTCAAATTCCAATATGGTCAATAATCAATTAATTACAGTTGTTGACACAACAGAAGAAATATAATTCAAATTCCAATATGGTCAATAATCAATTAAAAGAGCAGTAACAGTTTATTGCAAAGCTCATTTATTCAAATTCCAATATGGTCAATAATCAATGTAATAGAAAAAGGTATTTATAAAGAGGTTTATATAGAATTCAAATTCCAATATGGTCAATAATCAATTTGACACCGTGACTAAGTCGATTGGATCAATAATCAGATTCAAATTCCAATATGGTCAATAATCAATTGAGCAGCTAGGACAAGCTAAGTTTATAAAATCAAGATTCAAATTCCAATATGGTCAATAATCAATCAAAAATCAATTTTAAGCTTTGTTTATTTAATAAATTCAAATTCCAATATGGTCAATAATCAATTTTAAAATATTTGGGAGTGCCTGAGTTACACAAAGAATTCAAATTCCAATATGGTCAATAATCAATTAACTACTTCTGTTATTTCCTTAGTAATATTAATTCAAATTCCAATATGGTCAATAATCAATGCAGATGTTGCAATTTCCTTGTCAGCCTCAAACTTAATTCAAATTCCAATATGGTCAATAATCAATAAGAAAAGGGCAAAAGTACAAAATTGATAGATTAAAATTCAAATTCCAATATGGTCAATAATCAATCAAATGCGATTCTGGTATATATATTACTTCGATATTATTCAAATTCCAATATGGTCAATAATCAATTGAATCCTGTTTTGCCAACGAATGTAGCAACAGTAGGATTCAAATTCCAATATGGTCAATAATCAATATATTCTTTTATTTACAGATTGTATTATAGCATTATTCAAATTCCAATATGGTCAATAATCAATTTCCACCAAGCATATATTCTAAAATTTCATATCCCATATTCAAATTCCAATATGGTCAATAATCAATATATGTATATGAGGAATGTTTTAAAAATCATTCCATTCAAATTCCAATATGGTCAATAATCAATTACAAAGTATACCTGCGTATTATCCAGTTAAAGCTTAATTCAAATTCCAATATGGTCAATAATCAATTAAATACAAGTCTGTCTACAATATTGAAGGTGACTACATTCAAATTCCAATATGGTCAATAATCAATAAAATAAGACTAACATAGATAATCAAAAGACAATAATATTCAAATTCCAATATGGTCAATAATCAATAGAAAACGAAAATTGTGCAAAAATATGCTATACCTACATTCAAATTCCAATATGGTCAATAATCAATCGTCAATTTCTTTTGCATAAATTTCAGCGTTTTCTTTATTCAAATTCCAATATGGTCAATAATCAATTCAATTGTCCACATAAAAACATTGTGATTAGTATATTCAAATTCCAATATGGTCAATAATCAATTATTATAGCTGGTGGTATTGGATTTGTACTCTTTATTCAAATTCCAATATGGTCAATAATCAATGCAAATAGATATTTAAATTTAAGTGATAATCAAAGTAATTCAAATTCCAATATGGTCAATAATCAATGCTAGGCTATTTATGCTAGTTGTTGCAACGGTTTCATACTTCATTTCAGTCGGCAAATAATTTTATAATAACTTTCCACTAAAAAGTTATGTGTTTTTATATCTCTACTACAAATAATAGCTAAAATTTCAATGTTTGTCGAGAGCATGGCTTTTTGTATTTATGTAGGGTCGACAGATTTAAATAAAGTTATTTGTTTTATCCTCTTTTATTCCCCACATCTCCTTATCGAGCCATTTTTCATTTCTACTTTTAAATATTATTACAGAGTCTATATTTTCTCTTATAACATCATTTAGTTCATAATGTAGTTTCATAATTTTTGATTCGGAAATTTCTCCTTCAAATACAGAGTTTTGAATATGTGATAAATATTTTTTACAAATCTTAAATGTTTTATTTAAAACTCTTTGACCATTTTCTTCACTACTGATATCATACACTAATATTACATACATTTCAATACCTCTATATTATTTTACCACCATATTTTAAATGGATCATATTCTTTTTCACCTAATAAATGCTTAACTAATTTATAGCACTCCAATTTTATTAAATATTGGTATGAAACTGATTTGTTTAATTCCTTATGCTTTATTGTTGTTTGCAACTTTTCGTCTAATTCGCCAACTATTATCTTAGAGGCTTCTTTTGTTAAATGTAAACAATTTAGATTTTTAGTAAAACTCTTCTCTGTTATTTGTCTTTTATTCAACAGTGAAAATATTAATCTATCACCTATAATTGGTTTGAAAATTTCAGCTATATCAAGTGATAGCGAAAAACGTCTACTGCCAGGTTCATGTAAATAACTTATAGTTGGATTCAATTGTGTCTGATATATTTCACTTAAAACCTTACTATATATTAATGTATTTACAAACGAAATCATAGTATTAATCATATTATCAGGTGGATTTTTTACACGTTTTTCGAAGTTAATGTCTTGATCAATCAATACATTCCATGATTGATAATATATTTTTCTGATATTTCCTTCATAGCCCATCAACTCATTTATTGTTTTACTTAAAGGTATTTGCTTTCTTATACTATCTATATTATCCATGTATTCTTGTACATTTTTACCTCTAGTGTTATAATACCTTAAGTTTCTATAAATATTGTCTGCAGCAGCATCTATAAATGATTTTGCGATACATATGCGTTTGTCATTATCTGTATAATGTTCAACCTGCTTTACCAACAAATTTCCTGAAACTAGTTTCTCTCTTGGATAAAAGCTACCAGAATAAAAACTATAATAATTAAAAAAATGTACAACCACTCCATACTGAGCTAGAAAATTAATCAAGCTTGAATTAAAGTCCATTTCCGACATAACATAAAAATCTTTTACTGTTTCTATAGGAATATCTCTTTTCTCACTATGCTCGTCTACAAATGTTACAGTATTATCTTTTCTTTTCAATATTCCATTATTATAAATATAATAACTTTTTTGCATATCACCCTCCTGTTTTACTTTAAATATAACACAAATCAAAATACGCACATGATTTGCAAATGCTTTTTTTAATTAAGCTTGGTGGTATATTTTTATCTACTATTTTTCTTATGTCTAACAAAATAGATTCTATATTTTCTTCATCATCATCAGCTAAAACAACTTCCACAGACTGCTTTATCAGTGGATAATCTATTTTCGCAGTTATCCCAGATACTCCTCGCTTCTTTAAATAGTACAGATAATATTTTACTTGTAATATGCTCGCATCTTCTATTTTCTTGCTCTTTTTAACCTCATGCAAAATTCCCTTAGTTTTGATAAAGTCAATATTAATTACATTATCAATATTAATATGCTTGTCCTCTTTAGCATATGTTTCATCATCTAAAACTTTTCCTATCGCAACATTTTCATTAGTCTGTTCCATCTGTATTTCATGATAAAAATACCATAACTTTCTAATACAAACTTTATAATAATAAATCATAACTCCAGTAATTTCTTTTTCCAACATATCACCTCGATTAAAAGCTTTATAAAAAATCTGCTTTTCTAATAAGATTTTTATAATCTATTTTTCGAAACCCCATATCGTCATACTCGCATTCAAATACCATTATTTTCTCATATTCACTAATAACAATATCGTTATACTTTTGTCTTTTTTCTTGATCACTTTTATCATATATTATATAATTTGCTACATCTACTGTGAAATCATATATTTTTTGTCTAGTCAAAGTACTTTCAATTTTTAACTGGTTTAATTTTGACTTATCATCATCAGATAATGTAAATTCTAAGGATTTTTCATTACACCTTTTTATTTTCAAAGTACATTCTCTTAATTTTTCCAATAATTCATCTATTTCTTTTTTATATTTAATATAAACAGGGCTTGGAACAATAGTTTTACTTAATATATTTCTAAGATTTACATCTGTTTTGACTATACTGTATGGTTTCAAACTTTTTATAAATCTATATTCCCCTTCATACTTTTGTATAAATCCACTTTTTTTCAATTTTTCTGTTGTTAAATAATTATTAATCAATTGTGACTTTTGCTTTTCAGTTATTAATCCTTTAAGTGTTAAAACAGCCTCTTTTGATACCTCATAAATTTCTTTATCAATAAATCCATTATCACCATTAGTTAGAAGACTTTTTTCAATCTCAGTGTATACAAAACAGTTTGCATTTGTACAATCTTTTTTACCTTTTCGATTACAACGCCCGAACCTTTGGAATAGAGAACTTAAATCTTGTAATTCTGTAAATAAATAATCAAAATCAATATCCAGGCTTGCCTCTACTAAGGATGTAGTCACCCAAATTCCAGCTCTCATGTCAATTATTTTCTTATTATCAGCATCAATCACATCATTACCATTTTCATCAGTTAGATATGTTTTCCCAAATTTTAATATTGAATCTTCTTTAGAACTTCTGTCTCTCCTAATAAAAGAACTATGCAATATGCTTAGAAATTCTTCGCATTCAATGTAATTTTCTGAAATTAAATTTTTAAATTCAGAATATATTTGTTGAGCTTTTTTTACAGTATTACAAACAACTAATATTTTATTACTTTTCGAATCTTGCCTATTTTTTAAATAAAAATTGTATATATCTGATGAACTAAGTTCACACTCTCTTATCTCCACATTATGACGAACTTTATTAATTTCATCATCCTCAAAGCTTTGTCTTACAAACAAGTTTTCTTCTTTGTTAAGTAAATCGTATATAAATGGAGGTAATGTTGCTGTAAGTATTGCAATTTTCCCACCTAATTCTATTATTTTTTCTATCCCACATATCAGATATGCCAATAAATCAGCACTATACATTTGAACTTCATCAATAACTACCTTAGAATATGACAATGTTGCAAGTTTTAATTCATAGCCTTGATATTTAAAAACAAAATCAAAAATCTGGTCCATTGTAGATATATTAAGTGGTAAGGATAAACTCTTACCTTTTTTCTCATACTCAATTAAATTTATATCTTCGTTTTCATTATCATATAAATTATTTTTATTTTTTTTAGATTCTTCGTCTTCTTTAAAATAATATTCCATTGAAGATGAATGTAAGATTGCAAGCCTTTTATCAATATTTTTATTTACCAAAATTTTTTCTTTAATTCTCTTATACATTGCATTTATTGCCGTTCTTATAGGCAAAATAAAAAAACTTTTGTTATCACCTAACCACAAAAGTCCAGCCTCAGTTTTTCCCATACCTGTTGGAGCTGTAACAATTATATTATTATCAGTATTCTCTTTACAAAATTTTTGTAAACTATTCCATTCTAATTTTAATCCATCTAAACATTTTAATAAAAATTTATTTTCGTATTCTACTGTATATCCTGCACTTGCACTATAATCACACTTGTGCAAAAAGCCCTTAACAAGTATATTATCATTATTTTCAGCTGTACTTTGCTTTGCTAGTCTTGCTATTTCGCTTGGTCGTGGAAATTTTGCAGTAGCAAACTTAGATATTAACTTATTAATTAATTCTTCTTTTTTATTTATAATATTAAATGGATTGCCATAATCATGATGATTTAATATCGCATGAGATACACAGAAATAATCCTGTTCATCTTCAAAATCCTGTTTGCCAAAAAAACAAAGTGATAAAACATTATGGCATACTTCTCTTTCTTCATTAAACTTAATTTTTTTACCGTCAATAGGTTTGACGCGTTTTTGAAACGACTCATTAACTTTTCCCAAGTCATGGAGTTCACATGCTTTTTTTGACAATTTGTATATTCTCTCATTTTTTATACAACCATTACTTTTTAAAATTTCAAGTGCATTTAATAAATCTGTTATATGTTCTTCTATTGTTTTATCAGGTTTTGCCAAATACCCATCTAGTTTTAGAATGTTTTCGCCCATTTTCCCATTACACCTTTCTTAAAAATAGACTGTTACAAAATTGTTTTAATGCTTATCCTAATTCTTATAAACTTGTATTACTAGGTATGCTATATTTAATAACCTATGTAAATAAGATTTAGATTGTTTTCTTTTGCAACAGTCTTTTCTTATAATTAAACAAAATTAACTATATATTTCTTAATATCATTCTCATTGTTATCATCAATATCTAGCCAAACATTATCACTTGTTGATTCTATCCTATAATTTGATGTATAAAGAACCTTTTTTTTGCTGAAAATTCTCTGTTCATTAATAATTTCATAGTTTTTATTCATATAGTAAACAGTTCCATTGACATCTCTATTTTGGTCTGGTCTTATGTATATTTTAGGCTCATCAAAATCACCTTGTGAAACAACATCTTCATACCTCAAATAAGCTGAATACTCACTTCTTCCTCCTGAATAATCATTGTCCTCAACTAGCTCCACGATTTTAGCATCAATTACCTCTACAAAATCCTCACTTCTACCAATAGCTTTTAAGTTGTAAATATTCTCTAAAATAGTATTAAGTACTTCATTTTCAGACTTTACATGTACAATCAGTTCAATATTATGTAAAACCTCATAATATTTAAGCGAAGTAGTCAACGAACGAAATCTTGAAATAGGCTCAGAATAGTTCTCAGTTTCATAATCTTTTACTTTTGCAAGCAAATCATTTTTTGCCTGTTTTATCTCTTTTTCTTTATCGTCTCTCTCTTTATATTCATTTGACTTTTTATCAAACTTCTTCTTTTCAGTATTTAGAGATTTTATTTTACTATCCATCTTATCAAGTTCGCTTTTTAACTCAGTATCCTTATACTCTTTGATTTTATCTGCCAAATTTTTAAGTTCTTGATATTCAGTTAATAAATCTCTATTATGAACTTGTATTGTAATTTCTTTTCTAAAATCATTACCAGTTGAATTTTTAGCAGATGCTACTTTGGTAAAAGCAGATGAAAGCAATGAACTATTTTGCATTTTAACTAAAATACCTCTATCATTCATTATCGAATTCAAGAAACAATGATCGATATATGGTTCTATTAGCATAGATTCGAATTTTCCTTGTATACTTATATCCATAGGCTTGTACTCTTTATATCCACAGGCAACATGTAGAGCCCCTATAATTGTTGATAGTGGTGGTAAAGGATATGTCATTTTATTATCGACAGTTTCTTCTTTTCTATAATTTGCACTGCTTTGTTTTAGCACAATTCTTAGTGCTTGCATATTTTTTACCCACTTTCTCTAAGTTAATTATTAGTAAAATACTCATTTACTTCTTTTCTTAAGTTATCAAAAAATGCAGTGATGCTACTTGGGTTTATTTCATTCTGTATTTCATTTTCATTAGAAAAAACTCCTGATTTCAAAACACCACAATTAAATCCTTTATTTAATCTTTCTTTTAAATCTGATGATATACGTAGCTTGCTACCCTTTACTTCAACTACATTTTCAAAATAATGTGTTTTTCTATTAGAAAAACCTCCAACTACAAATATTGGTTCAGCATTATCTAGGTTTCCCTTTACCGTAAGGCTTAAGTTTTCAACAGCACTTAATATAGCGTTTACCCTATAAATTTTTTCTTCATTTGATGATTCAGCTTCAAAATTTTCATCTTTCCCAATCATGTCCAAATCTATAGTTATGCTGTATTCCTTTAAAGACTTATCATACTCATATTGATAAGGCATTAAACCAGTAGCTTTTGCATTTTCTTGAAGATTAATATTATTAGCATTAGCATAGTTTGTAGCTAAGTATAAGTTATTATGGAACCTTGTCTCATTTACAAAGCTTTCACAAGCGATAGCATCTGTCATATAAAACGAACTTCTTCTTATATATGTTATCTTTCCTGTACTCATATATCCGCCTTCTAGGGCTCTGCAAGTTGCTGCATTAACATCTTTGTCAACCATTTTTTGCGTTGCACCATCAACCTTTGTCTGCAAATCATCATACATACCACTTGATACCATAATTGCATTTTTCATACTCTCTCTACTTCTCATAGCATGTACACGCCCTTTTGTATATACCTTTTGCACACTTGCAATATTTCCTAATCCCTCTGAATAATTAGAAGTCATATTGGCTACAACTGTTAATGTTATTGAATTTTTTCTACTCATTTATTTTATCTCCTCCCATTTTATCATCTTTTTTCAAAGCGTTTATAAAGGTATATGCTACCTCTTTGTTTTCTTCAAAATCTTCATATAAATCATATGCAAAGTTAAAATTAACTCCTGAAAAATTTGATAATTGTAATAATATCTGACACACTCTATCGTAGTCTTTAAAAACAACAGCACTTGTCAATTTCTGCCTATAGCTCTTTAATTTATTTGTTTCAATTGAATCCGCCACTCTTTCTGCAGCTTTTAATGCTATATACATTGATTTGTTCATTGTACTACCTCCTTCTCCTTCTTTGTTTTTAATTAGCATATTAATATTAATAAATTGATTTATCAAATATTTATAACCATCATACTTTAAAAACAATTCGATATATTTATCAAGTAAGAGATTATTTAAAATACAGTTAATTACTTCGTTACCGATATTTATAAAGTAATTTTCATTAACTTTATATGAAAAGCAAAACACATTATAATCTCTTATTTTTTTAAATATCTCAATTGCTCTTTCCCTAATATACAATGTTTCAAAATAATCTCTATCCCTATTTTTAACTATGACTTCGACATCAAAATCTATAAAATCTGTTGACTCAATTATTGCACTAAACAATATTCTTCTGACATCTTTTTGGCCACTTTTTGTTTCAATAGAATTAGAAATCTTAAAATCTAACATGTTATTTGAATAAATTAAATTCCCTATGTTGGAATTGTCATTTATAAAAAACGCTTCTCTTCCTTCTGTAAAAGCAAATGGTATAAAGTCAAATATATCTTCATCATTAGTAATATGGGTATTAGGAGCAAAGTTATAAGCAATTGATTTTCCTTTTTTACCAGCATCTACGTAATATCCATTTAGTCTACAACATTCATCATGCCTCTGCTCTAACAATAGATTAGGATTAGAATAATTTTTAAACATATTCGACTTATTTCTAAAAGTTTCCTTAATAATAGAGCTTCGATTTTCATCTATTAAGTTAAGTATTTGAATTTTATTGTTTCCATCAAATTTTATTTTTCCAAATATACTTTTCATGATGATGTTTGCAGTTAATTTTTCATTTACTAACTTTATTAGCTCATCTGAAAACTTATCATTACTATAAAGTATTTTTTCAGTAAATACATGATGAAATTCATCTTTATAATGACTCTCAGCAAACTTTAAATATCTTTCTTCTGTTATATCAGATTGTTTATATTTTATACAATCATTTTCTTGGCAATATTCAATAGAATTTTTATAATGTTCAAAATATCTTACTAAACCTACAATAGCTGCACTATATCTCCAATCTGATGGTTCAAGCATAGTATCAAAATTTTCATTTTCCAATACTGTTTTCATTTCAATTCCCTCCTTTCTGGCAAAACTATTCACAATTAATTGATTGGGAAACAAGATTTAACATACCGAACCCACTGTTTGACCTCGATCCAGCTCCAGCATCATAAAGATATTGCAATATATCTGGATTTGCACAAATTGAAAACGAACCAACCGTAGCATCAATAAAACCTCCATAATGCTTAATAAGAACTTTTTTACAATCTTCTAAAGCTTTCATGCTTATGTTTAAAACATCTTCTTCACTAAATCCAGCTAATCTAGCTTGCCTCATTATGACATCTGTCAATTTTTCATTGTAACCCTTATCTTCAACTGTAAAATATCTGTCCTTGTTGTTTTCCTTATTATGCTCACGGGCTACTATTGATGATCCTGCAAATGTTCTAACAATTACTTTAGAATTAAAAATCAACTCTTGATTAATTTGAACAACGTTTTTTATTTTTAAAGAATTACTATTTTCTAATGGGAATTTTTTATTTTTTTTCATTAAAAACGCATTCATAAAAATTAATCCTGTTTTATTTTTATCATCAGCAGAAAAATATATTTTAAATATTTTTGATGATAATTCAATTTTCTCCTTTTTAAAAATTGCTCCTTTTATATATATAGAAAATGTAAAATCTTTTTTTATAGGAGTTTTGTCATCATAGTATCTATTGTAAAATTTTCCGTCTGCTGCACTACTTAAAGATGATTTGATCATTGATAATACTACCCGCCTAATTTCAAGTGGTAATTCATTTTTTTCTAATTCAACTTCTAAATAAAATCTCATGTTTTCACCCCCTTTTCTAAATAATTTTATATTACTATACATGATAAACTACTTATTGAAATTAAGCTGTTTTTTATAATACTATTTATCTCTTATCATCTAAAAATGATTTCTTAATTAACTTAAACATCTTAATTTCAATAGATTTTATAGTTTTCATGTTTTTAATAATTTAATTATTATTCGCAAGTACAACAACAGTTTTTTTTAATATTTCCTTGTCATTTTCTAGCTTCTTTATGTAACTTTCTAAATCTTTTATACGTTTTTTTAAGTCATAATAATTCTCTGGTTTTATATCCTCAGTAACTTTTATGTTGTTTGGAGTTAATTGTTTTATCCACTTATATAATGCTGTTACAGATACCCTGTAATCATCATTTATATTTATTACAGATTTTCCGGAATTATATAAGTCCACCATTTTTCTTTTAAAATCTTGTGTATAATAAGCCATTTAATTGTTTCCTTTCAAAATATATTTACCAATTTTTCCTATTTATACTTATATTATATAACGTATTTTTTGTATGTCAAGTCTATTTTTTATATTTATATTGTATTAGGTTTATATATAATTTATATTATTAGGTAAATAAACTTTTTTATTAATAAATTTTGTATTAATTAATAATATATGATATAATATCTATGTACTTAAATGAGTGCCATATTGGAATTTGAATAATACAATAAAAATTTATAAAATTTTTTTAATAGCTCCATATTGGAAACAAAATAAAAACCGTATTTTTTGGATTTTACTTATAGGTTAGTATGTCTAAAAAATTACGGTCATTTATTAAGTTATTATGATATACTATTCTTTTCATCCTATATACATTAATGAAAAAAATCTTTTTTTATCTTTATAAATATTATATCATTTAATTTTACAAATTTCAACATTTTTGTAGTATATTCCTATTCATAATTAATACCTTGCTGTTCTCTTAATCTTTTTCAGTCCATGCTCGTAGACAGTCTTTTAACAACAAAAAAGCTACCAGAGAATTTTGGTAGCTTTTTATGTTAAACTTGTAATTGTTATGAGCAACAACCTCTTCTGTTTCCATTGTTGTTATTTCCACTTTCTCCAGCAACTGAATTTTCATCAATTTGTCTTGGGAACAATGTTGGGAAAGTTGGGCAAACTGATCCAGTATCTGGTGACAATTGTGTGAATCCTGTGGATAGAACGCAAAGTTGAACAGGAACTAGTATTTTCTTTTCACAGCTTACACAAACAGAAATTATAATATTAGCTCTTACTGTTCCGTTTTCACTCACAAAAACATCCCTAGCAAGATTATTTGTCATCAATCTTCCTGTAAACAATGCATTGCATATTTCAGCAAATCTTGGGAAGAATGCTCCGTCAAATACTGATGGAACGCAAAGCTCAAAGAAATTAGTTAATACAAGATCTCCACCATTGCCTGGTGCCTTAATTGGGAAGAAAGCAGTCAAAACTTGAGTTAAAGGACAAGTGCTGCTTGAATTATCATCAATGAATCTTACTTCCATATCAACTCTTACTAAACCTTGTATTGTGATATTTTGACTTCCAAATATAGGAGTACCTCTGCCAAGAGAATCGCAGCAGGATGTGTCTATATATATTATTTTTTCTGAGCATTTTCCATCAGGACCAACTACTCTTTCGTCTTGACCATCACATTGAACAAATTGAGCTCCTTGAAGAACAGTTTCAGGCTTAATTCTGAAGTTATCAGGTGAATTACAATTTAATGGGTCAAAGAATTTTGTGATATTTATAAAATTAATACCTACAACTATTGAACCAGCTGGTAGTCTTGGAGAAAATGCTAGCTCATGAGCAAATGATATACCCTGTAAGTTAAATAAAGCTGCATCAAATATTTTTTGAACATATACTGGTTCTAATACTACATCATCTAAATTTCCACTCCATACACATCCAGATTGACCTGTGCAGCATCTATCAATAATCATATTAGAACTTGGACTAACATTGTTATTGTTATTATTTGAGTTATTGTTTGTGTTATTATTATTAAAGCATGTCATGCAAATTTACCTCCTCTTAATTTAAGTTACTTTTAATATATTCGTATATAATAATCTTGTTACTAAAGTAATAGGAAATATCTAGCTATAAGAAAAATATTTGTATTGAATTTTTTATAAATATAAGTTAAAGTATTAGTATTAATGCTATATTAGCATATGGAAATTTAAGGAGGAAACATGAGTTTACCAGTAGTAACATTTGAATTAGATAATGGGGATATTATGAAAGCTGAGCTTTATCCCGAGATAGCAGCTAACACTGTAAAAAACTTCATATCTTTAATAAATAAAGGTTTTTATGATGGTAAGATTTTTCATAGAGTAATTAAAAACTTTATGATTCAAGGAGGTTGCCCTGATGGAACGGGAATGGGAGGACCTGGCTATAGCATAAAAGGTGAATTTTCAATGAATGGATTTAATAATAGTTTAAAACACACAAATGGTGTTTTATCAATGGCTAGATCTATGAATCCTAATTCAGCAGGTTCACAGTTTTTTATAATGCACGGAAGCTCGCCTCATCTAGATGGTCAATATGCAGCTTTTGGAAAAATAATTGAAGGAATAGAGATAGTAGATAAAATAGCTAATACTAAAACAGATCCTATGGATAGACCAAAAGAGGAAGTAAGAATGAAAAAGGTTACAGTAGATACTTTTGGAGAAAAATTCGAAGAGCCAGAAACTGTATAACAATTAGTGAAAGCTTAGTAGAAAATTTAGCTTCGACATAATTTTTCGTAAGTTATAGTTATGAAAAAAAGCCAAGAAATATTTCTTGGCTTTTCTATTTAATTTGTATATTTCTCTACTAAGCTTTCACTTGTAATTTTTGTGTATATCTTTTATTTATTTAGTTCCAAATAATCTATCTCCAGCATCTCCTAAACCAGGAACTATGTAACCATTTTCATTTAAAGATTTATCAATTACAGGTGTATAAATTTCTATATCAGGATGGACTTCAGTTAATCTTTTTATACCCATTTCTGAACATACAAGATGCATAGATTTAATATTTTTTGCTCCATGTTTTTTAAGTAAGTTAACTGCGTCTATCATTGAACCGCCAGTTGCAAGCATTGGTTCAGTAATTATTACTACTCTATTTTGAATATCCTTAGGAAGTTTACAATAATATTCAACAGGTTCTAATGTTTCTTCATTTCTATAAAGTCCAATATGACCTACCTTAGCATTTGGTATTAAATCTAATATTCCATCAACTAGGCCAAGACCAGCTCTAAGTATAGGTACTATAGCAAGATCATATCCAGCTAATTCTTTTCCAACCATTGGTGATAGTGGAGTTTCTATTTGTTTGTCTTGTAAAGGAAGGTTTCTAGTAACTTCATAAGCCATAAGCATTGCTATTTCTCTAGTTAACTCTCTAAAATCCTTTGAAGTAGTGTTTTTATCTCTTAAAATAGAAATTTTGTGTTGTATTAATGGATGTGTTATTAATGTGACATTTGATTGCATATAAATCTCCTCATAATTAAGTTCAATTACTAATATAATACAAAATCAAAACATTTTTGTATTGTAATAAGTATTGTGAAAATTTTTATTTTATTTTAACACCATATGTTATATAATTCAAGTATAAAAATTAGAATCTTAATATTTTTCAAGGAGAAAAAGTATGATTTATGGGATAGGAACAGATATAGTCCAGATTGATAGAATTAAAAAAAATATTGAAAATAAGAATTTTATATATAAAATTTACACAGAAAAGGAACAAATTTATTTAGAAAAAAGAAAATTTAGTCCTCAGACTGCTGCAGGTATATTCGCTGCAAAGGAAGCTGTATCTAAAGCATTGGGAACTGGAATCTCGGGGTTTTATCTAACAGACATTGAAATATTAAAGGATGAGTTTGATAAACCTATAGTTTTATTACATAATAAAGCACTTGAGATTTCATTGGATAAGGGTATAGGTAAAATAAATATATCCATCTCTCATGAAAAAGAATATGCAATAGCATTTGCTGTGGCTGAAACAATGTCTTGATTAAAGCTATATAAGATTCGAAAAATTATAACAAATTAAAAATAGAAGCCTTCATATTGGCTTCTATTTTTAATTTCTCATCTAGACTGTTATATCATCTTTTGAAATACTTTAAGATAGAATTATAACTATTATCTATATCTATTTTTTTAATTTTATAAATGTTCATGCTTTTTACTATCTTATAATCATTAATCATATCTGCAAAGGCTCTTTCATATTCTCCTAAATATTTAAATATATATGCTTTGTTTAAAGAATATCTATAATACATTTCCTCGCTTTTTATTTGTGTCAAATCTACTGCTTCATTTATTTCAACAAGAACTATATTATCAAGAATGCTTTGCTTAGCATTATTTGGATTATTTATAGAAGGAACAAAGTCTGAAGCTTTGTAAATATTATAATACATTTTTACACTGTTCATATCAAAAAAATCAAGGTTAGTAGCTGCATCTATATCCCAATTAATACTCAAAATCTTATTAAAATCAGTTCCTGCTTTTAAATCATCATGCATCATTGTTCTAACAATGCTTCTATTACCAACCCTCATATAATACAAATACCTAAACATTTTAATATTAAACTTAACATTATCATTAGTTGTATTATTATACCATTTCTTAAGGGCATCAATATATAAAGTTTCATTAGCATCATACTTATTGATCTGACTAAATAACTGCATCTTATCTGCATCGTTTAGATCTGTTCTACTAACCATATCCTTGAGCATATCATTCGCTAAAGCTATGTTTTCTCTTTCAGATAGCTTTCCATATTTTATAAGATAAAAGCCTAGTCCAGATTTATTATCAAACCCTGTTGCTTTTAAAAGCTTCAATGTTCCGATAGGATCTGAATCATATAGATGTTTTTCTTCTGGAAAAATATATCCACTAAACTCTATCTGCTCTAAAGTCTTTTTAGCTTTTAAATACATTTTTTCTTGTTCATCTTTGGTAGTTACGCTATAATTACCAAATAATGATAACATGTCTTCTCCTCTTACTGCCATGTATTTTAGACTAGTCAAGTTGTTTGCAAAGCTTTGTTTAATATTATCATATATTCTTCTAATCATTGTTGCAGATTCTGCTCTGCTAATATTTTGAAATGGTCTTAAAAAATTACCTTCATAGCCTGTAATTATACCGTTATTATATAAAATTTTTGATTCATTATAATATTTATAATTTTTATCTATATCAAAAAATTGTAGTTCATTGTCATATATTGAGCTTTTGCATAAAACTGCTGTAAGAGCTATAGCTTCTTCTCTAGTAATTGCTCTATTAGGCTGAAAATTAGAGCCTCTAAAAACATCTTCAAATTTGTAGTCATTAAAGTTTTTTAACATGTGATTGTAAAAAGATATTATAAAAGTATATGACCAATGATTGAGACTAAAATCATTATAATTCATAGGACCATCATATGTTTCGTCAATTATCCCTAGTTTAAACCCGGCTCGTGCCAATATTGTTATAAATTCACTTCTGGATATATTAGCATCTGGTTTAAAACTCATATCAGAATAACCTCTAAATAGTCCTAATACATTGGTTGCATAATTAACATCATTCCTACTCCAGTGATTAAATATATCGTGATAATATATTTCTGCATAAGCAGTCTGAGTAAAAACCATAACTAGTATTAATATTATTGCAATAATTTTTTTCATCACAAATCACCCTTAATCTATATAATTATAAATAATATTTTTTTCTTCCAAAGTAATATTAAACACCTTTTCAAGATAATTTTCAATATTTATTTTATTATTTTTTAATAAATTTTTTTCTTGATTATTATCAGGAATAAATATACACATATTCTCTAATTTATTTGGATAATATTCATACAGCTTTTGTCCAACTTTTTTTGCATTACACTTAAATATAAATTCAAAAATACTTGAATTCAAATAATCTACAATATAGTTATATTCAACTTTTTGTTCATCCACTATTAATGTGTACACATCAGCACTGCATAAAAAACCATCAGCATCATAAAAAAAATTATTGCTGCTAGATTTATATGGAAAAACAATTTTATTGTCTTCAAACAAGTTCAGCATTCTTCCCCATTGGAGTTCATACCATTTTCGTACACCAGACTTGCATTCTCTTCTATTCGATAATCTATCTTTATATTTAGTCAAATATTTGATTATATTTGGATAATCGCCTTCTTCTTTTATTAAGTTTGTATATATAATATATTGACCGTCATATTTAATTGAATCTTTGCTAATGTTACTATTTTTTATCCACTTTTTCATAAGCTCTTTCTCGAGCTTATTTTTATTTATTGCTTCTTCATTTACAATAAAAGCTTCATCATAGCCTGTTATTATTCCTTGTTTTATATACCCAATATCTTTAATCTTAAAATTACATTTTGAAATTATTTTTTCATAAATATTTTTTTGTTTATAATCAAGCAAAACCCAGCCATTACTGTCGAGCTCAGGTGCCTCAACATTATAGGATATGAACTCACCTGTAACGCTATACTTTTTAACTTCGACATTTTTTATATTACAGGTTTTATTTTCCATTAATATTATCGCTGGACTTACATTAATATTTTTAAATACCTTATGTCCATTGTAATCATATATTTTTAATATATCATAATTACTTTGTATATAATTCCTTAATCTATCAGCATATTTAGCTTCCATAAAATATCTAGAAGTTATATAACATATTTTGCCATTTTCACTCAGTATTTCTTTTCCTGCTTTAAAGAAGCAATAGGAAATATCTGACTTATCGTAAAAAACATCAAAATATTTATTTTTAAGTTGCTCTCTATATCTTTGATTAATATTTTTATGTCCGATATATGGTGGATTTCCTATTATAATATTGAATTTACAATCTGATTTAAAATCTAACAAAAAATCATTTTGATAGATATTGAAATTTATATCAGCAACATTTGCTTCAAAGCACAAACTAATTTTCGTTAAAAAGCAAGAGAATTTATCTATATCTACACCATAAACCATATTTTCAAGTATATATCTTTCAGATGATATCTTCTCCTTTATCCTCCGAAATGCTCTTAGTAAAAAATACCCACCTCCACAGGATGGATCAATTACTTTAATATCAGAATCGATAGCTATACCCTCAAAAGCAATATCTAGCATTTCATCTATAACATTCTCCGGTGTGTATACCTGTCCCAATATTTTTTTCTCTCTATCTGAAGTTAGATTTTCATATAATACAGATATATTGATTTTATTAATATCAATAGAACCTTTTAGTTCAATTAAGATCTCTAATATTTTCAGTTCAAATGATTTATCAAAAAATTCAAATTCCTCATACTCCTTAAATAACGAGACTGACTTTTCATTGAAAAGTTCCATATTTTTATGATAATTTTTTTTAAGCTCTTTAAAATCTAATTTATATATAAATTTATTTAAATATATAAGCTTTGACAAAAAAAATAAACTACTTTTTAAATTATCAATATAACTAGTATCATCATCTGCTATAGTTTTATCACTAGCTATTATTAATTTTTTAAGTTTCTTAAAAATTATTTTTTCCATAGCTTACTCCTAAATTTATAATTTATATAAATACTCTCTTATGTGACAAGTAGCTATATTCATTATAGCATAAAACTTAGCAAAAAGCTTTAAAATACAAAAAGAAATTTTGGTTTTTCAAAATTTAGTTAATTGTCAAACTAAATTAGACCCTTTTTTCTTTTACAGTCTAATTTAGT
>JAEAME010001238.1_pt1 | contig 18754 bp, 21 predicted proteins | sample 8958731 | NCBI WGS metagenome assembly JAEAME01 (sample SAMN16933194, study PRJNA681113) | bioreactor sludge metagenome | isolation source: anerobic bioreactor sludge (Control) | place: India:Bengaluru | collected 2018-10-24 | reverse complement strand
TAATCTTTGAGCGGTTAGCGTTTAAATCGTCGACCGTGCAATTAATCTGAGCACTCGCAATACACCAGATTTCCGTCATATTAAACACCATCTTCAAATATTAAAAAAAGCGTCCAAATCACAGATAGTGGTTTGGACGCCGTAGTCCTTTCAATGTACCTTTTAGCATACATTGCTAAAAGGTTTCTTTGTTTAAACAACAATAACTTACATATTTTGGATTGTTTCTGTCAAGATTTTTTCCTTAGCTCAGATGACAGGATAATGGCGTCTGCAATCTCTTTCATGGTCTTACGCAGATCCATACTCTTTTTGTGAATCTTCTTATAGGCCTCATCTTCCGAGACACCAAGCTCCTTCATTAAAATACCCTTTGCGCGCTCTATAACCTTTCGCGACTCAAGAGCTTCCTTTGCTGTCAGTATCTCCTCGCTGAGATGGGTATTTTCAATGGCAACCGCAGCCTGGTTTGCCACAGCCTGTAAGATGCTACTTTCCTCCTGTCTGAACTTATGCTCACTCTTCGTATAGCTGTTTATAACTCCGATGGCCCTGTCTTTTACCATCATAGGCACAGAAAGCAGCGAAACAATGCCCTCGTTCCGAGCCACATCAGGGTACATGTATCCCAACTCCTTTGTCACATCAAGAACAGTAATCGGCCGTTTTTCAAGAACTACCCTTCCGCTTATCGACTGGCCTACCTTAAGATTCGGTTTGCTGAGATATTCCTGGCTCAGACTCTGGGTTGCAGCGATAAATAGTTCGTTTCGCTTTTCATCCAGAAGCATAATGGAACAGATTTGTGAATCCATTACCTTCGCAGTCATTGTAACAATCAATTGGAGTATCTCTTTCAGGTAGTGATCGGAAACTATGGTTCGCGAGACCTCTGAAAGAAGGTCCAGCTGTTTTGCCTTTCTTATAACTTCCTCATAAATAATCGTGTTGTGTATGGCACTTCCCAGATAACGGCTTACAGTAAACAGGAGGTTTACCTGATGTTCCGGGTAGTTGTGTGCCTCCATGTTCCGGATATTCATAACACCGACAACCTCATCCTTAGAAAGGATGGGTATTGACATGAACGCCTGATATTTGTCTTCTTCAAGAGATGAGAAGGTTTTGAAGCGCTGGTCTTTGTATGCCTCTTTCGGCAGGACCACTGGCCGCTTCTCCTTTGCAGCCCATCCGGTGACACCCTCTCCTATCTTCAACCTTACACGCCCTATAGATTTCTCTTTAGGCTTGCTCGACGCTGTAAGTATAAGCTCATCGTTTTGCCGGTCATAAAGATAAATGAGGCAGGAATCAGCCGTAACAAGATTCATGATCATTGTAACAATACGGCTAAGAAGCTCTTTTAATTCAAGATTGCTGCTAATGTCTTTTGCGACTTCATGAAGTATCCGAAGTTCCTGCTCTTTCTGTTCAAGTTTTTCTCTAAGTTTCACCTTCCTGCTCCTTTTATAAAACCTACGGCAATCATTGCCGTGATTAAGCATAGTGTATCCATCATTACCTTGTCAACAAGAGTTCCATTGAGATGGCTATTTGAAACGTTATGGTAGCATAAAGGACATTTGTCTTTAGACATAATCATCTGATTTTCTTGCATTTAATAAAAAGTATTTCTGTTTTTGTATAGAACATTGAATCGGTCGACAAAAGTTCATACACCTGCAAATCTTCAGCATTTGTGAATGCTTGTTTGAATTATTACCGATTGAAATACGGACGCGGGGTATTGCTTGACAATTTATCGAAATAAAATGATAATGGTAGTGAACTAAAAGAAGTAAATGCTACCGGGCAACCAGTAACGTACGAGAAAATATGACGATCATGAAACGCCCGATGAAAATCGTTTCCTGTTCCATGTGTTCCTCTCTCGTACGCTAAACTTTTTTTCTTTGAATGGTTGACCTGATTTTCAGCACGGGAGGGAAAAGATGGACATTTCTAAGATACGTCAGCTTTTTTCTCGGAAGCCACCACAACCACCCGATCACCTTCTCAGCCATGCTGAACGCGAATTAGACCATCGTGAACAACTGATACGAGAAAAACATCAAGCCATCGAAGACCAGTTGCGAAGTCTCTATGAGGCTAATCACCGGCTCAAAGAGGCAGAAACAGTACTGAGACGGTTCGATGAGACCGAACGTGTCCTCAATGCCAGGTTTGAAGATTTGAGAATAAAAGAAGAGCAATTGGCAGCCGATCGTGCGGCATTGGATTCTCAGATTGCGGAATTAAATCAGAAACTGGCAGATCCTGATTCACAGGTTGCAAAAATAGTAAAAGAGGAATTGCAGATTAAGAGTGAAAGGGAAAGATTGTTATCCGAAGAGGAAGAGTTGTCACGAAAAAATCTCCACCTTGAAGAAAGACAACGGGCGCTTCAGAGTTTGGAAGACAATCTGAAGACGCTCCAGGAAGAACTTTCTCTTGAGGAAGAGAGGTTAAAGGAAATTCGCCGAGAAGCGGAAACAAAAAAACGTTTTTCCGAGGAAGAGGCAGAAAGGGCACTACGCGCTTCAGAAGAGAACGAAGAGCATAGGCGTGCCATAAATGAAAAAGCACAACACATCGAGGAACACGAAAAAGAGATCAGTCTCAGAGAGAAATCCCTGGAGCATGAATCAGCAAATCTGGAAATCAAACGATCGGAACTGGTCGAACGGGAAAAAACACTCGCCGAACGGATGAACCAGATTGAGGAACAAGAGGAACAGGTCGGTCTCAGAGCAAAGTCGCTGGAGGAGGAGTCGGTAAATCTGGAAATTAAGCGTTCGGAGTTGGCCGCGCAGGAGCAGTCAATTGCAGAGAGGGTGAGCCAGTTCGAGGAACACGAAAAAGAGATCAGTCTCAGAGAGAAATCCCTGGAGCATGAATCAGCAAATCTGGAAATCAAACGATCGGAACTGGTCGAACGGGAAAAAACACTCGCCGAACGGATGAACCAGATTGAGGAACAAGAGGAACAGGTCGGTCTCAGAGCAAAGTCGCTGGAGGAGGAGTCGGTAAATCTGGAAATTAAGCGTTCGGAGTTGGCCGCGCAGGAGCAGTCAATTGCAGAGAGGGTGAGCCAGTTCGAGGAACAGGTTCAGAAAAAAGCCATCGAAATCCTGAAGATAGCTCAATCCATAGCAAAGGGGGATACGGATAATAACAGAGAGTAATTCGAAATCCATACCCATCGAATGCTGTCTGTAATCTTGCATACCTCAAGAAGATAACAAAAACAATATCTTACGGAGTAACAAACCATTTTCTTGAAATTTCAGGAGAGAACATGGCCGATGATGATATTTCTGTCAATGACAAGAGAAGCGATGTGGCTATCGTTCAAAACGTGGTTGCACTGCAAGGGTAACGCTCAAGTTTTTAAGACCGGAGAAAATCGCTTGTCACATTCTATTCTGGCTCATAGACTGGCCGTAAAGTATACTGTTTTTTGAGGACACTGAGGCGACCCTTTTCCACAAGGCTCTTAATCATTCTTGAAACTGTTTCCCGCGAGCACCCGCAGGCACTCGCAATTTCAACCTGGGTAGGACCGTTCTCGATGATAATGCGATCCTTGATATTGACACCTGATTTTTGACCGATATCCATCAGATATTCCAGGATACGTCCCTCAACACCGAGGAAGGCAAATCTTTTGAGCTTCTCGTTTGCCGCCCGTAACCTCTTCGACAGCTCCTTTATCATGCTCACGGCAAAATCCTTGTTATCCCTGAGAAACCTCATGAAGTCGTTTCTTCGGATCATCAACAGCTCACTCTGCTCAAGGGTCATGACATTTGCAAAGCCCGACAACTCCTCAAAGAGTGAAAGCTCTCCGAAGAATCCGTCTTTACCGATGATATCTAGAATATACTCCCTGCCATCCTCATCGTAGAGAGAAACTTTAACCCGTCCCTTGAGGACGATGTAAAGGGTATCCCTTTTTTCACCTTCTTCAAACACCATGTAGTTTTTGTTAAAGGTCTTGACAAATGCTATCTTAGCAACCATCTCAAGCTCATAGTCGCTTAAGGTAGAAAAAAAACTGACATTCCGAATATTTTCCGCGTATAGTTTCATAACTATTCACCCAAATAGGTTAGCTATCCATCGCTTCAACCACAGATTTCAATGCAGCTTTGATCTTATCTCCCGGTATACCACCCTGTGCAATCTGTGGACCGCCACCGCCTTTACCGCCATAGTGTTCCATCAGTTTCTTTATTATCTTTCCGGCATTATATCTGCCGAGTAGATCCTTACTTACTGCCACAATGAGCATCCCCTTAACATCATCTTTTGTTCCAACCACAGCGACACAGCTTTTTATCCTGTCTCTTATTATATCGGTTACTTTTCTCAAATCTTCAGCTTTTGCATTGGGAACAAAAAGAGAAATAACCTTTGTGCCGTCTTTTTCAGGTGCACTTTTGATGGCATCTTCCACTTTGTACGCAGTTAGCTCGTCTTTCAGTTTCTCCATCTCTCGTGATTGGGTATTGAGTTCTCTTACAAGGCCTTCAACCCGGTCTCTAACTCGCTCAGGCTCTGTATTGGCAACTTGTGCGATCCCCTTAATGGCAGCATCCATCTTTCTTTTATATGCAACAGCACTCTTCCCGGTCACCGCCTCAATCCTTCGGACACCCGAGGCGAGGGAACCTTCGCTAACGATGTAAAAGCTGCCTATTTCGCCAGTATTTCGGACATGGGTCCCTCCACAGAGCTCAGCACTGAAATCACCGACATTGACTACCCGGACCTTATCCCCATATTTTTCTTCAAAAAGGGCTGTAGCTCCTTCACGGATAGCCTCTTCCCTCATCCTCTCCTGGGTACATACATCAATACTTTCCATGATCTTCTCATTGACGATATCTTCAACCCTGGCAATTTCTGCTCCATCCATTGCCTGGAAATGCGTGAAGTCAAACCTCAGTCTGTCTTTGTCGACAAGCGAACCTGACTGCTTCACATGGTTACCAAGCACCTGCCGAAGGGCATACTGGAGAAGATGGGTGGCCGTGTGGTTTCTCGCAATGTTTTTCCTTCTCTCACTATCAATAGACAGGTCCACTGCCTGTCCTTTTTTCAGAATACCTTCCTCGACAACTATGGTGTGGGAAAACAGATCAGCTTTGATTTTTTTTGCCGCTGTAACACGGGCCCTTCCCCCGGGCCAGCTCACGGTACCCTCATCTTCAACCTGACCACCACTCTCTGCGTAGAAAGGCGTTTGATTAAAAAATGCCTCTCCAGTTTCACCTGTCTGGATTGTATCCACAATCTTGTCGTTCTTAACTAGGGACATGGTTATAGCCTGCGACACACAAACAGCCTGGTATCCCAGAAACTCGCTGCAAATACCTTCTTTGAGCACCGCCACATGTCCTTCATCAAGGCCTTCGCCTTTGATTTTTGATGAAGTCCTGGATCGTTCCTTCTGTTCTTCCAGCGACCGCGCAAAGCCATCCATATCCATGGAAAAACCGTCTTCCTGGGCCATCTCTGCGGTAATATCGATAGGAAATCCATAAGTATCATACAACCTGTAAATCATCTCGCCTGGCATTACAGACTCGCCCCTTGACGTGATCTCCTCCACAAATTCATCATACACTTTCATTCCTGTGCTCAGAGTCTCGATGAACCTCTCCTCTTCACCCTTTATAACACGGACAATATAAGGATGATTGTTCCTGATATCAGGATAAACATCCCCCATGATGTCGACAACTTTTGCTGAAAGGTCGGAGAGAAACTCATGCTCAATGCCTATTTTCTTGCCATACCTCAAGGCCCTCCTCAGGATCCGTCGCAACACATATCCTTTTCCGTCCTTTGACGGAAGGACCCCATCATTGATGACGAATGTTGCTCCTCTCACGTGGTCTGAAATAACACGCATGGCGATATCGATTCTTTCATTTTCACCGTAAACATTCCGGGACACATCTTCGAGTTTAGCAATAATCGGCCTGAAAAGGTCTGTGTCGTAATTACCAAGTTTTCCCTGCATGATTGAAGCAATGCGTTCTAGGCCCATTCCGGTATCGATTGACGGACGGGGGAGTTTTGTCATCTTTCCATCCCGAGACCGGTCAAATTCCATAAAAACAAGGTTCCATATTTCAAGGAAACGATCGCAGTCACATCCTACTGCGCAAGACGGCCGTTTGCATCCCACATTCTCTCCCAAGTCGTAAAGAATCTCTGAGCATGGCCCACAGGGCCCTTCATCGCCCATGGACCAGAAATTATCCTTCTCTCCGAGTCTTACAATCCTGTCTTCCCTGATACCGATTTTTTTCCATATTTTTGCCGCTTCATCATCATCCTTATAAATGGTGATCCATATCCTCTTTTCGTCAAGCTGGTAGATGTCCCGTAAAAGCTTCCAGGCATAAGCGATAGCGTCATCTTTGAAATAATCTCCAAAGGAGAAATTACCAAGCATCTCGAAGAACGTGTGATGCCTCAGGGTTTTGCCCACGTTTTCAAGATCGTTATGCTTTCCCCCGGCACGTACGCATTTCTGACAGGTTGTAGCCCTTACATAGTCACGCTTTTCAATACCGAGGAAAAGATTTTTGAACTGAACCATACCTGCATTTACAAATAGTAGGCTTGGATCCTTTTCAGGGATAAGCGATGAACTTGATACAATTGAGTGGCCGTTTTCACTAAAAAACTCTAAAAATTTCTTTCTAATTTCGTTCGATTTCACTGTTCAGCCTTCTTCATTTCATAGTGTGCCAGGATTTTGTCTTCAATTTCTTTCGCAATTTCAGGGTGCTTCTTAAGATAGTCCTTAGTGTTTTCCTTGCCCTGGCCTATCCGTGTCTCTCCATATGCATACCACGCGCCCGCTTTCTCTATTGCGCCTGCCTCAACGCCAAGGTCTACCATTTCACCTTCCTTTGAAATCCCCACTCCGAAGATGATATCGAATTCAACCTCCTTGAATGGTGGAGCAAGCTTGTTTTTGACTACCTTCACTCGCGTCCTGTTTCCTACTACATCCTGCCCGTCTTTTATGGCTCCAACCCTCCTGATATCCAGCCTTACAGAAGAATAGAATTTTAGGGCATTTCCACCTGTTGTTGTCTCCGGATTACCAAACATAATACCTATCTTCTGTCGTATCTGATTTATAAATATTACCGTTGTGAGTGATTTACTGATGGTTGCTGTAAGTTTTCGCAATGCCTGTGACATGAGTCTCGCTTGCAACCCGACATGGGCATCCCCCATTTCCCCTTCAATTTCGGCACGGGGCACCAGGGCAGCTACCGAATCGACAACTATCACATCCACCGCTCCGCTCCTTACAAGGATTTCAGTGATTTCCAATGCCTGCTCGCCGGTATCAGGCTGGGAGATGAGAAGCTCATCGGTATTTACACCGATTCTTTTTGCATAACTGATATCAAGGGCATGCTCGGCGTCAACAAAGGCAGCAGCTCCTCCCCCCTTCTGAATCTCGCTTACGACCTCCAGGGCAAGAGTTGTTTTTCCTGATGCCTCCGGCCCATAAATCTCAACAACTCTTCCCCGTGGCAGCCCACCTATCCCCAACGCCATATCGAGAGCTATTGAGCCTGTTGAAACTACCGGGACCTCTTCGAGGGCCTTTTCACCAAGTTTCATGATTGCGCCCTTTCCGAACAATCTTTCTATCTGGGTTACAGCCATGTCTATTGCTTTTGCTTTATTGCCGCTTTCTTCTTTTGCAGCCATTACGACCTCCAGTAATTAAATTCAGCCCATAGCTCCAAGCTGATAACTCACAGCATTCTAAACTAGTGATGGGTAACTCGTAATCAGTGATCTGTGCTCCTTTTGTTTTTAGCCCAATTCCTATCACGCTTCACTGCATCACTGTTTTTTAACCTTTCTCGCTTTTCCTGCCCTTGAATTCTATCTCCCATACCGGTGAATAAATCGCCCCTTGGGGGGTCAAGGTGCTCCTGAGAAGAATGAGCCGGTCAATAACAAAACTCATATTGTTCAGGCTTGGGATATCTCGTTCCAGAAGCGGACTCGGCTCCCGCTTTCTCCCAAGTGTTACATGGGGTGTAAAATCTCTTTTTTCACTCTCGAACCCAAGATGCAAAAGTGCAGCTTCTATATCATGAAATATCGCTTTTGCGATGTCAACTCCCTTTTCAAGGGAAACTACTATTACCCGAGCCCTTCTTTTGTTTGGAAAAGCGTCAATGTCTTTTATAGAGGCCTCAAAAGGCTCAAACTTTCTCTCAATGAGTGACAGTTTCTCTCTTATGCCGTTTGCCGTGGTTTCGTCAATCTCGCCGAAAAATTTTACGGTAATGTGCTGCCCATCGCTTTTTATCCACCTAACACCGGTGACTTTTGGCGCCATAAACCGTATAATCCCCTGGAGGTATTCCTTGACTGGGGCAGAGACCTCGAAAGCAAGAAACGCCCTCACCGTAATCTGCCCTCCAAATAATCAAGCACCAGTTTCAAGGCCGCTTCAGAGGTTTGTTCCTTGATGGAAATCCTGTCACCACTGAAAAGAAATCTATTTACAAAGGTACCGTCTTTTGATGCAAGACCAACAAAAACAGTGCCCACCGGTTTTCCCGGTGTACCCCCGCCCGGACCTGCAATACCGGTTACAGACAAAGCAATATCGGCATGGGTGGCCTCTCTGAGGCCCTCTGCCATTGCCTTTGCAACTTCACTGCTCACCGCCCCTTTTTCTGCTAGTACCTCTTCAGGAACAAAAAGATACAGCTCTTTAGAGTCATTACTGTAAGTAACAAAACCCATATCGAAATAGTCAGAGGCGCCTTGTATGTTAGTAATCCTGTTCGATATATGACCACCTGTACATGATTCTGCCACGGCTATTTTCATGCGCCTTTCCCTGAGTATTCTCCCTATCCGTGTTTCTATCATGGTAGTATCATACCTCCAAATAAAAGTAGAAGATTCGCAAACGCTCCTGCCACAATATCGTCTCCAAGAATTCCGTAACCCTTCCTGAGTACCTCTACCCGCCGAATGGGATACGGCTTTATGATATCAAAAAACCTGAAAAGAATAAAACCTGACAACAGGCTTAAGAACGTAATGCCATGCCCAGCCATAGCGACAAACATACCCGCAACTTCATCGATTATGACGTACCCGGGGTCCTTCCCTTCTAATGCAAGGTTATTCAAGACAATCAGCGAGACGATTACAAAAATGAGAATAAAAAGAGGATGAGCAAAAATTGAAGGAAAAAAGTAGAGAAAAATGCATGCAATGGCCGATCCATATGTTCCGGGTGCGTAGGGTAAATAACCAATAGGGCCAAGCGTCGCGAAGAGGTGAAACACATTATTTTTTGTCGCCGTAAACCTCTTTGTCATCAAAGACCTTTTTACCAACTATATTCCAGCCATCTTTCCAGGTTCTGTAAAAACAGCTCCAAAATCCTGTATGACAGGCAGCAACTTTTTGATCTACCATGATGAGAATGGCATCATTGTCACAGTCAATATAGATGGATTTTACCTCCTGGAAATGGCCCGAAGTCTCGCCTTTCAACCAGAGTTTCTTTCTCGATCTCGAATAGTAATGAGCTTTGCCGGTTTTGAGCGTCAATCCATACGCCTCCTGATTCATGTAAGCAACCATAAGGATATCTTTCGTATTCATATCCTGCACAACAACAGGGACAAGTCCTTTTTCATCCCACTTTATTTCATCTTTCATGATCTCCCCTCTTGGGATTTTTTCTATTCCGTCTTCTTTCGCCCAATGATTAACGGCGAACACACTCCGCTACATTCGAACATTCACTCCCTTATTCGCCAAATATCTTTTTGCATCAAGTATAGTGTGTTCCCGGAAATGGAAAATGGATGCTGCAAGAACAGCGTCAGCCTTTCCATCAACAAGGCCTTCGTAAAGGTGCTCAAGGGTACCCACTCCACCAGAGGCAATTACCGGGACATTTACCGACTCTGAAATGGTTCGTGTCAGTTCTATATCAAATCCTACTTTTGTTCCATCTCTATCCATGCTTGTCAAAAGAATCTCTCCAGCGCCAAGACGTTCAACCTCTATCGCCCACTTCACTGCGTCAATGCCTGTAGGTCGTCTGCCGCCATAAGTAAAAACCTCAAAACCATCACCCCGGCGTTTTGCGTCAATGGCAATGCATATACACTGACTTCCAAAGACTTCGCTCGCTTCATGAACGAACTCAGGATTCTCAACTGCAGTCGTGTTAACGGTGACCTTATCTGCCCCTGCAAGGAGAATATCGCGAATATCCTGCAAATCCTTTATTCCACCTCCCACAGTAAGAGGCATAAAAACCTCGTTTGCCACCCTCTCAACAACATCGATAATTGTTCTTCTCTGCTCATGGGATGCTGTGATATCAAGAAAACAAAGTTCGTCAGCCATTTGCGCTTCATATTCCTTTGCATTGGTGACAGGATCGCCGGCATCTCTTAACTCTACGAAGTTTATACCTTTCACCACCCTGCCTTCCATAACATCAAGGCAAGGTATAATTCTTTTAGTCAGCATATTTTATCGCTTCTTCTACTCTTATTAAACCTTCATAAACTGCCTTACCAAGTATAACAGCCCATACCCCAAGATCTTTGAGCCTTTTTACATCATCAATGCTTGTGACTCCCCCGCTTGCAATAAGAGGGATATCTGTCCACTGCATCATCTTCTTCATACCATCATAGTCAGGCCCTGCAAGCATACCGTCTTTCGCCACATTCGTGCAGAGAATTGCCATAATGCCAATCTGTTTTGACCCACTAAGGATTTCTTGAATGTCTTTATTTACAGAGCTCTTCCATCCTCTCACCATTGGTTTTCCATCGAGCACATCCAGGCCAAGGACTATATTGTCGTAAACAGAAAGTCTTTTAAAAAAAAGATCGTCTTCAAGAGCCTGTGTTCCAACAATAACACCATTGACACCCATGTTGCTATAATCCTTAATATCTTCCTCTCGCCTTATGCCTCCCCCGACTTCCATATAGCCTGGCACTTTCTCTCGAATTTTCCGGATAATCCCCGTGTTGACGCGATTGCCGGTCCGCGCGCCATCAAGGTCAATGATGTGAAAATCCTTGGCACCCCGCTGAACAAGCTCCTCGATTTTGCTAACTGGATTTTTACTGTATACAGTGACTTTTGAGAAATCGCCTTTTACCAAACGGACGCATTCGCCACCTATGAGGTCCATGGCGAAAAAAGCTTTCATCTATATTCCTCAAGGATTACATCCAGCCCCTGGTTGATGGCATCCCGAGAAAGCTCTTCAACGGTGAGCCATTTTGCACCTCTTCTGAGAAACTTATTGAGATTAAATAAATTTTCCGATAGTGGCTGTTGATCTTCATCAAATGCAAATACACGCTTCAGCACGTCATTCTCCATGAGGTGCATATGGAAACCAAGGCCCGCAGGTTTATCAACGCCTAGATTACCACCAACTCTCTCTTCATAACGAAATATCAAAAGATTGATATAGTTTCCATTATTTTTATCATCCCTATAACCGACATCCCGCGCAGCAAAACTTTCCCGTAGAATATTATTCAGTGTTACATCTGCGCTCTTGGGAATAGTGCCAACTTTCATAAATCTTCCGCAATAGGCGCATTTTTTGACTTCCCCAGTACCTTCCATTTTCTCCACAACAATACCGAGGTCTCCAATTGCGCAGACAAGGTCTGCGGCAAACACTGATACTAAGAGAAAAACAGCTACAAGTAGTACCGTCGATTTTTCGAAAGATATTCTTTTCTGCGTCATGTCTATCATTCTACATAAAAAAGTATTGAAAGAAAAGGACAAAAAAATATCCCTTCACCTCATAGTATCAACGAAGGCATTGTAAAAAAGAATAAAGTTCAAACATATTAAAAGAACAGTACTGATATAGGTGACTACATTCATCCAATGAGAATTCCGATACTCGCCCATAAGCTCTTCATCATTAATTAAGATAAGCATAAATACGAGAATCACCGGAAGTAATATGCAGTTGACAATCTGGCTGAACCACATGACTTTTATAAGGGGAATGTTAGGAACAAGTATGATCAATGCCCCAATCATGACTATGATGGTAAAGATTATATTAAATTGCGGCGCATCTTTAAAACGTTTTCCAGTTCCTGTTTCCCAGCCCATGGCCTCACATATATAATATGTTGTGGCAAGGGGTAGGATACAGGCTGAAAAAAGCGAAGCATTCGCCAGGCCGACGGCAAATAGGATATATGCATACTTCCCTGCCAGTGGCTTCAACGAGAGCGCCGCATCTTCTGCAGTGTTAATCTGGATGCCCGCAGGAAAAAGAGTTGTCCCGCAGGCAACAATAATAAAAAACGCCACCACACCCATCATTATACCCCCGCCAATTACATCCACTTTGGAGGCCCATCTGTCTTGTTCATTGAGGCCCTTCTCCACAACACCAGCCTGAAGGTAAAACTGTTGCCACGGCGTTATTGAAGTTCCGATAATGCTGACAATCATGACAAGGTAACTTGCGCTCCACTCAATGCTAGGCGTTACTGTCTTCTGCATCACTTCACCCCAATCCGGTTTTGCGAGAAACGCTGATATGATGTATGTACTATAAACGAGACAAACGCCAAGGACAATCTTTTCAAAAATTGAATAATTCCATCTTGTCACGAGAAACCAGACAAAAAATGCTCCCAAGGGTACCGATATATATTTGCTCACGCCAAAAAGTTCCATACTCGCAGCCCAGCCGGAAAACTCAGCCATGGTATTTCCCACATTTGTTATGAAAAGAGACAACATAACCCAGAATGCAACCCTGATACCTTTATTCTCCCTGATGAGGTCAGCAAGCCCCTTACCTGTTACCATTCCCATCCTTGCAGACATTTCTTGGTAAACGATTAACAAAAAAACAGTTGGAATCAGTGTCCAAAGCAAGTCATATCCATATCTGGCGCCGGCGATAGAGTAAATGGCTATTCCACCTGCATCGTTGTTGATGTTCGATGTAATGATCGCCGGACCTAGAAGAGAGAAGAGAATTATAAATTTTTTCATTCTTGTCACACTAACTTAATTAACACGGAACATTTCTTCATTCAATTTATTTCACTTGGATGTTTTATTTTTTTTCTAAACATTGTAATGGCTTAGATACTTTAAAAAACTTTTCCATTGAGGATTTTCCAAATCGGCAATACCGATCCATCTCTAAATTAGCTCAGGAAAAGTATTTTTTTATTACGATTACAAAAACTTTTCTTGACTAAATATTTAATATGCATAAAATAAAGACTTAAAGTAGTAAAAAAACAAAAAGGGGGTACACAATGGCAACAAAAGCTAAACCTGCAGCAAAACCAGCGACAAAGGCAGCAAAAAAGCCAGCAGCAAAAAAACCGGCTCCAAAAGAAAAAGCAGCTGCAAAACCAGCGGCAAAAACCGTCACTAAGTCAGCAGCAAAAAAGCCACTAGTGCCGAAGGGCAGCAAGTACACGTGCAGCGTGTGCGGAATGGTTGTATCGGTTGACACTGCATGCGGTTGTGTTGAAGCGTGCGACCTCATCTGCTGTTCAAAGCCAATGAGATTGAAAAAAGCATAAAAGACAGTTTTAACACCTGACAAGGCATAGTTTTACCGATTTCTTTTTTGTGACGGACAGAATAATATTCGGTAAGGGATATCTTTTCTAAATTATTGCGTTGTGAGAAATCTGTTGGGGCGGTTATTTGAAATGTAACTATAAGTCTAAAAAATGGGGGAAAAGTATATGAAAAAGAAATTTTCACTTATACTTTTTCTTATCTTTGCTTTGACATTCACAATTCCCTCTCTCTCGGCGGCCCGGGCAAGCTACGTTGGGTCTGGCAAGTGTATGACGTGTCACAGGCCGATCTATGGGCTGTGGAAAGACACATTGCATAACAAAAGCCAGCAGGTTCTCAGCCCCACAAATGACACTGTAGTGGTAGATTGGAAGGGTTTGGTAAAAATAAAAGCTGGAAACTTCCCTGAGGCGACAGTAAAGCTCGACAAAACTCCCGATGGCACCTATCAGGCAACACTGGTCGATGCAAAAAATCCCTCAAGCCAGGTAACATACAATATAGCCAGAACCTATGGCGGGTGGGGATGGAAACAACGGTACCAGGTTAAGATAGGAGAAAACTACTATATACTGCCTATGCAGTGGAATCAGGCAACCTCCCGCTGGGTGCCCTATAACATGCAAAACTGGTATAGCCAAGATGGCATTTTAAGAACACCTCCTGTAACTGCATCATTTGAGATGAAGTGTGCAGCATGCCATAACACAGGACTTACCCTTAAAAAGCTTAACGGAGGATACGAGTCCACATATGTAGAACTCAACACAGGGTGTGAAAAATGCCATGGGCCAGGATCAAGCCATGTCAAGAATCCAAAAGCAAAGGGGTCAATTATTAATCCGAAGAAAATGGTCTATGATCGGGCTATTGAGGTCTGTGGCCAGTGCCATTCACGAGGTGTGAGCCTTCCTGGCGGAAGCTTTGATTTTCCATGGAACGATAGAGATAATAAACCGTATAAACTTGGCGAACCCCTCAACGGCTATTATCAACAGAAGCCTGGTATATGGGGTGACCCTGAGGCGCATGCTCGGCAGCATCATCAACAATGGGTTGACCTTCTTAAGAGTGAGCACTACAAGGCAAAGGTAGCCTGCTATGACTGTCATAATCCACATGGAGGACCGGATCGTGCCCAGCTCGTGAAAGCAGACCATAACAACAACCTCTGCCTCTCATGCCATGGAAAGGATAAGCGGTTCTCAAGTATCGCAGCCATTCGAAATCACACAAAACATAATTATGCACCCGAGACTACAGGCACCGGCAGGTGTTCGACATGCCATATGGTAAGGACTGCTTCATCGGCAGAAGCAGGGGACGTCCACTCCCATGATTTCAAAATTATCAAACCTAGTGTGAGCCTAGCAATGTTCAATAGAGACCCTAAAGGGGTTATGCCAAACTCCTGCATCGGATGTCATAAGGACTGGGGCAAAGGCAAAGAGGGTTATGAAACAGGCGTGATGGCGTATGAAGCATTATTTGGAAAATAGCTGAACCTTTATAGCGCCGCATAGAAAAATGTGGAATGTGGAAAGTAACTTTTGCATTCCGCATTTTTCTATGCCTACTGATATAGCTTCATAATAATGCTTATATTACGCAGAAATAGGGTGAAAATGTTTGCTTGCAAGATGTTATGTCATGGGAAGTTAATGGTGCATTTTTTCATTAATATTATTCTCGTCCTTGTATTGTGTCCTTGTGTCTTTGCGGTGGAGGTTACGTCTATTGAGAAATTCATGGATAATGCAGCCTTTGACGCATGGGACCCTAATTCCAATAATGTTCTCTTTTTGAGAAAAGATGAAAAAGGCATTTTGCAGATCTTTAAGGTTAAAGAAGACGCTTCAAATCCGGAATTAGAAAAAATATGTCTTAGCTGTAATCCTCAGCGGGCAGTTGGTTTCAAGCTATCCATGGTACAGGCAATTCATAAAGGCTCCTCAGACTGGCATCCTTCGGGTGAATGGTTCATTACACAAGGAGAAATTCCGGATAACATAAGCTGGAAGCAGGAAAAACGTATGCCTGGCGCAAGACTCAATGCAGAACCTGAAAAGGGATGGTGGAACAATCTCCTTCTCGTCAGCAAGGACGGGAAGGTATGGATCAAGCTCACCAGCTTCACGAATCACGATATCAACAGCGGTGTCCTCTGTCCAAAATTTTCAAGAGATGGGAAGATGATTGCTTGGGCTGAGCGCATTGGCGGAACGAAACCCTTTAACCAATACCCTTACGGACGATGGATTTTGAAAACAGCAAAGATTAGCATAGATGAGGAAAATGCAAGACTATACGATATCAAGCTTCATCCTCCCCAGGATGGGGCCATCTTTGAACCCCAAGGGTGGTCATCAGGTGGCAAACTCCTTTTCGCAGCAGATATAGGATATGCTGAATTGCCTTATCCCGGTTATAGAATGGATATTTGGGAAGCAGATATTGAACATGACGGCGCCATGAAAAATCTGATAAATCTTACCAAATCGAAAGACTTCTACGAGGAACAAGCATTGTATTCTCCGGATGAAAAGCTGATCGCATTCATGGCAAACAGTTTTGACGCCCTTTATGAGAAACGCATGAACGATGCATGGAAGAAGGACGGACAACGTTTCAGTCACTTCATTGTAATAAACCTCTCAACCGATCTTTTTCTCTTGAACAGGGATGGCAAGACTGTTAAACGTATCACCCGCTTTGCCGAACAGGACTGGAAAGGAAAGCATCCCATAGTGACCAGAAGCGCCTGGAGCAAAGACGGGAAGACAATCCTTCTCGGCCTAACGCTCCGGTCTAATATAACTGGAAAAAAAGAGGAAGAGATGATTTACAGAGTAAGATTGGAATGAAAATCCCCCGATCAGTCTAAGACCTCAAAATGGATGCCAACTCAATCAAGCCAAGCCTTTGTCCAGTCTGAGTTTCACCTGTATTGTCTTTTCTTTATAAATCTTGTGTATGAATTCCTTATCGAAATCCATTTCCTCTTCAATTATCCTGTCCCTCTCTGATTCGCTGAAGTAGTCCATGCAGGGAAGAAAAAAATGTTTATCCTCTTTTTCAATGTGCTTTGGATAAAATTCAGCAATCTCCTTGAGGCATGCAACAGTCTCGGAAAGCGCACCGTTCTTTCCTTTTAGATATTCGTTCTTTGCCTTGAGTAGCTGGCTGACTTTCGCCCTACCCCACTTATGTTCATCAATCAGCTCGTTCATGATCTGCCGGTGCTCCTCGACCAGTTTCTTCCGCTCCAGAGCCCTGAAAAGGATTTCTTCCTCCTTGCCGTGGTGGCAGCGGTCTGCATAGGTTCTTATGAAATCAGCAAGTGTATCAATAAGTATCCCATCAATCGTTCCTGCTCGTTCGACAATTGGAACAGCCGCGTCAATAAGGGCAATCATTTTTTCAATTACCCTGTGCTCAATCATTAATGGCGCTATGGGCATCATTTGGTAATCTCCTCAAGAAGGTTTTTGTACTTCAGTAATGTGTACCAATATTCCTAAACTGCCGCAGGAGGCGTCGTAGGGTCGTATTTACTCATAAGAAAGATGGCCTTGGTCGGGCATGATAGCATACACGCTCCGTCACCGATGCAGTTCTGCGGTCTTACAGGCTTTGCGATACCATCGACAATGTCGAGAACGTTGGGGCCTAACTTCATGCAAAGATTTACGCAGTTCCTGCAGCCAAGACATCGTACGCTGTTGATTTCAGGGATATTGCCCTTAACAAATGTACGCCCAAAAGCCTCTGCTGTTTCCGTTTGCACTGTTTTTCCAGACATATTATGATCCTCCTTATTATTCATTCTTCTTGGCATAATCTGCCATTCCGGTTATGTCCACAACGACAACCGGTTCATCACCCACTACCCATGCGTCGTGGCCTGGTGGTAAAAGGGACATGTCTCCCGGGACAAATTCATCTTCACTGCCATCATCCATAACAACGTGAAGGCGACCTGACACATGGTATTGAAGGTGAGGGGCTTCGCAGCTCTTTGAATTTACCAAAGGCTTCACGGAGTCAGACCATTTCCATCCAGGCTGAAAAGTAGCGCGACCAAATATAATGTTGCCTATTGTAACCAACTCTACAGTTCCATCTTTGAAAGTCCTTACCTTTACGGGCTTAAAAAAACTCTTTTTTTGCATCCTACCCATCTGCTTCCTCCATCAATTACCGAAGTTCATTTGTCGAAATGCTCAGACAGTATTTTGTCGTCAAGTCGTTATTTTACAAGCAGCACATCACATTTGGCTCCTTTCAGAACATTTGAACTCACACTGCCAAGGAAGTATTTTGCAATGGCCGATCTTCCATGGGACGCAATAACGATGAGATCAACACCGTTTTGCTCCTGAAATTTCAGGATTTCTTCGTAAGGAATCCCCTGAACTATCTCGGTTGAAGTCCTCACTTCTTTTGCCAAGGGAAACTTGATTGACATCTGCCGGAGGCGATCCTTTGCACCTTCAATCATGCGTTTTTCTATCTTCGCTACTTCATCTTCGGTAAGACAGTAATCCACTGTGCAAGTCTTTATGTCTTGTTCGATAACGTGGAGCAGGACAACCTCTGCATTGTTCTGTTTTGCAATATCAAGCGCCCGTTCGACCGCTTTGTCAGAGTACTCTGAAAAATCGGTGGGAACCAATATCTTCTTTGGCTTTAACATACAACACCTCCTGGCTTTCTCAAATGAGCTTTTTTAGGTATTCCTCAGTCATTTATTTTACTAACAGCACCTCACCTTTGGCGTGCTTAAGGACTCTGCTTGCCACATTCCCCATGAAGAAAGCTTTAATGGCCGAACGTCCATGAGGAGATATGACAATCAGATCGGCACCTTTCTCTTCCTGCAGTTTTATAATCTCTTCATATGGAACTCCATTTCGAACCTCTATGAAAACCTTCACCTCTTTTGAGACTGGGAACTTGTCCAGTTGTCTCTGCATGTTTTCGGATGCTGCCTGAAACTCCCTCTTCTTGATGGTATCAATTTCATTTACCGTGAAGCAATAATCGACAACGCAGGTCTGAAAGTCTTCATGGATCACATGAAAAAACACGATCTCAGAACCTTCCT
>JAEAME010001237.1_pt1:2500-18758 | contig 18758 bp, 13 predicted proteins | sample 8958731 | NCBI WGS metagenome assembly JAEAME01 (sample SAMN16933194, study PRJNA681113) | bioreactor sludge metagenome | isolation source: anerobic bioreactor sludge (Control) | place: India:Bengaluru | collected 2018-10-24 | reverse complement strand
GCTCCTCCTGCGGGCACACGCGCCCACAGATGGCGGGCAGGCTGTTCTTGTCCTTGAGCGCTTCCACGGCGGTAAGCTGGCCCATGATGGGAGCGCACATCATGGTGTACTGGTGTACCTTGAGCATGGCCTCGGTGATCTCGGGATTGGCCAGTGAGAAACCCACGCGCCAGCCGGTCATGGCGAAGGCCTTGGAAAAGCCGCCGATGAGTATTGTCCTGTCCCTCATACCCGGCAGGCCGGCCATGCAGGTATGCTCCATGTCGTAGGTCAGCCGGGCATATATCTCGTCCGACACCACCAGCAGGTCGTGTTCGATGGCTATTTTGGCTATCTCGAGCAGCAGCTTCTTATGCATGACCGCGCCGGTGGGATTGGAGGGGAAGCTGAGCAGAATGGCCTTGGTCTTGCGGGTGAGCTTTTTCCGGATATCGGCCGGCATCAGCTCGAAATTATTTTTTTCATAGGTGGGAACCGGCACCGGCACGCCTCCCGCCAGGGAGACGCAAACGGGATAGGCCACATAATGCGGGTCGGACATGATGACCTCGTCGCCCGGATCAATAATGGCCCTGAAGGCCAGGTCGAGCGCTTCGCTGCTGCCAGTGGTGACCAGCACCTCCGATTTGGGGTCGTAGGTCAGGTTATAGAATTTAGTATGGTATCTGGCAATGGCCTCCCTCAGCTCGGGGATGCCGCGGTTGGAGGTATACATGGTAAAGCCCTTTTCGATAGCCGTGATGCCGGCCTCGCGCATAGGCCAGGGGGTAACGAAGTCGGGCTCGCCCACGCCCAGCGAGATGGCGCCGTCCATGGAGGAAAGCAAGTCGAAATATTTCCTGATACCTGAGGGAGAGATATCACGCGCTTTTTTGGATATATATTTACACTGGTCTTTCTTATTATGATGCTTCATATGGAGTCTCCTGTAAGGGGGAGGACCGATCGAGGTCAGGCAACAACGCCCAGCCGCCGCGGTTCGCCGTCATCCTCGAGGATGACGCCGTCCTCCTTGTATTTCTTGAGTATGAAATGGGTGATGGTACCCTGTACAGTCTCCATGGGCGCCAGTTTTTCAGAGACGAAAACAGCTATCTCCTGCATCGTCTTGCCGGCTATGAGGATGGCAAGATCATAGGTGCCGGATGCCAGGAAGACCGATTTGGCCTGGGGGAAGCGATAGATGCGCTCGGCGATGGCGCCGAATCCGGTGTCGCGCTGCGGTACCACCTTGACTTCCACCAGCGCCCAGACCTGTTCCTCGCCCAGCTTGGACCAGTTGATGACCGTCTTATATTTGACGATGGTGCCGTCCTTTTCCGCCTTCTTGATTATCTTCTGAACATCGTGGGCGGGCACACCGGTCATCTCTGCGATCTGGTCGTGGGTGAGCTTGGCATCCTTTTCCAGTGCCTCAAAGATTTTCTTTTCGTTCTCCATAACGCCTCCTCGAACAGCCTGAATTTTCGGGTAAACCGTATTATAACAAAAGAAACAGGTAAAGTAGAATGGTTAATAAGAGGCTCATTACATGGTCATTGCGAGGAGCATAGCGACGCGGCAATCTGCTCTTGGATATGATGGAACACAAGATTGCTTCGCTGCGCTCGCAATGACGAGCGGGGAAAGGGCTCGCAATGACGAGCGGGGAAGGGGTTCCAATGACAAGTGGGATTACTTTGTCAGGCGATGGCCGGCTTCTGTTTATGCCAGGCTGTGGCCTGCTCGTAGACGTAGGCGGTACGCAGCAGGGTCTCCTCGCCGAAATGCTTGCCGATGAACTGTATGCCCACCGGCAGGCCGTCCACGAATCCGGCGGGTATGGAAATGGCGGGGACGCCGGCGATGTTAATGGGTAGCGTACAGACATCGCTGAGGTACATCTGCACCGGATCGTCCGCCTTCTCGCCGATCTTGAAGGCCACAGTGGGCGATGTGGGCGTGACCAGCACATCGTATTTTTCGAAGGCCTGGTCGAAATCGCGCCTGATCAAGGTTCGGACCTTCTGCGCTTTCAGGTAATAGGCGTCGTAGTAGCCGGCTGAAAGCGCGTAGGTGCCGAGCATGATACGCCGTTTGACCTCAGCGCCGAAGCCGAACTGCTTGGTCTTCTCCATGGATTCCCACATACTGGTGGTCTCGCGGTAGGAGTAACCGTATTTCACGCCGTCGTAGCGCGCCAGGTTGGCCGATGCCTCCGAAGGGGCAAGTATATAGTAGGCGGCCAGTCCGAATCTGGTATTGGGCAATGAGACCTTCCAGTCGACGCTGGCGCCCAGTTCCTCGAGCTTTTTAACCGCTGCCTCGATGGCCTGGCGGACGGCAGGTTGCATCCCCTCCACCAGGTACTCGCTAGGTATGCCGATGCGCAGGCCTTTAATATCAGGTTTGAGTGAGGCGGTATAGTCCGGCACTTCCAGCGGCACCGTGGTTGAATCGCGCCTGTCGTAGCCGGAGATGACGTTCATTATCAGAGCGGCGTCGGTGACATCCTTGGCCAGCGGTCCGATCTGGTCCAGCGAGCTGGCGAAAGCCACCAGCCCGTAGCGGCTGACGCGTCCGTAGGTGGGCTTCAGCCCCACCACGCCGCAGAATCCCGCCGGCTGCCGTATGCTGCCGCCGGTGTCGGAGCCAAGGGCGTAGATGCAGGCGTCGGCTGCAACCGCCGCTGCTGAGCCGCCGCTGCTGCCACCCGGCACGCAGTCCAGATTCCAGGGATTGTGTGTGGTGAAGAAGGCCGAGTTTTCCGTTGAGGAGCCCATGGCGAACTCGTCCATATTAGCCTTGCCCACCATAACGGCGTTGACCGAGTTGAGCTTCTCTATTACGTGCGCGTCGTAGGGCGGCACGAAGTTCTCCAGCATTTTGGAAGAGCAGGTGGTGGTTATGCCCCGGGTGCACATATTGTCTTTGATGACTGCCGGCATGCCCGTCAGGGGGCTGCACCTGCCCTCGGCGATGGCCCGGTCCGCCGCCGCCGCGCTTTTTAAAGCGTGATCTGCAGTAATGCGCATGCAGGAGCGAATTTTGCCGTCGACAGATTCCAGGTATTTAAGAACTGCGCGTGTCAGCTCGACGGAAGAGATTTTTTTCTCCTTGAGCAGCGCGTGGGCCTCGTGTATGGTCAGGCGGTGAAGGTCTTTCATGGATTACTCCAGGACTGCATTGACCTTGAAGTAGTTTTCCTCCCGGCCGGGCGCATTGGCCAGGACGTCATCAGCCGGCAAGGAAGGACCGGCCTCGTCCGACCGGTAGACGTTCTCCAGCGCCACCGACTGAGCTGTGGGGGGAAGACCCTCTGTATCGGCCTGGCTGAGGATATCGAAGTTCTCGAGTATATTGGAGAGCTGGGTACGGAACTTCTCCACCTCGGCATCCGAGATGCCCAACCGTGCCAGCAGAGCGATATGTCGTACTTCTTCGTCGGTAAGTTTCATTTCATCAACCTGTAAGATCGGGGTAGATACAACAGGGGGAAATTATAGCATATTTTATTTCCATCTATACGCGCTCAGCGCCCAGAGCATTACATTCGTCCCGTAGAATACCCAGACCAGGCAGAACATAACCTGGGAGATATTGCCCAGGCCGAGATTGTAGACCTCTCCCGCTATCTCGGTGATGTACCAGCAGGTTGCCGCGATAGCCACCATCCAGGCATTGGGTGCCGGATATAGCTTGCGGCGGACGGTTTCCCAGGCCAACCAGGTTGTGGTGCAGAAGAAGGCGGTATAGGCCGGCCCGATCACGGCATGCCCGACGCGCACAATGTCGTTCCAGAGCACCAGAATGACAACTACCGCCGATCCGTAAATAAGTACAGGCAGCCAGATTTCAGACAGCTTAAACGTCTTGAAGTAGCCGAAGCCGTGTCCGACACGTATGATCAGGAAAATGTGTGCGATGATGGAGAGCACACCGCCGATCATGAAGGTCAGCCCTCCCACCGTCATGCCCGGCACCGCTACCACCACGCTCATCAATATGTCAGTGGGCAGCATGCAGCAGAAAGCCAGCAGCAGCAAAATCCAGTCTTTTTTCTCCAGAGCATATTTGCCTGCGATCAGCACGATGATCATCGAGAGCAGCGTAATACCCGGCTTGGCGATGGCGGGATAGGGGCTTTTAATTTGAAACAGGTAATTGGTCCAGTCGATGCCGAAGACCGAACCTGCCAGCAGCAGGATCGCACCCAGCAGCATAAAGACCCATACTTTTCTCGTCCCTGCTAATACCAGTCCCTGAGTTTGTCTATCCCTCATGCCGACCTCCAACTAAATATTGCTTGAATCCGCCGGTTATTATAACTTATTCGGACTCGACCGGGATATAGGCATTTGAGCGCGTTCGAGCTACGATGCTATAATGCTCCCTGTATTTAAAGGGATGAGTTTATGTTCGAGAAGCTTGAAGCTATAGAAAAGCGCTATCAGGAACTGGGCGAATTGATCGCTCAGCCGGAAGTTTACAATGATTTCCAGCGTGTGCAGGCTCTTTCGCAGGAGCGGGCCGGCATCGAGGATGCTGTAAATAAATACAGGCAGTACAAGGCGGTGGGAAAGGGCCTTGCCGATACTCAGGCCATGATCGAGGGAGGGCTCGATGCCGATATGCTGGCCATGGCCAAAGAGGAGCTGGCAGCCTTAAAGTTAAACCAGGAGGTCCTGCTGGATGAACTGAAGCTGTCGCTGCTGCCCAGGGATGCCAGCGGGGATAAGGATGCCATCGTGGAGATAAGGGCGGGCACCGGCGGGGACGAGGCGGCTCTCTTCGCGGGAGACCTGTACCGCATGTATTCGCGCTACGCACAGTCCAAGGGCTGGCAAATCGAGATAATCGACAGCAATCAGAACGAGATGGGTGGTTTCAAGGAGGTCATCTTCGAGGTCAAGGGCAAGGGCGCGTACGGCCATCTCAAGTACGAGCGCGGCGTACACCGAGTCCAGCGCGTGCCGGTCACAGAAGCATCGGGAAGGATACATACCTCGGCGGCTACCGTGGCCGTATTGCCTGAAGCGGAGGAGATAGACGTGCATATCAACCAGGAGGACCTGCGCATCGATATCTTTCGCAGCGGCGGCGCCGGGGGGCAGAACGTCAACAAGCTGAGCACTGCCGTGCGCATCACGCATATCCCCACAGGTATCGTGGCGGTCTGCCAGGACGAAAGATCACAGCTGCGCAACAAGCTCAAAGCCATGGCGGTGCTGCGGGCCAGGCTATATGACATCGAGCAGCGCAAACAGCAGGACGAGGTGACAGAGGAGCGCCGGTCTCAGATCGGCAGCGGTGACAGGTCAGAGAAGATACGCACCTACAATTTCCCCCAGGACCGCCTGACCGACCACCGCATCAATCTGAGCCTGCACGGACTGCCGCGCATCATGGACGGCGACCTGGATAAACTGATCGAAGCGCTGGCCACGGAGGAGCAGTCACGGCTGCTTCAGGACAGCAAACTGTGACCTGCTCGGAGTGGCTGCGTAAATACACTTCTGTTTTTCGCAAGGCGGGTACAGGTGAGGCGGGGGCTGAGGCCATGGCGCTGCTCTGCCACGCCCTGCACTTGAACAAAGCCGAGCTTCTGGCGGTTCCTGAGGGAACGCTTACAGACAGCGAGCTTACGCTGCTGGAAGGTATGGCTGAGCGCAGGCTGCGCCGCGAGCCGGCAGCCTATATCACCGGACACAAGGAATTCTTCGGCCTCAGCTTTTTCGTCGATCATCGCGTCCTGATACCCAGGCCCGAGACGGAGGCGCTGGTGGAGGCCGCCATCGAGTTCTATCGTTCATGGGCCCTGCGCAATCGAAGACGGATGCTGGCGGCAGACATCGGCACCGGCTGTGGGGCTATCGCTATTGCGCTGGCTGCCAATATCCCGGAGGCTCAGCTATACGCCGCGGATATCTCACCTGACGCGCTGGAGGTTGCCGCCATAAACGTTAATCGCCACGGACTCGATAAAAGAATAACGCTGATTCAAGGAAATTTACTGGAGCCGATTAATCAGAAAATGGATTTGATCGCGGCTAACCTGCCCTACATACCGCATGGCGATCTGCCCGGCCTGCAGCCGGAAATATATTTGCACGAGCCGCTGATCGCCCTGGACGGTGGGGGAAAGGGCACCGACCTTATTCAGGCACTGCTTGAACAGGCACCGGATAAGCTGGCCGCCGGGGGCGCGCTCTTTCTGGAGATGGGAGAAGGACAGGAACAGAGATTGATGCTCTTGATAAAGAGATCGCTGCCCGTTGCAGATATAACGCTGCTCAAAGACCTGGCCGGCATCAACCGGTGCATGAAAATTGTTACGCCAGGTTGAGCTCTCACTACAGGACCCTGAAATCACCATGAAGAGAGATATTTTTTGACGATGTGCCCAGCATGACTTTAAATTGACCTGCTTCAACCACAGGCTTCATATCGCGGCCGTAGAAAGCCAGTTCCTCCACAGGCAGCTCGAACACTACTTCCCTGGACTGACCCGGCAGCAGGCTGACGCGTGCGAAACCTTTCAGCTGCAGTACCGGACGGGTCAGGCTGGCAACCACGTCATTGACATAAAGTTGTATGACCTCATCCCCGGGCCATCCTCCAGTGTTTTTAACAGTGCAGGTGACAGTCACCTGTCCACCGGGCTTCACGCATGAGGGCGAAATAGTCAGGTTGCTCAATTCAAAAGTGGTATAGCTGAGGCCATAGCCGAACTCGTAGAGCGGACCGGCCGGGCAGTCCGTATAGTCGCCCCAGAACTGTGACTTGCCTGCGTTGGGCTTGAGCCCATAGTAGAGAGGTACCTGTCCTGCATTGTGCGGGAATGTCACCGGCAACTTACCTCCCGGGTTGTAGCGGCCGAAGAGTACATCCGCCAGGGCGTTGCCGCCTTCTTCCCCGGGCTTCCAGGCCCACACTATGGCCGGTATCTTCTCAGCCATCCAGCCCAGCTCCATGGGCCGACCGTCCATCACCACCAGCACCACAGGCTTCCCTGTTTTATAGACAGCGCCGACCAGAGTCTCCTGAATACCAGGAAAACGCAGCATGGCGGAGTCGCGCATCTCTCCACAGGTACACTCAGTTGTCAGGCCGGACTTGCCTCCAAGTGCCAGGATCACAACGTCCGATCCCACGGCCAGCTGAACTGCTTTCTCGATATCGGCGTTGGAGCCCCCGTCATAGTTGCATCCGCGTGCGTAACCGACTTCTATTTTGTCCCCTGCAACGGACCTGATTCCCTCCAGGAGGGTTACCGTGTTTACCGGTATCAGGTCGGGCCGGACGTATTGAGCGGGCAGCCGGCATTCTAGAGTTTGCGCCGTAATGGCGGTCATCCCGATGTGAGCCGGGTATGTATAGTCACCGAGCTGGAGCCTGGCCTCGTGCGCGGCCGGGCCGATGACGGCGATCTTCCCGGTTTCGGCAGCAAGCGGCAGCAGCCCGCCGTCGTTCTTGAGCAGAACGATCGACTTACGCGCAGCTTCCAGGGACAGTTTGCGGTCGGGGCCCGTATCAAATATTTTTTTCACGTCGGGCGGATCGACGTAAGGGTTTTCAAACAGCCCCAGCATGAATTTGATCTTGAGCACTCTCGAAACCGCCCTGTCGATCACACTTATCGGAAGCACTCCGTTTTCAACCTTTTCCTTTAAATCCGGCGTGAAGCAGTCGCTGCGGGGAAGCTCCAGATCGATGCCTGCGGATATCGCCATGGCCGCCGCATCCAGATTATTTGTTGCCACGTGGTGGTGTGTATTGAGCATCACTACGGCGAAATAATCGGATACCACAATGCCATCGAAGCCCCATTCATCGCGCAGTATATCGGTAAGCAGTTCCTTTGAGGCCGCGCAGGGTACGCCGTCGATTTCCTGGTAAGCATTCATGACGGACAGCACCCCGGCCTCGCGAACAGCCTTCTCGAAGGGGTACAGGTATACCTCTCTCAGCATGCGTGCCGGAATATCGGATGGCGCGTGGTTCAGCCCTGCCTCGGGCTTGCCGTAGCCGGCGAAATGCTTCACGGTGGCGATCACCCCCTTCGAGATGTCGTCGCCCTGCAGACCACTGATATAGGCCGCCCCCATTTTTGCGATCAGATAGGGGTCCTCGCCGAACGTTTCCTCGATCCTGCCCCACCTCGGGTCGCGGGCGACATCCAGCACGGGCGAAAGGCCCTGCCGCACGCCTACCGCCAGCATCTGCCTGCGGGCCACGGCGGTCATCCTGTTTACCAGGTCCGGGTCCCAGGTGCTGGCCATGCCGATAATCTGGGGGAAAATGGTAGCCTCCCTGGCCATGAAACCGGTCAGGCATTCTTCATGCACAATGGCCGGAATACCCAGCCTGGTCTCTTCGGCCAGGAATCTCTGCAGGTCGTTGACAAAAGCTGCAATCTGCCCCGGCTCAAGGCCGGTTCCCACACCGGCTCGGCTGGCCTGTCCCAACCCGTGCTCGATCAGCTGTTTTGCCCTGGATGGGGAAAACCTGCTGTCGTCAAGTAGTTCCATCGCCCACAGCGATCCTATCTGAGCTATCTTTTCCGCGAACGTCATTCTGGGCAGGAGGTCCGCGGCCCTTTCTTTCGCCGGTCTGGCAGCATCCCTGTATATATCCATATCAACTTTCCCCTATGCAGATTCTTTCGACATCAGGAGTAGCTTTTAATAAATGAGGCGTTCTGCTCGTAGAATTCCAGCAGGGAAGGATAGAGTGAGGTGTACATCCTGTAAAGGTGCAAGTACCTGTCCGCTGCTGTGCCGTCGGGCTGTCGACTATCTTCAACTTTGATAAAAGTTGCGCACGCATCTTCAACCGACCTGTGAAGGCCGGCGCCGACGTTTGCCAGTATAGCTGCGCCGTAGGCCGGGCCTTCGTCGCTGTTCATCCTCTGCACGCCCACACCCATTATATCGGCTGCCATCTGTCGCCAGAGATTGCTCCTGGCGCCGCCGCCGGAGAAGCTTATAACAGGTGCGGTTGCCCCGCACTTCCTGCCCAGCTCCAGGCAATCCCTGAGGCTCAGGGTGATGCCCTCCATAACGGCCCTGGCCATGTGTGCCCGCGTGTGACGCTGCGTAAGGCCTATGAATGCGCCGGTGGCATGCGGGTTGGCATGCGGCGTCCTTTCCCCTGAAAGATAGGGGAGGAACAGGAGTCCCTCAGACCCGGCTGCAACACGCCCGGCCATGCCGGTAATGATCTCGTAAGGATCGATGCCTTCCGCTCCGGCCTGATCCTTGATGTCCTGGCAGAGGCTGTCGCGGAACCAGCGCAGTGAGCCGCCGGCCGCCATGGTCACGGCCATTAAATGCCACTTACCGGGGACGGCATGGCAGAAGGAATGGAGCCTGGCCTGCGGGTCATAAGTGAATGTATCGCAGTGCCAGAATAAAACACCGCTGGTGCCCAGCACGCATGATGCTTTGCCTGAAGATACGATGCCGTTGCCCACGGCCCCTGCAGCCTGATCCCCTCCGCCGCCTACAACCGGTGTTCCTGATGCAAGGCCTGTAATCGCGGCAGAGGCCCGGCTGCTATACGCGCTGACAGCGACAGATTCGTAGCATTCGGGCATCCACGCCGGAGGCAGTTCGAGGACCTGCAGCATTTCCTGCGACCATTTGCGTTCCCTGACGTTGAAAAGCAGGGTGCCGGAGGCATCGGAGACCTCGGTTGCCATAACGCCGGTAAGCCTGTATCGCAGGTAGTCCTTGGGCAGCAGTATTTTATTAACCCTGGCGTAAATATCCGGCTCATTCTGCTTCAGCCAGAGTATCTTGGGGGCTGTGAATCCGGCCAGTGCACGGTTTGATGTTAGCCGTATCAACCTCTCCTCTCCCACTATCGCGGTTATCTGTGCGCACTGGTCTGCCGTGCGCTGGTCGTTCCAGAGTATGGCGGGCCTGAGGACATCTCCCTGTGGGCTCAGAAATACCGACCCGTGCATCTGTCCAGAGAGGCCGACGGCAGCAACATCAACCTTGCTCCCAACCGCCTGTCCGGCCCTGCTCAGGCAATCCTTGATGGCCGATATCGTGGCCTGCCACCAGAGCTCAGGCTCCTGCTCGGACCAGTACGGCCTCGGTGTAAGCAACGGGTACGCAGCATCGGCTGAGGCCACCACATCACCATTTGAGTCGATAAGCAATGCCCTCACACCCGTTGTGCCCAGGTCGATGCCAAGGGTGAAGTCCATCTCCTGCTCCTTATCATGCACCAGTCTATTTTATCCATAGCATAGAACGCGTATAAATACATGTCAATCAGATTATTAAATCACTTGATTATGCAGTCGCTAGTTGTTAGACTACGGCGTCAGCCTGATGCCGGCGACGGGAGGCGTGCCGTATGACGATAAAACAGCCCTTCAAGACTACATATGATTGGGGATATATGGAAAAGGTGTTGAGGCGTGAAATTATAGGCGGACCCGTCCCCATCATCGAGCTGTTTCCCGATCCTGAAATCATGTCAGAGGTCACCGGCATAGACTATCCGGCCGCCAGGGCGGTTGAGATCTTCACCAACTCGGGACAATTGATCGACGATCAGGAAGCTTTGGAGATGGGCATCCGCCTGATAGAGCTCAACATAGCTTTCAGCAAGATGGTCGGCTACGATTATGTGACTATGATCCCGGTAATTCCCCTTACAAAGACACGCAGAGAGCTGGCCGATGATGACGACAGGCGCAGGCAGAAGCGTGCCTGGAAAGAAGAGGGAAAGGGCATTATCACAACGCGCGAGGAATATGAAGATTACCTGTGGCCGACGGCTGACGAGATAAGCATGCTCGCGCTGGATTATGCAACGGGTTGCATCCCTGACGGCATGAAAATCATGGTCATGTACAATGGCATATACGAAGACCTGAGCGAACTGATGGGTACGGAACAGATGGCCCTCAAGAGCGTGGAGGAACCGGAACTGGTGGACGATATTCTGGAGCAACTTACCCGTGTTGCCGAGTATGCTATCGAGAAGTCTGCCAGACATGAGGGTACCGGCGCTATCTTTTACTCGGATGACCTGGGTTTCAAAGGGGGCACAATCCTTTCTCCGCGTTTTCTGAGAAAGCACTATATCCCCCGGCTGAAACGCATTATCGATGTAGCGCACAGGTACGGAAAACTGGTTCTTATGCACAGCTGCGGCCAGGTTATGGCCATTATGGAAGACATGATTGCGGCCGGAATCGACGGCAGACACAGCTTCGAGGACGCCATATTGCCGGTGGAGCAATGGTACGATAAATTCCACGACCGAGTGGCCATACTTGGCGGGGTGGACATGGACCTGCTGGCGAGGGGTTCGGAAGAAGGCGTAAAAACCCGCACACGGCAAATACTGGAGCACTGCGTGCTTGGGGGTGGTTACTGCATGGGCACGGGCAATTCCGTCGCCAACTACCTGAATATCGAGAACTACTATGCAATGCTTGATGAAACTCGTAAATGGAATGCGCAGCACGGCTATTGAACAGACTAAAGGTTATTAGGAGACAGGAGTAATATGCAAGCGGCAACAAGTGAATGGTGGAAGACCGCGGTCATCTATCAGATATATTCCCGCTCGTTTTTTGACAGCAACGGCGACGGCTTCGGCGATTTGCAGGGCATCAGCGGCAAACTGGATTATCTGGCGGACCTGGGCGTAGACGCGATCTGGCTCACGCCGGTCTATCCGTCTCCTGATGACGACTACGGATACGACACCACCAACCACTGCGCCATCGACCCGCGCTACGGCAGCATGGATGACTTCGATCGTTTGCTGAAGGAGGCGCACGCTCGGGGCATAAAAGTAATTATGGATATCGTGCTGGCATATACTTCCGATCAGCATCCCTGGTTTATCGAGTCGCGCAAGTCGCGCGATAACCCGTATCACGATTACTACCTGTGGCATGACCCGGCTCCCGGCGGAAGAGTGCCCAACAACTGGCTCTCGATGTTCGGCGGCAAGGCCTGGGAGTATGTGCCCGAGCTCGGCCAGTACTATTATCACTATTTCTACAAGCAGCAGCCGGATCCCAACTGGCGGCAGCCGGAGGTGCGCAGGGCGCAGCTCGAGGTCTTCAAGTTCTGGCTGAAACGCGGTGTCGACGGCTTCCGTCTCGATGTTTTCAACCTGTACTTCAAGGACGACCAATTCCGCAACAATCCGCCCGTTACCAAAGAAAACAGGTTTCCGGGGTTGGAGGGAATCCGGCCCTTCGCCTGGCAGGACCATATCTATGAGTGCGACCGGCCCGAAATGATACCGGTGCTCAAGGAAATACGCGATATCTTGGATGAGTTTCCGGGAAGCTATGCCGTGGGAGAGACGCTGATGCCGACGGCAAAGAAAGCGGCAGGCTACTGCGGCCCCGACAGGCTTCACCAGGCGTTTAACTTCAAGCTGCTGGAATGTCCCTGGAGCGCCCGGCGCTTCCTCCAGGCTGCCCTGGATTTTGAATCTGCTCTTAAAGACAACTGGCCGAATAATGTGCTTGGCAATCATGACAGGAAGCGTATTGCCGAGCGCTATGCCCGGAACGGGGATGATGCGCGCCTGAGGGTTGCTGCAGCCATGCTCCTCACGCTGCGCGGAACGGCTTTTATCTACTACGGCGATGAAATAGGTATGCGGGACGTCCATCTCAGGCGCAGCGAGCTGCTGGATCCTCTGGGCAAACACTACTGGCCTGCGAATGTGGGCAGAGACGGCTGTCGTTCTCCCATGCAGTGGGACAGCTCACCCAACTCGGGTTTCAGCCGTTCCAGACCGTGGTTGAAGGTTAACAGCGATTATCCCGCCCGCAATGTGGCTGCCCAAGAAAAGGACGGGAATTCGCTGCTGAATTTCTACAGGTTGTTGATACGTTGCCGCAAGCAACACCCCGCATTGCTTGACGGAGATCTCGTTCCGCTGACGGTCCGCCCCAAAAAGGTACTGGCCTATCTGCGCCGTAACCGGGATGAGACAATCATGGTGATACTCAACTTCAGCCGCAGGGCCGAAAAATTGCAGCTCGAAGCCGATTCAGGAGGTTCCAAATGGGAGGTGATGGTTTCCACACACGGGCGGACGAGCATTGACGGGGTGCATAAAATGTCGGTATTGAACGGCGACGAGGTATTGGTGCTGCTGAAGTCCGGCTGACACACGCGCAATACTGCTTGATACAACTGCGCCGTACATGACGGCGGCGTTACGCAAAAGCGCTCCTGCGTGGGTGTATGCATTTCCAGACATGAAAGTCGAATCGTACAATCGCAATATGGTTTTGACATCTATATAAGGTTAAGGTAAACTTTCCGATTGGTTAAATTCTTTAGCCAAATATCATATTTAGGGGTGATTTGCTACCATGAACATGATCGTCTGCTGTAAACAGGTACTCGATCCCGAAGCAGCGCCAGCCACCTTCAAACTGGATGCTGCCAACAACAGGATGGTCCAGCCGCCTGAGGTCAAACCGGTGGTTAACCCGTATGACGAGCAGGCTGTCGAAGCCGCCCTGCGCATCAAGGACAAGGACAAGGCTGCCCACAAGGTGACCATCATCAGCCTTGGTAACAATCTTGTGCGCGACGTTGTCAAAAAGCCGCTTTCCATGGGCGCCGATGAGCTGATACTGCTGGAAGACGCCGCATTCGAGGGCGGAGACAGCTTCTCAGTTGCCTCGGCACTGGCAGCCGCCATCAAGAAGATTGGAGCTTTCGACCTGATCTTCTGCGGCAGGCAGGAATCCGAATGGGATGACGGGCAGGTCGGCTCAGGCCTGGCCGAGCTGCTGGGAATACCCAGTGTTACAGTAGCCAAGAAGGTTGATGTCCTCGACGGCGGCAAAGTGAAGGTTGAGCGCGTGGTCGCAGACGGCTTCCAGGTGCTGGAAGTCCAGGGCCCCGCTCTTATTACCGTTAGCAACGAGCTTGGTGAAGCGCGCTATGCCACGCTGAAAGGCATCATGGCCGCCAGCAAAAAGCAGCCCGTTGTGTGGAAGCCCGCTGATATCGGTGTGGATGCCGGCAAGGTCGGTGCCGCAGCCAGGAAATCCAAGATCGTCAAGCTGTTCCAGCCGGTCAAAGAAGGCAAATGCGATATCGTCAGCGCCGATTCACCGGCCGAGGCAGCGGCCTTGCTCGCCGGCAAGCTGCGCGAAGCCAAGGTCATTTAAGGTTACTGACAGGATAATTAATAGGAGGATACAATGGCTGATAATAAAGGAATTCTGGTTGTCGGTGAAGCCGCTGAAGGCAAACTTCTCCCGATCACCGCTGAGATACTGGGCGCCGGCAGGAAACTTGCCGATGAGCTCAAAGAGCCCCTTGTATGCATAATTATCGGTGCAGGTCTGGGCGACACAGGCAAAGCAGCCGTGGCCGCCGGCGCGGACAAGGTCCTGCTGGCCGATGATGCGCAGCTTAAAGATTATGAGAACTCGACCTACATGCAGGTCATGGAGAAAGCCGTGGCTGAGCTGGCTCCCAAGGTCGTCATCATGGGACAGACCGCCAACGGCCGCGACCTGGCGCCCAGGCTGGCATTTAAGCTCGGCGTGAGCGCAGTGATGGACTGTCTGGAGCTGGCCTTAGATGGCGGAAAGCTGCAGTGCACACGCCCGGTCTACGGCGGCAACGCCAAGGCCATTTTCACTTCCGATGCTATCCCGCAGATTGCCACCCTCAGGGTTAAGGCCGGGACTCCCCTGGCCCCCGACGCCGGCCGCGCAGGCGAGGTTGTCGCCTTCGCAGTCGCCCTGGACGCTTCCAAGATAAAGGCCAAGGTACTGGAGACCGTTAAAGAGGAAGTTGCCGGTGTAAAGATCGAGGATGCCTCGGCGGTGGTTGCAGGCGGCCGTGGAATGGGCGGCCCCGAGCCCTTCACCAAAGAGCTGGCGGACCTGGCCAAGATTCTCAAGGGCGCTGTGGGCGCATCCAGGCCTCCCTGCGACAATAAATGGGTTCCCGATTCCATCCAGATAGGCCTGACCGGCAAGATCATCGCCCCCGAGCTTTATATCGCGGTCGGCATCTCCGGATCAAGCCAGCATATGTCCGGCTGCTCCGGCGCCAAGTGCATTGTGGCCATCAACAAGGATCCCGAGGCCAACATCTTCAAAGAGGCGCGTTTCGGCGTGGTGGGCGACTGGAAAGTCATACTGCCGGCCTTCACAGCCAAGGTCAAAGAGCTGGTCTCATAAGGCCGGGCATCATAGCAAACAGAAAGCCCCTGCGGTTTGACTGCAGGGGCTTTTTATATAGGTAAATTTAAGAGCTTACTCTTTCTGCGCTGCGCTCTTGTGCTGGGCGATGATCTTCTGGGCGATGGGTCCGGGCACGGGCTCGTAATGGCTGAACTCTACTGTGAAGGTGCCCCTGCCCTGGGTCATGGAGCGCAGGTCGATGGCGTACCTGAGAATCTCGGCCTGTGGGGCCTGGGCCTGGATAACGTTGAGGCCGTGGCTGGGGTTCATGCCGCTGACCCTGGCACGCTTGGTGTTCAGGTCGCCGATGATGTCGCCGGTGAAGGAGTCGGGGACCGTGACCGTGATATTCATGATCGGCTCGAGCAGTACCGGAGTGCCGTCCAGCATGCCCTTCTTGAAAGCCTGGGCGGAGGCAATTTTAAACGCCATTTCCGAGGAGTCAACCGGATGGAAGCTGCCGTCGTAAAGGGTGACCTTCATGTCCACGGCCGGGAACCCGGCCATCACTCCTTCGACGCGCGCCTCTTTGATGCCTTTTTCGACGGCCGGGATGTAGTTCTTGGGCACCGAGCCGCCCACTATCTTTGACTCGAATTCGAAACCACCGCTGGGCGGCAAGGGCTCCATTCGTATAAGGACATGTCCGTACTGGCCGTGTCCACCCGTTTGCTTTTTATGCTTGTATTCCGCTTCCACGGATTGTGTAATCGTCTCTTTATAGGGCACCTTGGGCACCTCGAGGTTTACTTCCACGCCGAATTTGCGCTGCAGTCTGCTGGCGGCGGTATCCAGGTGCGTCTCACCCATGCCGCTGAGAATCAATTCACCGATGTCGGCCTCGCGCTGCGTCCTCAGGCTGGGGTCCTCCTCGCAGATCCTGGCCAGACCCGAGCTCATCTTGTCCAGGTCGGCTTTGGACTTGGGGTAGACCGCCTTGCTCAGTATGGGCGCCGGGAAATCGACGGGCGCCAGCTTGAGCGGGCGCTCCTTGACGCCAAGCGTGTCGCCCGACACGGTATTGGCCAGCTTGACCACCTGGCCGATATCGCCGGTGCCGACCTG
>JAEAME010001236.1_pt1 | contig 18762 bp, 15 predicted proteins | sample 8958731 | NCBI WGS metagenome assembly JAEAME01 (sample SAMN16933194, study PRJNA681113) | bioreactor sludge metagenome | isolation source: anerobic bioreactor sludge (Control) | place: India:Bengaluru | collected 2018-10-24 | reverse complement strand
TATGGATCCGGTAGAAATGGGAGAAAGGGTGTTAAGAGGCATCATGAGGAATGATTTATTTATAAATACCCAACCGGAATTCAGAGCCGGTTATGCAGCCCGAAACGAGGCTATCTTGCGATCAATACCGGACGAACCACCAAACAACAAACGGCATGAAGCATTGAAAGCGTTCGGGACGCTACTGTATAATCCCATCTACGATACACAGACTACGCCGGGCCCACTTAAGAGGACGGTACAGCCTTAACTAACCAGCTAGAATAGTATGACACAATAAAAAACGGGATTGGTTAACAACCCCGTTTTTTATATTCAACTGAGAAAATAGTTACTCTTTTACTTTTGTTTCTTTCTCTAATAGATCGGCAAGGGTCTTATAGCCTTCACTGCCGAAAGCACGAAACTGCATAGTCAGCAATTCCGAATATTTAAAGCCTTTGGAATTGATCCAGTCACGATGTTCTTTATCACCACGGCCGATCATATGGCGGGCGAGATCCATTGAGGATGAGGAGATTTTAATACAAACCGGGCATTTGTAACTCATCGGCCAACCTCCTTTTTACCGGTTTTCTTTTGTTTCTCTTTCTCTTTGATCGCTTTTAGTATTTTTTCTGGAGTAATCGGCAGGTCGGTAACGGTAACACCCACAGCATTGCGGACCGCATTGGCAATGGCGGCGGCGGTGGGGTTAGTCAAGCCTTCACCAGCTTCCTTGGCGCCAAAAGGCCCTTCCGGTTCATAAGTATCAATTTCGACAATCTTGGTATCCGGCATATCAAGAGAGCGGATGACTTTATAGTCTGCCAGCGAAGGGTTTAAAATCTTGCCCTGGTCCATGGGCTGGTCTTCACACATGCCGTATCCACCGGCCATCATGATGGCGCCTTCGAGTTGCCCCTGAATACCGAGGGGATTGATGACAGTGCCACTTTCGTGGGCAGTAGTGACATTGATGAGTTTCATCTTGCCGGTTTCAGGATCCACTTCAACTTCAGCGGTCTGAACACCGAAGCTGTAGGCAGGGGAAATCATACCTTTTCGGTGGGGCGTATAGTGGCCCCGGGCGATCAGGGTTTCGCCATCCTTGCCGCGCACTACCTGTTTGATCATATCATAATAAGAGACGCCTCTTTCCGGACGGTCAACCAGGTGTATCCAACCGTTCTTAATATCCATGTCATAGACGATATTGACTGCCATTTTAGCGGCAGCAAATTCCAGTATCTGCCGCTTGGCATCAGCCGCGGCCATCTTGATGGCGTTACCACTCATAAGCGTCTGGCGGCTACCCCAGGCACCGAGATCAACGGGGCAGATACCGGTATCGGCAGCATGGATACGGATATCTTCGAACTTGACACCGAGTTCCTCGGCGCAAATCATGCTAAGGGTGGTATCGGAACCCTGGCCGATATCGCACGCTCCGGTGAAAAGGTCGACCTTGCCATCGGCGTTTATCTTGATTAAAGCCGAGGAGAAAGCATAGGGGGTATCGAACCAGTTAAAGATTCCGCCGGACATAAAACCATAAGCTGCGATACCAAGGCCGCGGTTTGGCGGCAGTTTACCTCTTTCCTTGACATGTTCTTCTATCTTGTCGAGGCACTGGTGCAGCCCGCAACTTTGAATAACTGCTTGTCCGGGGATTTCATGATTGGGTGTCATCCCGTTCTTGCGGCGAATCTCGATGGGATCAATACCCAGGTCTTTAGCCAACAGGTCAAGTTGCGATTCACCGACAAAACAAGCCTGGGGAGCACCAAAACCACGCATTGCCGAAGTGGGTTCGGTATTGGTGTAAGTGCGATAACCATCATACCGGTAATTGGGATATTTATAGGGGAAAGAAGAGAAGAAACCGGTCAGATAGATGGCGGTAGAACCCATACCGGTATAGGCACCTCCATCAGTGATCACACGTACTTCCTTAGCTAACAAAGTGCCATCTTTCCTGGCTCCAAGGCGGGTATAGTAGTACATGGGAGTACGCCGCTTGGTGGCGGTAAATTCCTCTTCACGGGAAAGGATGATGCGGACCGGGCGGCAAATCTTTTTCGAAAGAAGCGCAGCACAGAATTGGGAAGAATCAAGTTCGAATTTGCTACCGAAAGCGCCGCCGGTGGGTGGCTTGATTACCCGGATATCGCCTTCCCGCATACCCAAGGCACCAGCCAAGAGCCCTTGAATATAGTAAGAAGACTGGGTAGAAGTATATACAGTCAATTTGCCATCATAACCATAGCTGGCGACGGCACAATGGGTTTCCATGCACATATGGGCTTGAGAGGAGCAATGGAATTTGTCTTCACGGATGTAATCGCATTTCTTGAAGGCCTCGTCGACGTCTCCCCATTCGATATGCCGGGTAACATTGATATTTAGTTCTACCCCGGCATGGATCTGAGGAGCATCTTCTTTGATGGCATCCAGGGGATCAAAGACGGCGGGCAGTGGTTCGTATTCGACTTCGATGAGGTCGAGGGCCTCTTCAGCGATATCTTCATCGATGGCAGCTACGGCAGCTACCGGATCCCCGATGTAACGTACCTTTTCGCGGGCCAGGATTTCTTCATCGCACAATTCAGGGAAACGGCGCCAGATACCAATTTTTTTACCAAGGCTATCTTTACCCGTAACGACAGCCTTGACCCCGACGAGTTTTTCCGCCCGGCTGGTATCGATATTCAGGATGCGGGCATGAGGATGTGGGCTCCTGAGTACTTTACCGTATAACATGTTGGGGAGGACGATATCAAAAGTATATTGTGAATTACCGGTTACCTTCTCGGTCCCGTCAACACGGTGGACTTTCTGACCGATAACAGAATAATTGCTCATTTTGCCTCCTTGTATTCACCCCGGGCGACGGCTGAGATTGCCCGAATAATGCTGTTATAACCGGTACAACGGCAGACATTGCCATCGATACCTTCTTTAATCTGCTGCTGGGTAGGTTGGGGAGTTTCATCCAACAGGGCTTTCGCGGACATCAGCATACCGGGAGTGCAAAAACCGCACTGGAAAGCACCATAATCGAGGAAAGCTTTTTGGAGAGGATGCAAATCGGCACCATGGGCAAGCCCTTCTACGGTTAGGATTTCGGCTCCATCAGCCTGGACGGCGAGTACCGAGCATGACTTCACGGCAGCACCATTCATGACAACCGTACAAGCACCACAGGCACCTTCATTACAACCCCGCTTGGTACCGGTTAATTTCAATTGTTTACGAAGAATATCGACGAGCAGCATCTTGGGATTGATCGAAAGCTCATATGGTTGGCCGTTGACTGTTAGTTTGATTTCTTTTTTCATAACTTCCTCCTTATACCTGGGCTCTCGACATAGCTTCTCCGACCACACGGGGTACTAAAACTTTGAGAAGTTCCCGGCGGTATTCTTCGGAGGCATTGATATCGGTTACCGGTTCTGCTTCTTCGGATGCAGCAGTCCCTGCTTTTTTCAACATGGCTTCGGTTACTTTCTTTCCCCTCAGAACAGCTTCGGCCTTTTTCGCCCGTATCGGTCTGGCTGCCGCAGCTCCCAGGGCAATACGGATATCTTTACAGGAACCGGAATCGTCCAGATTAATACAAGCAGCTACTGAAATAGTAGCCATATCGCTTTCGATAATGTTGAACTTATAATAAGAGGCGCCTGTGTTTTGGGGTAAGGCAGGCAACTGAATTTCAGTAAGCATTTCCCCCGGTTCAAGAAGAGTTTCGAAATAGTCTACCGAGAAGTCCTCCATAGAAACAATGCGTTCACGTTTAGAATTGGCTAATTTCAATCGGGCTCCTAATGCCATCAATACCGGAGCAGGGTCGCCTGCAGGATCGGCATGACAGATATTACCGGCCAGGGTACCCCGATTACGGGTCTGGATGGAAGCCAGACGGTTCTCCATTTGGGGCAACACCTGAAAGGCACCTTTAAAAAAGGCCGACTTTTCGATATCACGGTGGGTTGTCAGGGCGCCGATTTTTAAACCTTTTTTCCCATCGCTCTTGATGTAGTTGAGTTCGGGGATGCCGTTAATATCAATGAGGTATTCAGGCGCAACCAGTCCCTGGCGCATCAGGATAAGCAACGATTGCCCCCCGGCGATTATTTTATAGTCATCCTGGTGCTTATCCAGCTGTACCAACGCTTCTTTCAGCGTCCTGGGACTCAAGTACTTAAAGTCTTTTATCATGCACTCATGTCCTCCTTATCACTTTTGTGCTTGGCGGAATATTTAGTTCACTATTCTTCGATATAGATAATTCGCAGAATAATATGTTGTCAGGCTGTTTTGTTCTCCAGTTTATTTTGCAGGTTTTTGGTAAATTCCTCCCCGACTGATTTGATTTTAGCCCGCATGATACGGTCACCGAAGGTCGCCAGCTTGCCAACCAAGCTAACATTTGAGGTGTAAGATATTTCGGTTTCGCCTTTTCTAATCTCATTCAAGCGAACGATGGTCTCCTGGGTAAAAGTGCCCATCTTCCCCTCATCGCCGCCGCGACCGATGGCTTTTACATATTTGGGAGGGTCGGTTTCGGCAAGGACAGTGGTAAATTTCAGGCGAACGGCAATCGGCCCGACTTTCTGTTTCACAATGGTTTCATAGGTCTTGTCATCAAGGGCAACCATCTTTTCCGTACCCGGGATGCACGAGGCAAGCGTGCCTGGCTGCAGGACGGTATCCCATACTTTTTGTATCGTTTCTTTGATGGTAAACTTGCCTTCAATCAACATTATCCTATTTCTCCTTATTTTAGTATTCTTAATTGTTCAGGAATGGGTCCATTGCTTTGACATGGAGAGCCGGGATATTAAAGTTATCCTTTTTAGCAGATTTATTCGCTGTCCTCCGTTTACCTTTTTCACCAAGATAACCACGGTAATCCTGGCAATAACAGAGGTAATAGTGGCGTCCCCGATATAAAGCACATTCGGCACACAACTTTTTAGAGAAGGGACAAAGAACCTGCTCTTTGGCCATGATTATTGCTTGTTTTCCCCTGAATAAAATATCATCTTAATATTATTGGAAAAGTTGATGGATAAAAGAAAATGTTTGGGTAAAGTACAAAGAAGGTCCATATTTTCGTATTCCACGCCACATTCCCAATTAAGAAAAACATATATTGTCCCGTATTGTCTAATGATTATCGTATACGATAATCATTACAATTAATCAATGATACGGAAATTATACATCCCTGCCTGATATGGTGCAATATGGACGAAAGGAAGCCTTGTATTTCCAAGAGGTGCATGATATTCTAGCTTCAAATCCAGTCGATACCAATTAATAATATGAATAATCAACATTGGTTGAAAAAGGTCTGAAGCTAATGAAAAAAGGGGGTGTTTGATGGTTTCTGAAGAAAAAATATACCGGGAATTACAAGAACATCTGAATCGTTCGCCGTCCGGTTTTCCCGCTTCAAAATCAGGGGCGGATATTCGCTTATTACAACATTTATTGACACCAGAAGAAGCAATAATAGCCACCATGCTTTCAACGATGAAAGCGGAACCGGTTAAACGTATTTATAAGCGAGTAATAAAAAGCGGAGTGAAAATTTCCGCCGACGAATTACAGAAAAAGCTAGACCATATGGTACATAAGGGAACGGTTCTGGCTTTCACAGAGGGCCGTGGGGAAAGAGTATATAAGAATGTCGGGGTTTCGGCAGGCGGGATGATCGATTTCCAGGTGAACCGGTTGACCAAGGATTTTATCGAAGACCTGGATAAATATCATGAGGAAACATTCGCCCAGTTGCCGAAGCCTGATCAGCCGGGAAAACCGCGTAAGCCAATGATACCGCAATTAAGGGTAGTTCCCGTAGAAAAAAGTATTCCCGTGCCGGAAAAAAAACTGGTCAGTACTTATGATGATGTGAGAAAACTGGTGGAACAAGCATCCGGGCCTTTCTCCGTAGCAAATTGTATTTGCCGGCAAATGAAAGATTACCGTGATCAGATGTGTAAGTATTCAGAGATGCGGGAAACATGTTTACAAATCGGCCCGGACCATGCCCGGCAGTATGTGGAAATGGGGATTGGCCGACAGATAACAAAAGAAGAAGTTTTCAATATCCTGGATAAAGCCCAACAAGCAGGTTTCATACTACAGCCGGAGAACTCCCTGAAACCACAAAATATATGCTGCTGTTGTGGCGATTGCTGTGGGCCGCTTTCGGCAGCTAAAAAAGCACCGAATCCGGCAGACCTTTACGCTTCGAACTATCATGCTGAAGTTAATATAGAAAAATGTACCGGCTGTGGAGTGTGTGTTACCCGGTGCCAGATGGATGCCAGGGTGATGGAGAACGGGAAAGCAAAAGTCATTTTAAACCGTTGTATTGGCTGCGGGAACTGTGTTACTACATGTGTTTCTGGAGCCAGCAAGATGGTTAAGAATGAGAAACAGCTGGTGCCGTTCCGAGATAAAAACGAGACCTTTGAAAAAATCATGGCGCAGAAGCTGGGCTCATGGGGGATGTTCATACTCCGAATAAAGATGTTAATAGGAATGAAAACCTAGGTTCACCAAGAAGCCATATAATATCTTTCAAAAAAACAGGAAGACAAAAAACCGGTACATATTCGCTAAGTACCGGTTTTATTTTTAGGGCAAGTAGTTATTTATAGGCATCAGTGTCGTCGGGATCAGGGATGCCGCAGGTCCCATCCGCACATTTATCAGATTTCACAGCCCGCCATTTGTCTATCGAAATACTGATCATATGGTTGTAATCGGAAGCTTTCCATAAAGGACTGGTCTCACCACCGACGACGATCAGGTTAATACGGCTGGGATCGAAGTAAGGGGCAATTAAGGCATCTTCGGGGAGTTTCTTCCATGATGCATAAGGTTCAATGCCTTTATGAGCTTCAGAAGCGACCAGCATATCGATGTAGTCCGTCTGCCAATATCTCCCGGCAGGCATCTTAATATTTTCAGAAAGATGCCGGCAATAATCTTCTTTTGCTGTGAATCCTTCATTTTCCTTCAGGTTTCTAGCTACGGAGGGGTCCATAATGATAGTAGCAGCAGATCCAAGCGGCGGTATAACTGCCAGTTCCAGGTTCAGTTCTTCCGTCAGGGTACGGTGTGCAGCAGCACCGGTACTATTGATTACCGCCCAACCCATGAAAAGACTAACCACGCTCTCTTCAGCCTGAAACCCTTTTTGTATATGGAATGGTGTCCAGACACTCTTTTCTTCATTTTCAGCCACACACATATTGTTATATGAAGAATTACTGCCTTGCGATGTCCATAGTGATTTTTTTATCTTACCGCCGCCCCGGCAGAGGCTAAGAAGGGTCCAGGCACGGCCGATAACCGAATTAGCGCGGTTGACCGGGCTAAAAGCGCCGATGCTGGAATTCATGCCGATCTCGTTGCGGATCGGTCCGTTAACCAGTATCATCGCTGAGAAAGCCGTTGTCGAGGGCATCAGTGATGTATGCCGGGCAGAAGCTATCGCCAGGATAACCGGGAAATACTCCGGTTTAGCTCCGGCCATGACCGCGATAACGGCAGTATTTCTCACGGTATACCGGGCGAGTTCACCAGTTTCGAATTGAAAAACTTCGGCAACAACATCATCCGGAGAAGCACCGGTTCCGGCCAACATCCTAGCCACGCGTTCTTCTGTAGGTAAAATTATGGGTGAACCATCAGTCCATCCCCGCTGGTAAAAAAGGTCCTGTAGATTATCTTCAGTATCCGGTTTTAGGATTGCTGCAGGTGCATTTGTTAATGAAGGGGTAGATGATACCGGGATTGCAGCAGACTGGGCAGCCACCGGCTTGGTTAAAGCCTCAATAATTTCACTAATTACCACTTTTCCGGTTTCCGGATCTTTACCGTCAATATATCTGTCCAGTGTCTCAGGGGAAACCCCGGCAACCGGATGCGGTGTGAAAACGAAGGGTAATGGAACGCGTCCCTGCTTATAAGCATCTTTCGCCAGTATTTCAAAACCGATACTAGATATTGGTGCCGTAGGAATACCATACGTCTGTTCGAGCTTTAAGCTGCTGGCAGCAACCGCTGCCACACAACCCGGTCAACCGGCGACACCAAGCACGACGGCATGCCCTTTTGCCTTCACTTCCTCCCAGAGGTCAGTAGTATCGTCAGAAAAGACGTGTCCTGTCTTACGTTTCCGGACTGTATTCACAGAAGGAATATGTTCTTTCAGCCATTTCTCCAATTGCTGCATAAAACGGTAGCTTCCACCATAACCGGTATCCACCAGGAATACAGTCTTATTTTCCAGGGTATCTAATCGTTTAGCCGGTGAGGGGGTAAAAGGGGTGAAAACAGGGGTGTGGGGAGGAGCTTCAGGTTGTTTTTGGCGGGATGTGGAAAGGCCGGGTGGAGGGCCACCCATGTCCGGAGGCGGGACGCCTTTTATTTTTTGGATACCGAATTCGGGGCTGATCACGGAGTATAACACTTCGATTGCCATATGAAGTCTCCCTCAAATTGACTGCGACCCGATAGATTGAATCATATCCTGATTTAACTTGTCTGAATCTTACGCAAGATTAATCAGGAACTCTATGTTCTTTAGCGACCCAGGTAATATCCGGACGAGCCTTGCCCCAGCCGACCGCTTCCGCCCCGTCGATACTGGGGTTGGGATGCTTAATCATCTCTTCATGCCGCTTTTTTTCAATTTCATCCTGACGTTTCATCCCCTCGGGAGTTAGGTAGTTAATCATCCGTTCGAAATTATCCCGCAGCATTTTTTCCGGTTCAGGAAAAGCGAAAACATAAAGGACATCATTTTCAATACCTTTTTTGAAGATATGAGCTAACTCGACAGGGTCGATACCATAGGAATAATGCTTTCGCATGAATTCAATCGTCTTTTCATTGGTGTTGTAACCGGTTTTTTCCAGATGTTTAGGGCGCGTATAGGAAGAGTCTCCGATATTTGACCGGATGCCAACCGGGCACAGGCAAGAGACCCCGATGCCATATGGTTTGAGTGCCAGGTAATAACTTTCCATGAGGTTAACCACGGCAGCCTTGGCAGCTGAATATGGAGCGGTGGTGGCGCCGCCCATGAAACCACCCCAGGAGGCAGTAGTAGCGATATGCCCACCTTTTCCAGCTTTTATCATGCGGGGCACAAAAATGACCATACCATTGACGACACCGCCGAGACAGACGCCCATCACCCAGTCATAATCTTCGAAAGTAGAAGTCTCGGCAGGACCGAAAGCATTTACTCCTGCAGTATTGAAAACAAGTTGGGGAGGACTGCCGAAAACTCTTTCCACTTCATCCGCCGCAGCGGCATATGCTTTACGGTCGGTAATATCCAGCTTGATAGCATGAACTGGAGCATGCTTCTCCCGGAAATAAGCAATGGCCTCGTCCAAGCGGTCTTGGCGAATATCAGTGATAACAACCTTACAACCGGCTTCAGAGAATACTTTGGCTTGCCCGAAACCAGCCCCGGATGCGCCACCGGTAATGAAAGCAACTTTTCCGGTGAAATCTTTCATCGTTTTCCCTCCATTAAGATTAATGGGGTTTTTCAGCAGCCTTTCAGTTAAAAAGTGATGATATTACGCAGGTCCTGACCTTTTTCTGTAGATTCGATGGCATCATTTATCTTCTCGAGAGGATAATGACCGGAAATCAACTCGTCGAGCTTGAGCTGTTTCCGCTGGTAAAGAGAGATGAGATTAGGAATGTCAATCTTAAGGTTAGCCGAGCCCATAAAGCCGCCCATCATGGTCCTTTCGGAAATAATCAGTTCAAGGGGAGAAAAGGTGAGTGTTTCTTTTGCCGGTGGTAATCCAATGATGACGGTCTTGCCACGGGTTCCGGACATAGCAAAACCCTGGCGTATAGCGGCGATACTGCCAACGGTAACGAATACATAATCAGCACCACGGCCATAGGCAATCTTGCGGGCAGATTCTATTGCGTCAGGTTTAGCGGCATTAACCGTATGGGTTGCGCCGAAAGCCACAGCTTTTTTTAATTTTTCATCTAAAACATCTACGGCAATAATAGGATAGGCCCCGGAATAGGCGGCTCCTTGAATCGCATTGATGCCGACACCGCCGGTACCGACAACGACTACACTGTTAAAGGGCTTTACCTGAGCCCGGTTGACGACACCGCCGAAGCCAGTGGAGACACCGCAAGCCAGTAAACATGCCCGGTCGAGGGGCATATCGGCAGGGATCTTGACCAGCTGCGATTCATCAACTAAGACGTATTCGGCAAAACCGCCGATGTTACCCTTTTGTACCAGGGGGACACCTTTCTTCGTTCTCAGCGTAGGAGCCTGCGGCGGCGCCATCATATTTTGACAAAGATGAGGTAAGCCGGTAATACAAAAATAGCATTTACCACAGGATTTCATAAGAGAAACAATAACCGGGTCTGCTGGTTTTACCGAAGTGACATCAGTACCGATGATATCGACATATCCGGCGGTTTCGTGGCCGCCGACAAAAGGCAGCGCCCCGGGAAGTTCGCCCTTGATGTCATGGATATCACTATGACAAATGGCGGTAGCGGTAACCCGAACTTTAACCTGATTTTTCCCGGGTGGGTCCAGGACCACTTCTTCTACCTGTAAGGGTTTGCCGAATTCATAACAAATAGCTGCTTTCACCATAACCTCCTCAAAACACTTTGATTAATCGAACATAATCACATTTCTTAATGCTTGACCTTTTACCATCATATCGATAGCGGTGTTGATTTCAGATAAAGGGTAATGAGACGTGATCAAGCCGTCCAAGTTTAAACGGCCTTCATGATATAGTTCTACCAGACGCGGGATATCGATGCTCAACCGGGCGGAGCCTCCACCACAGCCGGTCAAGGTACGTTCTCCACCGATGAAATCAAAGGCGGAAAAAGTAAGGGGATCTTTAACCGGAACAAGCCCGATAAGGACGGTCATCCCGCGCGAAGCCGACATCGCCAGACCCTGGCGTACAGCAGCCGCGGCGCCGACGGTTACGAAAACATAATCAGCACCACGGCCGGAGGTTATTTGTTGAATTGTTTTAATGGGGTCCTTTTCTTTAGCCGAATTAATCAAATGAGTAGCCCCAAGTTTTTTTGCCATTTCTAACTTGGAATCAAGAATATCGACGGCGATGATAGGCCGGGCACCAGCGATAACGGCAGCCTGGATAACGTTAAGTCCGACACCGCCGGAACCGATTACTGCGACACTGTGCAACGGCTGTACCTGGGCACGATTAAAGACTGCCCCATAACCGGTCAATACCCCACAGGATAACAGGGCAGCTTGATCGATGGGTATGTCATTTGGAATAATTGCCAGTAGCCTTTCCGAGACAACAGTGTATTCGGCAAAACCAGCTACGGGTCCAGCCATAGAACCAAGGGGTTGTCCGTTTTTATTTCGATGATGGAACGGCAGGGGTTTACTGCGTTCGCAAAGATGCCGTAATCCGACGGTGCAGTAGTAACAGTGGCCACAACCGGAGGTAACCGTGGTTACTAACACGAGGTCGCCGGGTTTTACCGTACTTACACCCGGACCAACCGCATCGACCACACCTACAGTTTCATGGCCGGGAATACCGGGCAACGGACCGGGCAAATCACCATTAGTACAGTGGATATCACTATGACATACCGCAGTAGCTTTTACCCGTACAGCCACCTCACCTTCCTGGGGTGATTCAAGAATCACATCTTCGATAGTCAAAGGTTTGCCAAATTCATAGCAGATGGCAGCTTTCACAGTCCCCTCCTTATTATTGTGATGAAAATTGAAGTATTAGTTTGTCCCTAACCTACAGGGCATTTCGGGGATGATTGTAATTCAAAATGCCGAGAAGCACAAGGATATCGAGTTATTCCAGACCAGTGTACACGTTTGATTAAAACAGCGATTGTCTATTATTACGGTTTGATGATGGAAACAGGGTGTTTTTAAGATACAGCCTTTTTAGCGTTTCCAAATAATAAACGAAAAGAGCTGATTTTAGAGACGTGGCGGATTTCGACAACTGTACGAAGGAGAAGTATCACGGCGACCAACCGAAATATGCCAGACATAGTAAAAAGGGTACGCAGCTGGTATCCTAACAAGGCAGGTAAGTGTGGGGCGAGATACCCACCGGATAAAGCACCAAGAGATAGCGTCACATTAACGATGCAATTGAACATGGCGATCTGTTTCGTACGTGTTTCCGGTGCCGAGGCGTCGTACAAAAAATTACCACAAGAGAGATCAAATCCCGACCAGATAAAACCACTGAAAAAATTTGCACATACCAGGTAAACCGGATTTGGACTAAATAGCCAAAGTAGCGGGATCACCGGCATCAGAGATCCCGTGATTTTAAGTATTTTGAGATTGCCGGCACGGTCGGCACGGCGGCCCCAATAAGGTAAAAATATCAGAGTTGTGACGGTACCGGCGGAATTGATGATAGTAAAAGTCAAGTAGTTGAGTTTCAGATCACTCAACATGTAGACCGAGAAAAATACCCCGCTGAGCATGATAGCAAAATACATAACTGCGGTAAAAAGCGTGAACTTACCGAAGTTAGTCGTCCCGATCGTTTTGATCATATGAAACAGGCTTTCGGAGCGGGAGGTTTCCTGGTTCAAGGGAGGGTCATACATCCGGGATAGGAAATTGAAAGAGAGTAAACGGAATAACATGGCCCCGATAAAAATAAATGCAAAGCCGATAAATACGTTATGGGTGAAGATCTGAAGTAGGATGCCTCCTAGAATGGAAAAAAGTAGCCCGGTAAAGGTGTTGATACGGCCGCGAAAACTGAAATACCGGCCCCGGACATCTTCCGGTACAAGGTCGGCCATCATACTGCCCCATGGGGGATTGGCCAGGGCACCAAAGACGCCGCTGATGGTGAAAAGGCCAATCAACCACCAGATACCTGATTCCTGAAGCAGGTAAGGTACCAAGAAGACAGGCAACCATAACAGGGCATGTATCAACACTGTCGGTAATATTACGCGTTTCCTACTACCTGCCCGGCTGACTAAAGATCGTGAGGCAAGCTGTGAAAATGCGGTGACAAAACCTGGCAGGCTGTTGAGCAGCCCTATTTGTACAGTATTTGCTTTTAACGCCAGTGCGAATGGGGTAATGTAGTTCTGTGTCAACCCCATCATAGCGAAACTGACGGCGCCATCAAAGATGGCCAACCTCAGGCTTTTTCTGACTTTCAACCTGTTTTAATAATTACTCATAAGCTAATTCATAGATAAAGTAATTGGAGATATAACAATCGAGCCCAGGACTATTAGCCCTGGGCTCGTGTAATTCCATTATTTTCTTTCGTAACTAGGGAATGGTCGAACGGAAAACATCATAAGCCGGGGGCCTGCTGTCCCTGACGGCAGGAATAAACATGACATCATTTCCGTTCCTGATTCGCATCGGCATGTTACATCCCAAAATAGTGGCCTTATCCTATTATGAATATGGCAGACTGTCAACCGGCGCCGGATGCCGGATCTACTGCTATCTATATTGCTAAATGCTGTTCACGAAGCATATCGATCGTGTCTTTGAGATTCAACGACCTCAACTTGGAGACCTTGAGTAATCCCGATGCCTGGTCCCAACCCCGCAGACGGTAATAGTCTCTTTTCATTTTGTTATAGCCATCACGGTCCAGGGTAAAATGCAATCTCGAAATCAACTTCCCTCCAGGACCTGGCATAATGCCTTCCGGATTGAAAAAAACCTCACCTGGCTGCAACGGATGGGTAAAGAAATAATCCAAGATACGGTCGCCTTGATTACCGCCCCAACCGTGTCTTAATAAGATAGCCCGCTGCAGATTAAATATCCTTTCTCCTGTCAGTAAAAGTTCGTCTTTGCTTGTTGCCTGGCCTGTGATAGCTGATAATACCAGGCTTTCGATGGCAGGGTCACCGACGTGTCCGTAGGGACAATCGGATGAAGTGACCTGCATCGGCCAGTGAACATCACAAAGGACCATACTTTCCTGGGCACAAGAACGATCTTGTACTTGCTTGGCAGCTAAAGCTTTGCCATCGAAAGTGGAAAAGTCGGCGGCTTTCATGCCGCCCCAGAACCTTGCGGCGATAGTTCTTAAGTCTTCAGTCGAAAGAAAGGAATCTTTTTCTCCCCTGACCCAACTACTCCACGAGATCATAGTATTGCCGCTGATACCATGAAGCTGCGTGATCGGCTTCCTGGGTTCGGTGGCAAACAATAAAGCAGTAGTGAGGATAAGCCGGGGGTCATAATCTTTATTTTCGTTAGTTTCGGCAGCGACGAATTTAGATGTTATTTCATTTGCGCGACCGCCAATTGTTTCTGCGGCGTATAGAGTACCGTGGGACAAGAGGTCACCAAAACCTTGCCGATAAGCAATTTGATGGGTTAACGATTCGATGAATTCGATACTTCCAGCTTTCGAAAAGGGCAGTCTGGTTTGATTTTCGGAGAGAAGTCCTTGCTGGTAACACTCGATAAGCCAGGAGATCATCGGTGCCATGACGGCGGAATCAAGCCCATATCCGTCACACAACCTGGTAGCCAACCGGGGCACATCGTTAGGTTTACCGTAATATTGTAGCGCCGGTATAGTATATACGCCGGTTGCCTGACAAAAATTTTTATAACGCCGGCCAGTTTCATCCTTATATGATTGACGTGAACAACCGACACCGCAGCCAAAGCAATTTTCCGGCCTGGTCAAACCGGGTACTGCCCAGGGATACGGAGCATTAAAGGTAGAGTGTCGAATTTGTTTTACATAACTTACAAGCTGGCTTAGTTTGTCCGGATCGGCGGGTTGAAAACGATCACTACCGGTGACCGTAACGGCTTTCAAGTTTTTAGAACCGAAAATGCTACCCAGTCCTCCGGATACCGAAGCCCCTCCTTCCGCCAGGGCAGTAGCAAAGGTAACCAGATTCTCCGCGGCAGGCCCGATCGTTAGAACACTGGCTTCTTTTCCTGATACTGCTTTGATTGTATCGATAGAATCGAAAGTCGAAAGCCCCCAAAATTGCGTGGCGTCTTGAAATAATACGGTGCGGCTATTGATATTAAGCACGCAAGGTTTCTCTGATTTCCCAGAGATGACGAGAGCATCGTATCCAGCGTATTTCAGGGCAGTACCCCATCTGCCACCAAGATTTCCGTAGGAAAAGGATTCAGGTTGATGAGCTGCGGATTTACTGCAAATTACCCAGCGGCAGCCAGCCAAACCAAAGAAACCTGTTACTGGACCGTTAGCGCATATCAAACAGTTTTCCGGAGCGAAGGCATCGACATGGCCGGGGACCATATCCCAAAATAACTTGGTGGCCAAGCCACGACCGCCAAGGAACCTACCAGTATACTTTGAAGAGGATATTTCCCTGGTTTTTTGGCAGGTAAGGTCAACCAGGAGTATCCTACCGGCATATCCATACCCCATTTTCTTAACAATTCCCGGTTAAAAAACTTTTGAAAAACCAAATTGTTTAATTAGGCTAAGTTATCAGGAGGTCGACCATCTTTTTGACATTAGCCACATTTTCAAGATCTTCAACCATTTTTACAAATTTTTCCGCATTCTCCCTAGTTACGGACTTCGAAAAACTAATGTTCGTCCAAAATTTATCCATTAGTTGGTTTTTAGATATGGGGTTACGGGGATCGCCGGAAGCGATTTCGGTAAATTCATCAAATTCCCGGCCGTCTTTCATCTTCACCGTTATACGGGCGCTTTCCATGTTGCCCTGAGAAAGTTCCGCCATTGTCATTTTTTTTATCAAAGCGGATACCTGCGGATCTCTGATAGCTTGTTCGGTAAAGTGTTCCGGCCTTGAACTCTTTCGTAAAAGGGCACTGGCGACAACATATTGAAGGCTAAAACCGGCACTGGCATGGGTAAAATTAAGAATCCTGAAAGGCTGCCCGATAATGTCATGTAATGCACCCGGCGAGGCATATAAGATGATTTCGGCGATTTCATCAGGCATAATCTTATATTTGTTTATTATTGCTAAGGCGCAGTCAATTCCGGCATGGTTCATGCGGCAGCAGGGATATGGTTTAAAGGTGCCGTCGCTATAATAGTGTATTCCCATGTCTTTGATGAGAATGTTCGGGTCACGGATGCCGCCGGTGAACAAATCAAAATATCCTCCCGGAGCCAGCAAGGCATCGGTAATCCCAGTCCATCCTTCACGGGCTAACTGGACACAAAAAACAGCATCGCGGGCAGCAGTTCCCTGAGAAAGTTTAAAACCGGTTACTGTCTCGGTAATCATTCTTTGGGCTCCGCCAAGGTGGTCGATGAGTAAGCCGAATGTGTTCCTCAACTGCGAGGAATCAAGGCCCATTAACCGGCCGGTAACGGCCGCGGCTCCGAAAGAGTTTATCTGGCCGACGCGGTCACGTCCCATACCGGCACCACCTCCCTTCCCGGCGAGTGAAATACGGGATGCCATATCATCCCCAACTAACAATGCCGTGAGTAGTTCTTTGCCGTTTACATTAAAGACATCACCTACAGTAAGAGCAGTGGTGACGGTTGTGCCACTGATATGCCCGGGAGCACTTGTACCATCAACCAGGGGACTAACCGGTTCAAAATCAAAGGAGCGGCAGATGATTCCATTGACCATGGCTGCTGTGCCCACGGGAAGTCTATCTCCATGAACCAGCACCCGGCCTTCCGGTTTACCACCCCAATCACGGACTATTTTTAACAGTTCAGGGTTGCCATTATCGTGGGCACCGCATATAAGGCACCCGACAGTATCAATGATACGGTCTTTGGCATGATCAACAGCGGTTTTGGGAATATTCTCCAGCCGTGTCTTTAAGATATTGTCGATCATTTTTTCAAGGTATATACCATGTTCATTGTGACTCATTACTATGCTCCTGCAGTTCAGGATAGATACCTATAACAACAAATAAGTCTATTATTTTCCCAATAAAGCTGTAAGTTGAGAGACGTCGTCAACGTTTTCAAAATCCAATACCATATCTTTAGCTTTGGAGATGGTACTCTGCGGATATTGTGCATAAACAGCACATTTGGTAAATTTTTCAATCAGTTCTTCGGGTGATTGAGGATTTTGTGTACAGCTATAAGTCTTCCCGTCCTTCATGTGCAATACTGCTTCCTGGTAACCAAAGGGACCAGCATGATACTGCTCTTCAACGACGGTATATTTTAGTCTGCGCATTAATTCCCTGGTGTCCGGGTCTTTAACAGCTTCGTCGGTGAAGAAATCAAACCTGATTTCACCGTGTATTAGTGCCCGGCAGAGGCAATAACCCATATTGAATCTTCCCTGAACGCCATTTTGGGGGTCGGGTGGGGATGAATTACGGGCTAAAGCCCCGGGTTGCCGGAATTCAATAGTCTCGATTTGCCGCCAATCGAACGAATGCTGCTGCTTGAGCAACTGGCCAGCGTAAGCACCGAAATGAGAAATATGAGCACAGGGATAGTATTTAAACATTAATCCAGGACTGAGCAGGTTCCAGGGATTTCCCAGGGATTGCAGGCTTTCCTGTTGTACTTTCTCAGGAACCGTACCGGATTTTCCAGAGAAGCCATTGTAGAAGCCGCCAGGGCCTTCCAGAATACCCGGGTAGGTAGCGGTATACCCTTTTTGTGCCAGGGTAACCGCTTCGATAGCATTACGTGCAGCATCACCGCCGTGAATATGGCCGGCCATGGAGCCAAAGTTCCGCATGGTACCACTGGACATAGTCGTAGCGGTGCCTAAAGCCATCATCATTTTATACTCATCAAGCTTAAGCAGCTTAGCCAAGGCAATAGTTCCTCCCAGCACTCCCAACACACCTGTCCAATCCCAACCAAAACTGCCGACACCCTTATCGACCAGGAGCAGGCCAGTTTTACCATAGGCTTCGATACCAAGGCAGTAAGCGGCTAAGATATCTTTCCCCGGTAGATGATTTTTTTCGCTGACGGTAAGTAATCCGGAGAAAGTACCTGCCGTGGGATGAGCCAGCCCGGCATTGGGAAAGTCAAGGCAGTCATCATAGTCCTGGACATGTGCTGAGGTTCCGTTAGCTAAGGCTGCCATGGAGCAACTGGCTTTATACCGACCCCCGATGACCGTGGCTTCAGCTGGTGATTGACTCTCTCTGACCAATTCACTCATAATTTTCCCCGATGGTTCCTGGCTGCCGGCCATGGTTACGGCGAGATAGTCCAGTATCGCCCACTTGGCGGCACTTAAAAGTTTTGGCGATAAATCTCGATATTCAGTTTTACATACAAATTGAATAAGGCCTTCTGTGAACATAAGGGGTTCCTCCTTTGCCAGACGTAAAAAACACTGACATTATAATACGAAACGAGGGATTCATCACTTCGATGAATCCCTCGTTATCAGGCTTTATGTTGTTATCAACGTTTCCTAGTAACCGGATTTAGATTTCAAGTCCTGGTCAATCCAGACGTACTTGGCCCAACCACCGGCACTGTTAAGGATACCAACGGCAGATTCACCGTGGTAGTTCTTGAGCCAGGGCTGCCACATCATGTAACCGTTCTGGGCAGGAGTACTGATGATATAGCACTCTTCATAGATGATGGCCATGAGATCTTTGTGGATCTGGGCGCATTTAGCGTCATCACCAGCATTGAAGGCTTCCAACATGTCAGTCTTACCGTTTTCCAACCGGCTGTCGACGATGTAGCTGATGTTGTAACCGCCGCCGGAACCCTGGGTCGAGACCAT
>JAEAME010001218.1_pt1 | contig 18788 bp, 20 predicted proteins | sample 8958731 | NCBI WGS metagenome assembly JAEAME01 (sample SAMN16933194, study PRJNA681113) | bioreactor sludge metagenome | isolation source: anerobic bioreactor sludge (Control) | place: India:Bengaluru | collected 2018-10-24 | reverse complement strand
TGGCCTATGATTTTGCGGTAAAAAATATTAAGCCCACCATGGAAGAAGACGAGAAAGAGCATAAGTATCGTCCTGAAGTAATGAAAAAAATGGGCGACCAGGGCATGTTTGCCTGCATTGCTCCTGAACAGTACGGTGGACTTGGTCTTGAAGATGGGAACATGGCGGCAACCCTCATGGCCACAGAACTTGCCCGGATTAGCCCGTCATGGGGTCTTCCTTTTAACCTTCAGATGAATGGGCCGCAGAACGTCCTCCTCAAATTCGGCAGCGATGCTCTTAAGGAACAGTTTCTTCCAGGCCTCATTTCGGGTACAGTCGGTGGTTGCTTCGCTATCACTGAGCCGAACTCAGGTTCAGATGTCGCAAGTATGAAGACGACCGCGACAGAGGTAGATGATGGTTTTATTCTCAACGGAAGCAAGACATGGATCTCCGGCGTACCGTATTGTGGATGCGGTGTTGTCTATGCTATGACAGATAAGGCGGCAAAGCACAAAGGCATGTCAGCTTTTTTTATTGATTTCAATACTCCCGGTATTACCCAGAGGGCAATTACAACGAAACTTGGACTGCACTGCGCCCCGACCGGTGAGATCTTCTTCGAAGAAGCAAAGATACCCAAGAGCGCCCTTGTCGGGAAACTCGGTCAGGGTTTTGCAATTTGTATGACCATGTTGAATTTTACCCGTTTGAGTTCCGCCGCGAGGGCAGTCGGTGTGGCCCAGAGTTGTATAGATGAAGCATGCAAATACGCCAACGAAAGAGAGCAGTTTGGCCAGCCTATCGGACAGTTCCAGATGGTGCAGGAACAGATCGGGAGAATGTCTGTTGAGCACGAAGCGGCGAAATTGCTTGTTTTAAAAGCGGCATGGCAGAAAGACCAGGGCATGAACAATACTCTTGAGACCTCTATGGCCAAGTATTATGCCGCTGAATCTGCGAACTTCTGTGCCTCTGAGGCAGTGAAGATTTTCGGTTCCTATGGTTTCTCTTCAGAATATCCCGTTGAGAGATACCTGAGAGACGCCAAGTCCTATCAGATTGTGGAAGGGACTTCAAATGTTCAGAAGATGATTATTGCCCAGTTTGCTCTGGGTTACAGAAAGGCGTAATACTTTAGACATTAAAAAAGATGTATCAAATTTAAGGAGGTAATACAATATGGCTACAGAAGTAACTGTTCCTATGGTTGGAAAAATAGTGGGTGTCAATGTCAAAGTGGGCGATAAAGTGGCGGAAGACGATCAGATCGCGACACTTGAGGCAATGAAAATGGAGATGCCCATTGTAGCACCCGCAGCCGGCGTGATTAAAGAGATAAAAGTCGCGGCAGGTCAGGAAGTCGAAGCGGACGCGGTGCTTGCTATCATTGAATAAACAGGTATCAACTGAATGTTTGTTGCGGGTATCGACATAGGCTCCATTACGACTGAATCCTTGCTCTTTGATACGGATAAGGGAATTCTGGGGTATGAAATATTTCAGACCGGTGCTGATTCGAAAAAGACGGCGGAGATGGCATTGAAAAAGGTACTTGCCGGACCGGCAATTACCGCCTCTGATGTGTCCAGGATTATAGCCACCGGTTGCGGCAGGAAAAGGGCCGCCTTTGCCCAACAGGCTGTCACAGAAATTACCTGTATAGCAAAAGGCGTTCATTATTTGTTTCCGGCGGCACGGACAATTATCGATATCGGTGGTCAGGATACGAAAGTTATCAGGATAGACAATAAAGGTCGTGTAACAGAGTTTGAAATGAATGATAAATGTGCCGCTGGTACCGGCAGGTTTATCGAGGTTATGGCAAAAGCCCTCAACGTTGAGCTGGACAAAATTGGTGAAATTTCCCTGAAACACAAAAAAGAACTGACGATAAGCAGTATCTGCACCGTTTTTGCCGAATCCGAAGTGATTTCCCTGGTAAGTGAAGGAGAAGAATTGGAGGACATCCTCTATGGTATCCATAAGGCAATCGCGGGGAGGACAATGGGGCTTATCAACAGGCTGGGTGGCGTTGAGGGAGAAATTATTATGGCCGGCGGTGTTGCGAAGAACCTTGGCGTTGTTAAAGCGTTGGAGGCTTCGCTGAATACCAGGCTCAATATCCATACTGAGCCCCAGATTGTCGGAGCTCTGGGCGCCGCTATACTGGCATCTGAAAAGATAAATTAATGTATGTCATGAAAAACGAAAGGCCGGCCTTTGTGCCGGTCTTTTTTTGCTCCAGTGCTCACATGGAGAGGCGGGCGAGCCTGATAATATTTTTTGAGAGCACGTACTCCTTATCACTGTCCGGTATAGATAGGGACTGAATTTTTGAAAGTTCGCTTTTCATAGAACCGAAAGGGATATCAGAACCAAAGAGTATCCTTTCTGGGCCTATTGTTTCGAGAAATTTCAGAATCATATCACGCGATGCCAGTGCCGTGTCAAAGTAGATATTTTTATGCATTTTAAAAGCGTTTAAAAAATCGAGCGGGTTCCCTCCGAGCATACCCAGGTGTGGAATAATCAATAAAGTATCTGGAAACAGGTCGACAAATTTTATGGTGAAACCAAGTTCTTCTTCGAAGATAACAGGTTTTTCAGAAAGATCTATTTTTTTTACAAGCTCCGGGAGTGTTTTGTCTTCGAGAACATTATAATTTGAAGTAGAATCCTGTATACCCCTCATCCAGTGCCATTTCCCGCCAAAATAGGCCTTCGGTATGGGATTGAAACCTGCACTGTCGTAATTTTCCCTGATGTAGTGGTAGGGTATGAAGTTCTGTACATGTTTTGTTTCTTCAAGCACTTTCACATTTATTTCATTATTTTCTATCGCTGTAGAGGGGAAGGGCATGATAACCACATGAGTGACGCCTGATTCTCTCTGTTGTTTCCGGATTTCTTCTGTTGTTACGGTAATGCCCATTGTTGATGACGGTCCCCAGTGTGTGTGGCTGTCAATGATAAGTTTATAATTCATGTTTGCATGTCCATACCACACGTGATATATCTTTGTAAACTGTTTCGTGGAATAAGAATACGGAAGACGCAAAAAATATAGATTTAAGCAAATAAACATGCCTACAATTAAAACCCCTCTGCTGACTGTCGATATTATCGTACGATACAGGAATGGCATCGTACTTGTCGAACGTAAGAATCCGCCATACGGATGGGCATTACCGGGAGGATTTGTTGAGGTAGGGGAGTCCCTTGAAAATGCCGCGCTCAGGGAAGCAAATGAAGAAACTTCTCTTGATATAAAAATTGTGGAACAGTTTCATGCTTATTCTGATCCCCGCAGGGACTCCAGATTTCATACGGTAACGATTGTTTTTCTCGCAGACGGAAAAGGAATTTTGAAAGGAAGAGATGACGCGAAAAGGGCGGAAGTCTTTTTACAGGAGACCCGGCCTTCTCAAATGGCTTTTGATCACGGCAGGATTCTTGCCGATTATTTCAAATATATAAATAGCGGAAGCAGACCTTTGTGAGCAACCGTAACGGATTTCCATGTACAACAGAGTGATGTACCTGCGTGTATCTAAACCAGGAGTTTCCTTCCGGGTAAGTTTCAATTAAAAGTATTTTTACGGTTAACGGATGCTTAGAGGCCGGGTTACTTTCACTTTTAACATTTGTTTTGTGTCTTTTGTTATTTTGAACTGTTCATCAATGCGAAACCCGACAACCCAGATAATTTTATTGTCTGAGAGAAGGAGAGGAATAGTTTTTCTTATTTCCTTCGGGATTTTGGAAGATATAAAAAAATCTTTTAATTTCATTTTATCTTTCATTCCCAGAGGCATAAACCTGTCGCCATTCATAAAAGTTCTTACTGTCAGTCTACCCATTTTTTCACTGTCGAAAAATGCAATGTTATTATTTTTTGGAAAAACTTTTGTTATCTTTCGTGATTTTGACAAATGAAGGCACAGCGCGAAGGGTTTTAAAATATTTTTGCCTGTCGAGATAAGAAGAGTTTCCTGAATCGGACGAGGAAGAGGTTTTTTCGTAAACAGCAAGTGGTCATAGACTTTCTTTACTTTGATCTCGTGAGGGAGAACGGCAATGAGGTTTGGTTTTTTCGCGGAGAGAATATTTTTAATCTGGCGTAAGTGTTCTCTGAGAGGCACAAAGGCAGGGTCAAGTGAGGCAATGACATCGGAAATAACCCTGAATTTTGTTTCATCATCGATCATGTTCAGGTCTTGAATATCGACTGAAATATCTCCTCTTCTCTTTTTTTGATGTTGCTTGAGAAATAATTTTGATTTTGTTTCAAAGAGATTGTCAATATACGTGAGATCTTTGAGCAGGGAAAACAACTTTTCCTTGAACTGGGGGTTCAGTTTTTCCATGACAGGAAAAATCTTTCTTCTTAAAAAATTTCTTTCATAGGCGACTTTATTGTTTGAAGAGTCTTCTACGAAGGGAATTTTGTGCAGGTCGGCATATTTCTCGATTTCAGATCGGTATATATCAAGAAAGGGCCGGATAATAGTGTCTCTTTTTATCGGTATTGCTGTAAGCCCCCTCAAACCTGTGCCTTTGAGCGCTCTCAGAAGCATTGTTTCTATTTGATCGTCAAGATTGTGCGCGATTGCTATTTTATTATAGCCGTATTGCGACGCAACTTCATCGAAATAGCGATAACGCGCTTCTCTTCCGGCGTGTTGAATTGATTGCCCTTTTTCATGAGCAACCTTTTCTATATTGATTCTTTTCAGATGAAGCGGGAGTTGAAATCTTCTGGCAAGTTTTCTTACGAACCTTTCGTCTCTTTCCGACTCTTTGCCGCGGAGCATGTGATTGATATGTGCAAGACCGAGCGTGAAATTTGCTGACTTCTGAATTTCCAGCAATACATAAAGCAGGGTGGTAGAATCTATGCCTCCGGAAATCCCCAAAAGAATTTTATCGCCGGTTTCAAAAAGTTTTTCATGGATGATATTTTTTTCAACTTTTTTAGTAAGTGTTTCGGTTTTATTTGCAGTCTTTATGAATGTCTTTTTTTTGGGTTTGCTCAAAAAAGATTACCTGTGGTGAGTGCTTACGAACAACTCGAACAATCGGATGATCCGCAGCCCGCGCATGAGGACCCGGTGCCTGTTGAGGATGATCTGAATTTATGCCCCGTGGAAAATCCAAAGGAGGACATTTTCCTGGTCGGTTTTTTCGCGCCGCATGCCGGGCATTCAGGTTTTTCATCTTTGTTAAAAACGAGCACCTCAAATTCCTTTCCACACTTCTTGCAGACATATTCATATATTGGCATTGTTCTTTCTCCTTGATTTACTTCTTTTTCTTCTTCATTTCTTTCGAGAGATCGGAAATAAGCCGATTCAGCGAGTTTTTGTAAATGTTCTCTATGGTTTTGTCTGTCTTTAAATTAAGGGCTTTTTCCGCGAGCATAAAGGACCTTGTAAACATGTTCTTGAAGTAAAAATAATACGCCGAAGCGTATAAATATAAAAATAATGCCGTTGTATCCCGAGTGTCAAGGTGGATGGCTTTTTTAAAGAGCGTCCGGGCTGTATCATAATATTGACTTTCAAGATAGCTCTGTCCCGCTTTTAAAATCAGGAGGTATCTTCCGTCTGAATAGACCATATTCAGGAGGTTTTCAAATCCTTTTTTTCCATATATTTTTTTTAGTGATTTTTCATTTTCAAAAATAAAACGGGGCATCAGGTAATTATTTTTATATAAAACGATAAGGTCCTTCAACTGCCCAACAAGCTCATTTAGAAGGACTTTTATTTCCTTGAAGCCTTCTCTGAGCCTTTTTTCTGCTTTGTTTACGAGCAGGCTGATTTCGTGAACGGTCTTTTTTTCATGGTCTGTCAGTGTATCCGGGTCAATATCGCACTGCGGCCTGTAGTACTCAAGCTGATACATATTTTCTCTCAACTTCATTGCTTCATGAAAGATATAACCGATTGTTATATCGTAAAGCTTTTCCTTGTAGCTCGCGTCGCTTGAATTCCTGAACAGTTCGTGGCTCATTTCCTTGAGATGGAAAAGATGACTTTTGCCCCTGTCATCGACAAACTCCTCGATGTTCGCGAAACAGATATCTCTGGTTTCAAAGAGGCTCCGGCATTCGATGCTCTTTTCGTAAACATCGATCGATTCTTTAATCAGATCAACCTGTTTTTTCTCTATATTCGTTGTTTTCATGTTCACCTGCATATTTCTGAAGGATTGTTCTTAGTTCTTCGCCATCAATGGATTCTTTTTCGAGGAGAGTTTGTGCCACCTTTTCGAGGATCTCTCTTTTTTCAGTGAGCATCTTTTTTACCGTAAGATAAGATTGGTCTATGATTTTTCTTACTTCGTTATCAATTTCCCGCGCGGTTTCCTCGCTGTAGTCTTTATTGCCGGATGCAGTGTCGAAATTCAGAAAGAGCGGTTTTCTTTCTTTTTCAAAGGTCATGAGACCCAGTTTTTCGCTCATTCCGTATTCTTTTACCATTGATTTCGCGATGTCTGTCGCACGCCCAAGGTCATTCTGTGCTCCTGTTGAGACTTCTTCAAAAATGATTTCTTCGGCTACCCTGCCACCGAGGAGGACCGATAAGCGGTCGAGCAGTTCTTTTTTCGTCATTAAGTATCTGTCTTCCGTGGGAAGTTGCAGCGTGTATCCCAGAGCTGCGATCCCTCTCGGGATAATTGATATTTTATGAACCGGGTCCGCGGTGTCGAGGGACTCGGCCATGAGGGCGTGTCCTGTCTCATGATAGGCGACGATTTCTTTTTCTTTTTTGCTCATGACCCGTTTTTTCTTTTCAAGACCAGCCGTGACCCTTTCTATGGCTTCTTCAAGCTCCTCCATGGAAACGGCGCTTCTTCCTTTACGGGCCGCGAGGAGCGCTGATTCATTGACAAGATTGGCGAGGTCTGCTCCGACAAATCCCGGCGTCCTCGCAGCAATTACCTTAAAATCCACTTCCTGCGCTATTTTAACACCACGGATATGAACTCTAAGTATTTCCTCTCTGCCTTTAATATCGGGTCTGTCGACAAGGACATGGCGGTCGAATCTTCCCGGCCTGAGCAGCGCAGGATCAAGGATTTCCGGTCTGTTTGTTGCCCCCATAATAATAACGCCCGTTTTTGTGTCGAATCCGTCCATCTCGGCAAGGAGCTGATTAAGGGTTTGTTCCCGTTCATCGTTTGACGACATGGGGCTTACGCCCCGGGCTTTACCGAGGGCGTCAAGTTCATCAATAAAAATGATACAGGGAGCTTTTTCCTGTGCCTGAGAAAAGAGGTCACGCACCCTGGAAGCGCCGACACCAACAAACATTTCCACGAAATCCGAGCCGCTCATGCTGAAAAAAGGAACTTTTGCTTCACCGGCAACGGCCTTCGCGAGGAGTGTTTTTCCTGTTCCGGGCGGGCCCACAAGGAGTATGCCTTTGGGAATTTTGCCTCCGATATCGAGAAACTTCTGGGGAAACCGCAGATATTCGATGATTTCTTTTAACTCTTCCTTTGCCTCATCAACTCCTGCCGCGTCTTCAAAAGTAATCTTGATTTCATCTTCCCCGTATATTTTGCCTCTGCTTTTTCCGAAACTGAGAATGCCCGACGGCGCGCCTCCCATTTTTTTCATGAGCAGGTTCCATATGAAAAACATCAGGAGAAGAGGTAATACCCATGAAAGGATGGCTGAGAGGACCTTACTTTCTGAACGGCCGGCATATTTGATATTGTTTTTTTGCAAATCCCTGATAAGATCAGGGTCTTCAACTTTTATGGTAAGGAATTTAGTTTTTTTGCCGTCTTCAAGTGTCAACTCTCCCTGTATTGTTTCTTTATCAATGCTGATGTCGGCGACTTTTCCTGTGGTGACAAATTCCCTGAATTCGCTGTACTTAATAGTCTTCACTTCTTTTTTTGAAAATAAATAACCGTTGAGGAGGCCAAGGACAATGAAAACAAAAATAATATAGAGATAAGTAAAATTCTTTGTCTTGCTTTCCTTGTTCTTGTTTTTATCTTTCAGTTCCAGGATGATATTTTTTTTCTTGCCCTGTTCTTTTTTACTTCCTGTTTTCTGTGTTTTCATTGTTTAAGTCTAACAAAAAAAAGAACTTTTTGAAATACCTTTCGAGACTCACAAACATAAATATAATGCTATAATTGGCTATATGAACATTCTCGGTATTCATAATTATTCCTTTAGATTTCAACGCAAACCAACAGTTTTCATGTGTATTTTATTATTGAAAAGGATCGCATGTTGCTGTTGATGAAATAAATGCAGAAGGTATAAGCATTGGAAAAAGGTAGGGAAAAATTTCAATTGTTTTTTGAAAAATCAATGGATCCAATCCTGTTTTTTGAAAAGGAATCCTGTATTGATTGTAATAACGCGGCATTAAAAGTCATGAAATGTGAAAGAAAAGATATGCTTTTAGGCATGAGCCTATCAAAAATGTCACCGATAAAACAACCGGACGGGCAATCCTCGTCATCCAGGGCCGCTGAAATCTTCAAAGAGGCCGCAGATAAAGAAAAAAAACGGTTCGAATGGTTCTGCCGGAATATGCGTAATGAAGAATTCTGGGTTGACATAACCTGTACGGTCATTTTACTTGAAAACAGACAGATCTTTTGCACTGTCTGGAGAAATATAGCAAGGGAAAAAGCGGCCGTAGAAAAATTGAAGGAGAGCGAAGAAAAGTTCAAGATCATCAGTTATTCCGCTTATGACGGCATCATTCTCATGGACAACGAAGGCAATATTAATTATATGAACCGGGCGGCGGAGAAAATACTGGGATATACAGAAGAAGAGGTTTTTTAAAAGCCTGTTTTTGAATATCTGGGTTCTGGCAATTTCTACGATGCCCAAAAACTGCAGATAGCTCTTGCCGAGTCAGTATCACGCGTGAAAATAGGAAGAGAACATTCTGGAACTGAAGCGCTTGAACTTATCGCGGCGAGAAAAGATGGACGGGAAATATGTGTTGAACTTTCCCTCTTTTCTGAAATTGTTGCCGATAAGCTGCGGATAATAGGCATTTTCCATGATATTACTGAACGAAAAAATACCCTTGAAGCACTGCAAAGATCGGAAACAAAATACAGGAAGCTCTTTGAAGAAACAAAAGATGTTGTTTTCATAAGTACACCCGGAGGCCAGTTCATTGATATTAATAACGCGGGTGTGGAATTGTTCGGCTACAGGTCAAAGAAAGAGATCCTGAAAATTAATATTTCCAAGGACCTTTACTGGGATCCAATTGACCGCAGGGATTTTAAAAAAGAGATGGAACGGCACGGTTTTGTGAAGTCCTACGAGATGAACATGAAGAGAAAAGACGGTCAGAAGGTTGTTGTTTCCATAACGGCCGATATTGTTGAGCAACTGCTTGTCTTTGGAAGGCATATGCAGTTCAGCGTAAATATCGTCGATATGAATGAGGTGGTAAATGACTTTGTGAAAACAATCCATAATATTATTGGCGAAAATATAGAAACACGGACAATTTTTGCATCAAAACCACCACGGGTGAAAATTGATGTGGCCCGTATGAACCAGGTTCTTTTGAATCTTGTTTTGAACGCGAAAGAAGCAATGTCGGAGAGTGGGGTGCTGACAATTGAGGTTACCGCCAGCAACCTCGTGGTACGTGATGGAACATATCCGAATGCGAAACCCGGTAAATACGTGGTTCTCACGGTATCAGATACCGGCGCTGGAATTGATGAAGAAACGATAAAGAATATTTTTGAGCCTTTTTTTACCACCTATTCTTCAGAAGAGAAGAAAGGCCTTGGTCTCTGCGTTGTGTACGGGATTGTGAAACAACATGGAGGGTTTGTTGATGTATCCAGTAAACCGGGGCAGGGGACACAATTCAAAGTATACCTGCCTCTGGTTTCGGAGTGGATAAAAGCGGAAAAAGCGCCCTCACAAGAGGTAGTGGGAGGCAGCGAAACAATTCTTATTGCCGAAGATGAGGCAGCACTCCGCGACATTACCGCGCACATTCTCAAAACACTAGGTTATAAGGTATTTTCCGCGTCTGACGGTGTGGAGGCGGTGGCGTTATTCAAGGAAAACGCTCAAGAGATTGATATTGTTGTCCTTGATGTGGCAATGCCGGGCATGAACGGTCGTGAGACGTATCGGGAAATACAAGCAATACAGGCTGGTATACCGGTTCTTTTTATGACAGGTTATAGCCTGGACAGTGTGCAGACGAATTTTATTCGTGAAGAAGGATTTGACGTTATCCAGAAACCTTTCACACTTGCCTCACTGGGTAAGAAGGTACGGGAGGTGCTCCACAAAAAAGAAGAAAGTGAGACGACCCTTCAATTTCCACCTGTCGATTCCTGATCTATAGCTGGATTTCTTTTGCTTCAATCATGCCGTTAATTTTGAGTATTTCTTTGAGTACGTCAATCCCGATGGTGCCATCAACGGAAACGAAGGCAACCTCTTCGCCGGTTTGTTGTCTTGAAAGGTGAAAGCCTGAAATATTGATACTATGATTGCCGAGGATTGTTGCCACCTTTCCAATGATACCGGGCCTGTCGAAAATACGGAAATGGAGAAAATTGCCTTCAGGAATAACATCGAGGTGAAACCGGTCAAGCAGCACAATCCGTCCTAATTTATCAGGGAAAACCGTTCCGGCAATGCGGGTCTCTTCTTTATCAGTTTTAAGAATAAAGATCATCAGATCATTGAATGTGTCGAACTGGTCTGTTTTTGATTCTTCGACAGTAATGTTGCGGTCCTTCGCGACATAAGGCGCGTTAATATGCGTTACCGTTTCTTTCAAGCTGACTTCGAGAAACCCTTTTATGCCGCCAATGGTAAAAGGTTGATAGCTGAAGGGCACGTCAAACTTCCGTTCGCAGAGATCTTCTTCGAAATTCTTTCCTACCATGACGATGGTTATTTTTTCAGGTCTTCCTTTGGCAATCTGAGCGGCCAGCTTTCCCATTTTTTCCGTGAGATCATAGTAAAGACGCAGGTGCTCAGGAAGCTGTGACTTCAGAAAAGGTATATTAACGGCATTCTGGTATGGTCTGTTATGGAGGGCGTTGAGCACCTGTTCGGCGATGATAACAGCGACTGCCTCCTGGCCTTCCATGGTATTCGCGCCGATGTGGGGAGTGGCAAAGGCATTCTCAAGTTCAAGCAGTTTGTTCTTTTCCGGCGGTTCTTCCACAAAGACATCAACGCCCGCTGCAAAGACCTTGCCCGATTTAAGGGCCTGGTAAAGGTCTGCCTCATTGACAATACCGCCCCTGGCACAGTTTACGAAAATGACATTATCTTTCATGAAAGCAATCTCTTTCGCGGTAATCATGTTTTTCGTCTTGCTTGTCAGGGGTGTGTGGAACGTGATAACGTCAACTTCCCTGAGGAGATCTTCCAGTTTATCATAGAGGCTGACACCGAGGGATTCCGCTTTGCTTTTTTTAATGTACGGATCATAGGCAATAATCTTCATGCCGAAGCTTTTCGCCCTGATCGCGACGTTGCTTCCTATCCTGCCGAGACCGATAATGCCGAGCGTTTTGTTATACAGTTCCAGACCCATGAATTTTTTCCGGTCCCACTTGCCCTGCTTAAGAGAATCATTGGCAAGGGGGATCTTTCTCGCCGCTGCAAGCATGATTCCCATGGTGAGTTCCGTAGCTGCAAGGGTGTTTCCTGTAGGCGCGTTGAGGACAATGATTCCTTTTTTACTTGCCGCTTCAATGTTAATGTTGTCGACACCGACGCCTGCCCGTCCGATAATTTTCAATTTTCCCGGATTTTTGATAAGGCCGCTTGTAATGGATGTGCCGCTACGGGTAATGATGGCGTCATACCGGCCTATAATGTCTTTCAGTTCTTCATTTTTGATACCGGCTTTTATATCTACTTCGACGGCTCTGTCATTTTGGAGGATACTGAGGCCTTCCCGGGCGATGTTATCGGTAACGAGTACGTAGTATTTTTTCATAATGCACCTGCCTTATACAATGTCATAAATTCGAACAGTATGTTTTTTGACATAAAAAAATACCATTCGGGCCATGAAAAAGCAATATCAAGCTAAGTCGGCATTATCCCCTTGACACCAAACATATGTTTGGTATAATAGGATGGTGACTGTCAGGATTGATGAGAGGATAAAGGTCGGAGTTGTTTTCAAAGACTCAGGTCAGAAAATAGAGCCCAAATGGTTTTTCTGGAGAGGACGCCATCTGAAAATAATAAAGACTACCTATGCATGGCGTGAACGGGACGGCAGGGATGTGGTCCACAGATTCATGGTAACCGACGGCAATGACCTCTATGAACTTTCGTACAGACAGGAGAAATTATTGTGGTTTCTTGAGGCGATTGAGACCGATGGATAGGATGGTCATGTACATTGATATGGATGCCTATTTTGCCTCCGTGGAACAGGCATCGAGGCCGTATCTTCGCGGCAAGCCCATCGCGGTGGTGGGAAGCGGTAAAAGGACCGTTATCGTCGCGTCATCCTATGAGGCAAAACGGCTGGGAGTTAAAACAGGAATGACAAAGACGGAGGCTTTAAAGATCCTTCCGTCTCTTATATTCGTGGAAGGCAGAAACAACAAGTACGTTGATACCTGTGTGCGTGTCCACAAAATTATCCTTAAGTATACTCCTGACGTTGAGATATGTTCCATAGACGAGTTTTTTGCCGATTTTACCCGTTCTCTTTCTCTTTTTTCCTCCCTTCCCGATGTTGTCGCCGTTATTAAGGGAGAGATACAGGATACTTTCGGGATTACCTGCTCTGTCGGGATTGGTCCCAGCAAACTTATCGCGAAAATGGCGGGCGAGAGCGGGAAGCCTGACGGATTGGTTGTGGTAAAAAAAGATGAAGTTTTGAAATTCATGGAAAACCTTCCCGTAGAGGACATGCCCGGTATCAGCAGAAAAATGAAGGAAAGCTTACACGGTCTGGGTGTAAAGACATGCTCAGATCTCGCGTGTTTCCCTGTTGGTATTTTACGGAGCAGGTTCGGCATATGGGGGGATTACCTTTCTTTTATGGCCCAGGGCATGGAACCTTTCACGGGCGGAGGATCCCGCGATATTTCCCGGTCCATCGGTCACAGCATGACCCTTGAAAAGGACACCGGCGACCGGACGATGATACGGGCCAGGATACTTGAACTTGCCGAAATGGTAGCCATGAGGCTCAGGCGTGAGAAGATGGAGGCGAGAGGTTTTTCCCTTACCTGGCGTTATCCCGACTTCAGCACTTTCACAAAAAGGACCACCGTGCCTTTCTACACGCAGGACGGAAAGGCCATATGGAACATTGTCGTACAATTGATGGATGCCGCGCGTTTAAAAGACGCTGTCCGCCTCCTCGGTGTCACCGCTTTTCATCTCAAACAGAAATTGCCGGCCACACCCTTATTGGGCGGGTTCGACAGGACCCAGCGGCTCCATGAAGCCATGGACCGCATAAACGATATATTCGGAGAATATTCCATATTGAGGGCCACGCTGCTTCTTTGCAGTCAGCATCACTGGGTTATATCTCCGGCATTCAGGCCCCATAAGTCATATCCATACCGGAAAATTTAAAAGAAAGCCCTTTTCTCGATCGCTTTTATCATTGGGTGTATCTTTGTCCCGCGGGCTCATTATCAATAAAGTTTTCCTTGACTTGGAAGACAAAATATATTAACTTAGACAAATTTTTTAAGGGTAAAGGAAGAAAATGAAGACATATTTTCCAAAAGAAGGTGAAATAACGAAAAATTGGTATGTAGTGAACGCGGACGGCATAGTCCTGGGGAGACTGGCGGCTCAGGTGGCTGCCATGCTGAGAGGAAAAACAAAACCTGTCTATACCCCCCACACAGACACCGGTGATTTTATTATTATCATTAACGCGGAGAAGGTACGACTGACGGGGAATAAGCTTTTTCAGAAAAACTATATGAAACACAGTAATTATCCCGGAGGTTTGCGGGTAACAAACGCGAAAACCATGCTGGAGAAAAAACCGGAAGAAGTTATCTATGAAGCCGTCAAGGGGATGCTTCCCAAGAACAGCCTTGGCAGACAGATGATTAAAAAACTGAAAGTGTACAAAGGCAATGAACATCCTCACAGAGCACAGATGCCAAAGGAGATGACATTAAAGGAGGTAAAAGTTGCCTGAAAAGAGATATTACGCGACCGGAAAAAGAAAGACCGCCGTAGCACGGGTCTGGATAAAGCAGGGGACAGGGGAATTCGTGATAAACAGCAGGAAGATAGAAGACTATTTTCCTGTCGAGGAGTTGAAACTTGTAGTCAATAAACCTTTTGTATTGACCGGCAATACGGACAAGTTCGATGTTGAGGCCAGTATCTATGGCGGTGGAATCCCGGCACAGGCGTGGGCGTTGGGCCATGGCATAGCAAAGGCCCTCCTTGAGTTTAACGCGAACCTCAGGACAACGCTCAAGAAGCAAGGGCTCATCACAAGGGACCCCAGGGCAAAAGAGAGAAAGAAATACGGGAAAAAAGGGGCACGAGCAAGCTTCCAGTTCTCGAAGAGATAATCCACAATGTGGAATATTGGCATTATCGGAGCGACAGGGTATACGGGCGTTGTCCTTATCTCGTCGCTCCTTACGCATCCTGACGTTACAATCAATCTCATTACTTCCAATACATACAAAAATAAGAAGATTTCTGATATTTTCCCCGCTTTCAGGGATGTCTTTGAGGCCATCCTTGAGCCTACGGACGGAAACCACGCGGGAAAATGTGATGTCTATTTTCTCTGTCTCCCCCATGGTACCTCAATGGGGACAGCGAAACAATTATATGACGGGAAAGCACTTATTATCGACCTGAGCGCTGATTTTCGTTTTGAAGATATCACTACCTATGAAAAAACCTATGTGGCCCACGTCGCGAAAGAACTCATTCCCAGCACTGTTTTCGGCCTTCCCGAGCTGTACCGCGACAGGATAAAGACCGCCCGTCTTATCGGTAATCCTGGCTGTTATCCGACTTCGGCGATCCTTGCCCTCTATCCGTTTCTCAAAGAAAAAATGCTTGCCGATGATATCTTTGTTGATTCAAAATCAGGTGTCAGCGGCGCGGGAAGGGAAGCGAAGACCGGGAGTCTCTTCTGTGAAGTGTCGGAAGGATTCAAGGCATACAATATTGGCGTTCATCGTCATGAACCTGAAATACAGAAAGAGGTAAAGAAATTCTCCGACGCGCGGGTCCTCTTTGTTCCCCATCTTGTGCCTATGAACCGCGGGATACTCACAACGGTTTACAGCAGGCTGAAAAAACCGTTATCGACAAAAGACGCGCTTGCTATCTGCAAATCAACGTATCAGAACGAGCCTTTTGTGAGGGTTTGCGATGAAGGCATCTATCCCGACACCCGTTTTGTTCGGTATTCCAATTACTGCGATATAGGTCTCAATGTTTTTGATGACGGGAGGATCGTCATTCTATCCGCTATAGACAACCTCGTCAAAGGCGCCTCAGGCCAGGCCGTGCAGAATATGAACGTGGCGCTCGGTCTGGATGAGACAAAAGGCCTGAAGCATATTCCTCAGTACCCATAATTCAAATACAATATCCAATAACCAAAATACTAAATCCTAAACCAACCACCAAGCACCAATACCACGGAAGCTGTGTAAATTATGTTTCGGTGTTATCTTTTAGATTTTGAATGTCCTTGATTTTAAGGTGCTCTTTCATGAAAAAGACAGCGCCGACAATAGTGTAGGGGATATACCACGTCGCCTGAAACAGAATGGAAATCGCGAGGGCCTTCTCATCGGATATAGCGAAAATGGTCAGCAGGGTCCTGAAAAGCCACTGATATACCCCCACGTATCCCGGCGAAGAAGGGATGATAAGCCCAAGATTAACGCCGGCGCACACAAAAGAGACAGCCATGAATGATAATTGAACGTCGAGCATAAGCATGGTTAAATAAAGCGTCGCGCTATACGAAAACCATGTAGCTACCGCTAAGGTAATATAAAAGATAAGATTCAACGGTGAATTGATACGGCTGAGATTTTGCTGGATATCGAGAACAGGTTTGGCAAGGCTTGAAAGAAAAGGTTTTTTTACTTCATAGAGTTTTTTCGCTACTTTGTCGGCAAAACTTTTTCTGCTGAGGACAAAAATAAGACCGATGCAGAATATAAGCAAAGCAATGAGCAAAAGAACAACAAGCTTAACCTGTTCAGGCAGAAGGTCCCAGGGAATAAAGATGAAAGTGATAAAGGTGATAATGAGGAGACCCACAAGATCGAAAAACCTGTCAAGAAGTACCGTTGTCACCGAGTAGGTGAAGGATAATCCTGTTCGCTTGGAAAGGACGTATCCCCGCGCAATTTCTCCTATCCGTGCCGGTAACACGTTATTGATAAAGAGGCCGGAGAAAAGGGCAATGAAGGCATCCCTGAAGCGTGTCCCGTTTCCGGCGATTTTTGACCATCTGTAGGAACAGAAAGTACAGCAGAGGAATATGCTGGGAACAGATATGAAAATGTACCGGATGTCCGCTCCCCTGAGGGTATCATAGATTTCCCGGTATTGCACGCCTTTCAGTGCGAAGTAGAGTAAAACAATACTGATGATGAAACCGGCAATAGTAATTATTTTATGTTTTTTCATTTTTTATAGTTGGCGCAATAAATGCCGACGCAGACAAGGATCAGGCCGGTTATGAGCAATAACGTTATCTGTTCCTTAAAAATCAACACGCCGAAAAGCACACCGAAAACAGGCGTGAGAAAAGTAAAGGCGGAAAGCTTTGCCACAGGGTAAGCATAGATGAGTTTGAACCACACAAAATATGACGCAAAGGCAACAATGACAGATTGATAGAAAAGCGAAGAGAGGATATATCCGTCGATATGTTTAATCCATGTGTCTTCGAGGATCAGGGCGCAGATGAGCAAAATGGGAATTGAAAAAACAAGCTGATAGAGAAATGTGTTAATCGGATGGACTTTTTCAGCGAGAAACTTTTTGATATAGAGTGTCGTGGCGCCCCACAGGATTGCTCCGAGTATCGCGAGAATATCACCGAAGAGCATCAATTTGCTGTACGTGCTGGGTTTTCCTCTGAAAACGAAATATATGCCCAGGAAGGCCAGAATCAGACCTATCGTCTTTACGACATTTAATCTTTCGTTGAGAAACGCGTGGGCACCTGCGGCAACGATAAAAGGTGAAAGATTCAAGAGAATAGACATACGGGCCGCGTTGGTATAGAGGAGTCCGAAATAAATACAGACAAATTCCAGACCGAAGAGAATGCCGACCATGACCCCATGGAAGAGCAGTATCCCTCTATGAAACAATGTCTGTTTGATGATCACGCAGTAAATCACACCGCAGAACGAAGCGATCACCGAACGGAGAAAGGAAGTAAAAACCGGCGACAGACCGGTGTTGGAAAATTTTATGGCGGTATAATTAAAACCCCAGAGAATCGTGAGTATCAGGACTGCGAAAAAACCTTTTGTGTCTATGTGGTCTTTCGTCATCATTCAGTGAACATAGTTTTAAAAAATATACGCGGGCACTGTCAAGGAAATTCAATACCCATCTTTTCCTTGACAATACTCACGTTTTTCTGTTCTACTTAGTCACTGAAAAGAAAGCAATAACGGGGTATTGAATGAAAAAAATCAGCATTATCGGAACCGGATCTTATCTGCCGGAAAAGGTTATGACAAACTTTGATATCGAGAAATTCCTCGATACATCTGATGAATGGATTTACACGAGAACGGGTATTAAGGAAAGAAGAGTAGCGGCAAAAGACGTGGCAACATCCGACTTATGTAAGGTCGCGTGTGAAAGGGCCATGAGAATGGCAGGCGTTCATGCCGATGATATCGACCTTATCCTCCTCGCGACTATTACTCCTGACACGCATTGCCCTGCCGGCGCGAACTGGTTGGAGGCGAAATTAAAATGCCACAACGCAGTATCCATGGATGTGACGGCTGCCTGTTCAGGTTTTCTCTTTGCGCTCCATCTCGCGGACAAGCTTATCCGGTCAGGCGCGAACAAGACCGTGCTTGTCGTGGCCGGAGAGATCATGACGAGAGTAATCAACTGGAACGAACGTGAAAGCTGTATTCTCTGGGGAGACGGCGCGGGGGCCGCGGTGGTAACCGACACCAGACATGGTCACGAAGTCCTCTCGACGCATGTGCATACGGACGGCGCGGGAGGAGACACACTTCTTATGCCCGGAGGCGGTTCGAAAACAACACCTATTTCCCATGAAAGCGTTGATGCCGGGCTCCATTTTCTCAAGATGATTGAAGCGAACAAATCATTTAAGGTGGCTGTCAACAGATTCGCGGGGGCTTGCGAAGAGGCGGCAGCCGTAAACGGATATACGATTGAAGACGTGGACCTCATCATACCGCATCAGGCGAATTTGAGAATCCTGCAAGGGATGGCAAAAAAATTGAACGTGCCTATGGATAAGATTTATATGACCATTGAAAAGTATGCTAATATTTCTTCAGCGACAGTGCCGATTGCCCTTGATGAAGCGGCGCGAAGCGGCAAGCTCAAGAAAGATGATCTCGTGGTACTCTCTGCTTTCGGCGGCGGTCTCACATGGGGAAGCAGTATGATCAAATGGTAACTTGTTGAGGATTTGGAATTTTGTATTTGTAATTTGGAATTTATAATGGAGGGATGGCCGAGTGGCTTAAGGCGGCGGTCTTGAAAACCGCTGAAGGTTCACGCCTTCCGTGGGTTCAAATCCTACTCCCTCCGCCAT
>JAEAME010001233.1_pt1 | contig 18803 bp, 15 predicted proteins | sample 8958731 | NCBI WGS metagenome assembly JAEAME01 (sample SAMN16933194, study PRJNA681113) | bioreactor sludge metagenome | isolation source: anerobic bioreactor sludge (Control) | place: India:Bengaluru | collected 2018-10-24 | reverse complement strand
TACTTCAAAGACAGAGAATCCCGCTTTCTTTTTAACAGCAAGGCGCACGTGAAACAGTTCGGCGTGGAGGATCCGCGCGATGTCCTCGGTAAAAGCGATTATGATTTCTACCCCAAGTGTTTTGCCGATAGCGCCATGCGCGATGAGCAGGAAATTATGCGGACCGGGCGTCCGATCATCGGAAGAGTGGAGCGTTGGGAAAGAGACGACGGCGAAGTCGTTTGGTTTTCCGCTTCCAAATACCCCCTATATGATGACGCCGGCAATATCATCGGAACTTGGGGGACCAGCCGGAACATCACGGATCAGAAAAATGCGGAGAAAGCCCTTGAGCATGTCAATCAGGAGTATGAACTACTGAACAATAAGCTCAAAGAATTGTCGGTGATCGACGAACTTTCGGGCCTTCACAACCGCAGACATTTCTACGATACCCTGACCAAGACGATGAAGATCTTCTCCAGAGTCCGCGGTCGCGGCTACTCCTCGACGTTCAGTCTTGCGCTGATGGATATCGACGATTTCAAGGATATCAATGACACGTACGGTCATTTGGTCGGTGATGACGCAATTCGTCACATCGCTCAATTACTGAAGAAGAACACACGTCTGTCCGATTATGTTTTCCGCTATGGCGGAGATGAATTCGCCGTGATTCTTCCCGATACCGATCGGAACGGAAGCATGGAATTCGCCAACCGCCTCAGAGGCGTCGTTGAAGCGACGCCGTTCAATCACCGCGGTAACAGGATCAAACTGACCATCAGCCTCGGCGTTGCAACGTATACGGATCAGGTCGATTCCGTAGAATTGGTTCAAGAGGCCGACATGAAGCTCTACACGTCCAAAAGCAGCGGCAAGAACCGCGTGAGCTGAGCGCGATCGATACCGCGTCTGTACTTTTTTCGAATGTGGAAGCATTACCGCGATACACGTCCGGGCAACACACAATTTGTTCCCGGATTTATTATTGATCAAACAAGTACCCGTAATAATCATTTCGATAGATGAGTCGCGAGTAACGGAACAGAGCGCGTACGTATTCGATACATCCGTCCAGATATTCCGGTGTGATTTCTTCGTCGACCAATCGTATCACTTTTTTCTTGTTGTTGTCATACATGATCTTGTCGTTGATAAAACTGTAATCCTTGAAAATGACATAGGGTACGCTGTCCGACAAAATATCCGTGCCGATATAAAGCCTCGAATCATATTCCAGACCGAAAAGATTGGACAACGTCGGCGCGATGTCCAGACTGGAACAGTATTTATCAACAATAACCGGCTCTTTCATGTCTCCGCACCATAGGATGAATGCGTTTTTGTACAGCTCGAATGTACTCTCGACCTCTTTTCCGGCCAACTCGTTGATATACTGAAAAGATCCGTAATCCTCAACCAGATCATAGGGATAATGATCGGTACTTAACGCGATGACCGTGTTTTCGAGTTGTCCGGCCGTATCGAGACGCTCGAGCAATTCGGTCAGGGCGTACTCCAACTCCAATTGAGCAGCCAGATATGCGCGAATCGGCTCGGAATAACTGAGATGCGCGACCTTGTCCTTATTCTTCGCGGAGATGTAATTGCCGTAGAAATTGTAGTTACAATGCCCGCTGACCGTCAGGTAATACACGTGAAACGGCGGGTCGTTCACGTATTCCGGGCAGGTCAGTTCCATCATCTCCAGATCGGATTCCGGCCATGTGTACTGAACGTTAAGACCGCTTCCGTACCCTTTATAGTCGTACCCCAGATTCGGATACGTGATATGACGGTCATAATAGGTATACGTGTGATTATGATACGCCCTTGCGGAATACCCGAGCTCCTTGAATTGATTCGCGAACGAAAACGGCATGTAACGGTCCTGAATGACTACATACTTCGTCGTGCCGAGATCCGGCAGCAGCCCGTTCATCGCGACATATTCCCCCGAAGCCGTGCTGACGTTCCAAATCGGCGTATAGAAATTATTGAATACAAAACCTTCCGTGGAAAGCTTGTACAATGTCGGTGTCAAATCCGGATCGATCGCGTACATCGAAAAGGCTTCCGCCGTAATCAGGATCAGGTTTTTTCCCTTGAACATCCCGGTGTATTCATTCTTATTCGTCGGATAGCGATTGGAAAAGAACAGATTCATTTCCAGCAGTTCGCTGTTCTCCTCCTCCAGATCGAAAACTATATCCATGACATTCGGCCCCGTATCGATGACGGGCGGCAGGCTCCCATTCGTTGGCGCCGGCGCATCGGACCCGGAAGGATCCGTCGGGCCCGAAGGATCCGCCGGACCGGATGCCTCGGTTGAAACCGGAGGACCGAATCGATCCTCGATTTTCACGTCCTCAACATTGATCCCGGCCGTATCCGCAAAACGAATGCCGAGAACGTTATACCGAATATCAAGCCCGGTGGCGGTCAGCAGGCCGAACTTATTTACAGATTGCTCGTGAATAAATTCGGAGAGAAAAATGGTTCTTGCGCTGATCGCGTCTGATTTATCGACCATGACCATCGATGTGGTCAGCGAGCCGGTCGCGATAAAAACGGCCGCCGCCGCAATGACTATTTTTCGATCGAAGGGTACCCGTTTCATGGGGATCCGGATCAGCGAAAAATAGACGGCGACGGGAATAAGAAAAAGAAGAACTCCGACGATGCTGGACATAAAGGCATCGAACCCGATCTTCCAGAACGTCGCGGCACCGCCGGCCAGAGACAGGAGCTGAACGATAAAGAGCGTGTTGAATATACGAAAATATACCAGTTGCACAAGAAAGATCAAACTGATCATTGCCGTAATCACACCCATTGTAATGAAGCGTGCCCGGACGTTGCGGATCAAATATGCGAGCAAGGTCAGAAAAGAGGCCGTACACAGCGAAAAGCCGACGGTGTATATACCGAACGGGTGCCGGATCAGACGCGCAAACACAATTTCGCAAAAGAGAATATCAACAAACAGCCAGGTCACCGAAGCGGTGATCTGAAAGATTTGAACAGCTTTGTTGTTATTGGTCTTCATCCGGTGACCTCGACCGATTTCCGTTTTCTTATTTATTATCCTACGACGGAGAAAATAATCAAGAGCGCTCCCGACTGCGGACGCGGTCAGGGAAAAGAACCCGGTATAGATATCCGTTTCGCCAAAAAGCACCCGACCCCGGGCGTTTTACTTCCGGGGTCGGTTTGTTTGGAATTCGAAATGAAGGGTGTCCCGACGTTACCGCAGAAACCGGACCGACAATTTACAGGAATCCGCGCCGCCGAGAATCGATTGCAGTAATGTGACTTCCACGCATTCCGGGCCCATCACCGATTCGAAATTCGCGATGAGATTCAGCCGGGAGCATGCGCACAAGACGGGAGAGTTTATATACCCTATGGTATGAAGATCACAACCGCAACGGGGATAAATAAAAACTACGCTGCCGTCGTCCTGTTTTTCGATGGAAAGACCTTGCATCAGTGTCTGAAGCCGTTCGAAAAACCCGTCGCGATTTGTTGCTCCCGCGTATGCTTTCGCGAAGACCTGAGCCGGGTACGAGTCCGAACATGCCTTAGCGCAGGGGCGAAAAATACAATCCCTCTCATCGGGTTTCATCGTGTCAATCGATTGCTCGAAACCGGCAAACCAGATTTTCAGAAAGTCGTTTTCCATTTGTCTCCTCCGGGGATGCGGGCTTGGGGTCGATTTGTTCGGGATTCGGATACGAAGCATGTCATTGCGTTATCGAAGAAACCGGACCGACAATTTACAGGAATCCGCACCTCCGAGGATCGACTGAATTAATGTGACGTCGACGCAGTCCGGTCCCATCACCGATTCGAAATTGGCGATCAGGTTCAGTCGCGAACACGCGCATAGGACAGGGGATGTAATATACCCCAAATTATGCAGATCGCAATAACAGCAGGGATAAATGAAGACCGCGCTGCCGTCGTCCTGCTTATCGATGCAAAGGCCCTTCATCAGTGTCTGAAGCCTGTCTAAAAACTCGTCGCGGTCAGCCGCTCCGGCGTACGCTTCCGCGAATACCTGAGCCGGGTATGAATCCGAACAGGCTTTAGCGCAGGGGCGCAAAACCCTGTCCCTATGATCCGGTTTCATGGTGTCGATCGCCTGCTCGAAACCGGCAAACCAGATTTTCAGAAAGTCGTTTTCCATTCGTTTCCTCCGAAATTTTGGCTTTTAGTAATATAATACACATTTTTCTTCACCTTTTTTCGTTTTTTGTGCGCTTTCTACATAATTTTATTGATTATCAAACCATTCCGCTTTACGATGAGGGTTAACAGCAGGATGGTAGCATGGTGGTTTAGTGTGGCGAAGTTTCCCGGTCGGCGTCGTTCGACCCTCTTCCGCCCGCAGGTTCGATCGTTCTGTCCTCCCTTCTGTTTTCAACTCTTTATCGGAAACCCTTTCCGCTTTTTCGCGCGGAGGAAGGAAGGTGTTGGTCATGGTTTTGGGAATCCCCGATTTCTGGATCTGGAGCGTCTTTATTCTGTGTTTCCTCAGTACAATCCTTTGCGTCGTCTACGGTCTTGTGAACTGGAACAAGGGCGCCGAACAGGAGCCGACGCAGATCGTCGAGGCAAAGGGTTGGGAAGAGAAGGAAGAAAAAATTGCGGAGGAGGAAGGGCTCTGATCTTTATCGGAGTCGTTTCGGTAGGAGGGCACGATGCTTTTTAAGATTATCGCAACCGTTATCTATCTGGCTATACTGGCCTATTTGTCCTATCTGGGCTTCAGAAGAACAAAGAACGCCAGCGACTATCTGATCGGCGGGCGTCAGATCCATCCCGTCATCATGGCGCTTTCTTACGGCGCCACATTTATCAGCACCTCGGCGATCGTCGGCTTCGGCGGGAACGCCGGACTTTTCGGCATGTCGCTTCTGTGGCTGACGTTTCTGAATATCTTTGTCGGCGTCTTCATCGCTTTTGTCTTTTTCGGAAAAAGAACCAGAAAGATGGGTCATAACCTGGACGCGCACACTTTTCCGGAGCTTCTGGGATCGCGCTACAAGTCCAAATTTATTCAGGGTTTTTCGTCCATCCTTATCTTCCTGATCATGCCGGTGTACACCGCGGCCGTGCTCAAGGGCGGCGCCGAATTCATGGCGACGAACTTTAATCTCGAGTACGATGTGACGTTGTTCTTCCTCGTCATCATTATGGCGATCTTCGTCTCGATGGGCGGAATGAAAGGGGTCATGTACGGAGACGCCTTCCAGGCGATCCTTATGTTTATCGGAATGGCGGCACTGGTAATTGTTGTCTATGTCAAGCTCGGCGGTATCGTCAGCGCGAACGAGAAGTTGACCGCTCTTGCGAATAACCCTCTGGCGATGGAGCAGATGGCCGGCTTGAAATCGCAGGGCTTTCAGGGTTGGACCAGGATGCCGGTCTTTAATTCCCCGCTGTGGTGGTCGGTCGTATCTTCGGTCGTCCTGGGCGTCGGAATCGGTGTTCTCGCTCAGCCTCAGCTCGCCGTTCGTTTCATGACCGTTAAGAGCAACCGCGAACTCAATCGCGCTGTGGTATCCGGAGGCATTTTCATTCTGTTCATGACCGGTGTTGCCTTTTTAGTCGGCGCGCTGTCAAACGTTCTTTTCTATGAGCATTTCGGACAGGTATCCGTCGTTTTCGCCGGAGTATCAGATAAGATCATGCCTTCGCTCATTACCGAATTCTTCCCCGGCTGGTTCTCGACAATATTCATGCTCGCTTTACTCGCAGCGGCTCTTTCGACACTGACGAGCCTGTTTCACGCGATCGGGACGTCGTTCGGCCGCGACTTTTTTGAAAAGACAATCGGCCTCAAGAAAAATTCCGTCCTCATCACCAGAATCGGCGTGGTCATCGCCATCCTGATCACGGCTGTGCTCGCTTATGCCGCCAAGCGCGTCGAAGAAACGGACGGCTTGATCGTTATGGGCACGTCCATCTTCTTTGGTTTATGCGGAGCGGCCTTCCTGCCGAGTTACGTCGGAGCCCTTTATTTTAAGGGTCTGTCCCGCAAGGCAGCGATCGCGAGCATCGTGACCGGCTCTATCGTCAGCTTATTCTGGCTTTTCTTCATCCAGGGCAAATCCGCAAAGACCATCCGCCTGTGCGCGGCGCTTTTCGGGAAGGATAGTCTCCTGGCCGGTACCGGCCTTGAGAAGCTTACGCAGGTGGACAGCATCGTCATCGCCCTGCCGATCTCGATCCTCGTGATCGTCGTCGTCGGACTGCTGACGCGAAAGGAAGCCGACCGGACGCACGTTGATGCATGCTTCAACGGGATCCAGTAAATTTCCGGGCAATGCCCCACGCCCGTAAGAAACGCCGCCCGAAAGGGCGGCGTTTTTCGTATGGATATCGATATCGACGGAAAACTACATGTCAAACGACTCCAGAAAATCCTCGCCCTTCTGTACCTCGTGAAAAGAAAGCCCCGGGTAACCGAGCTGGCGCATCACCTCATAGAGCACGATCGCGACGCTGTTCGAAAGGTTGAGGCTTCGCGCCTCCGGAGCCATCGGGATTCGAAAGCAGCGCTCCGGGTTGTCTTTCAGAAGAGCGTACGGAAGCCCCGTGCTTTCCTTTCCGAATATCAGGTAAATGTCTCTTTGGATCTCCCCGAATCGGATCGCCGACGGCGGTTGCTTACCATATCGGGTCAGGTAGAAATACTCGCCGGGATTTTTTGCCGAAAACTCGTCATAATTCTGATACACGGCAAATCGGGCGTGTTCGAGATGGTTGGAGGAATATCGGCCGACGTCCTTCTTCATGAGGTCAAACCCGATCGGCTCGATGATATGAAGCTCCGTCCCCGTCGCGACGCACGTCCGGATAATGTTTCCGGTATTGTGCGGAATTTCCGGCTCGAAAAGCACTACGTGGACCGACATATGTCTTCTTCTCCCTTCTTCGCCTCCGCTCCGCGTTTGCGGAACCCGTAATAAGCGGTCGCGAGCGGAACATAACCCAGTCTTCGCATCTTGTCGTACGAAAGTTTTTTGTAGTTTTTTTTGGTGTGCCGTCCGGAATCGAGATACCGGATCATCTCCTGCATATAAGCGTCGATCGTCCGAAGATCCGCGGCATCGCTGATCACCGGAAAATACCAGCGGCTCCACGTCAACTCGTCGTCTTCAGCCCCGCTCCCGTAGAACTTGTACTGAAATTTACGGATCAACGCCCGGGCGGCGCGCTCCGTCGACGCCTCTTTACGCAACTTCCAGCGGTACAGTTTTCGCGCGGCTCTGGAGATCTTCCCCTTCATTTTCCGGATCGATCCGGACGAGAGCCCGATCCGGCCGTCCCTGTAGGATAGCCCGAGAAACTCCCACGGCTGTCCGGGAGGAACGATACATGACTTCTCCTCATTTCTGGAAAGACCGTGCCTGCCGAGTTCCGTCTCTATTTTTTGCCACAGCACATCGGCGTCCTCCGGCAAACAGAAAAAAATCATATCGTCCGAGTACCGCGCGTACACGATGGCCCACGCTTCCGCCGCCCGATCAAATTCCGTCAGATAGAGGTTCGCCAGAAGCGGAGACAGCGGCATGCCGGCCATGACGCCTTTTGTGTCGTCGGGGACGACGCGGTCGTTTTCGATGACCTCGCTCTTTTGAAGCATACGAATCAAAGACCCGACCAGGCCGGGTTCTTCGGGGATCGCCTCTTTCAGTACACGGATCATCCGCTCAATCGGGATACTGTTAAAGTAGTTTCGGATATCGATCCGGATACAGGCGTATTCCGGGCGGTATCGCCGGATCACGGACCGGTACGCGGTATGAATCGAAAAGCCCGGCCGGAACGCAAAACAACTCGACGTCAGCCCGATATCCGTCCGGGCAAGGCAATAATGGACGGCTTTAAGCATCAGACGATCCGAAGCGGGATAAACATAAATCACCCTTTTACTGTCGCTTCCCAGCTTTCGGATCTGTGTCCGCGTCGGCAATGCCGGCTCATATTCTCCGCCGCAAAACGCGCGCGCCGTCGTCAGCAACTCCGGAACGGACGGATACGACGCATCTTCCGAATCAGGGGAATATCGGTGTCTGTGTATTTCCTTTTCGATTTCGTGCTCGAGAAAATCCGCAACATACTCCTCGAAAAGCATTTCCTCTATTTTCACCCGGGTATCCTCTTTCGCACGGTTATTCGGAAGGAAAAGCCTTCGAAGCGCCGCGTAACGCGCAGACTTCGAAGGCTGATGATCGGGAATCCTGCGGCTTAAAGAAGCGATGTGAAATTGCTGTAAGCAATACCGGAGCGGACCCGAACGCCCTTCCTCCAAAGTCTTTTACGGTTCGGGCTTTCTCCCGTCAGAGGAACAACAAATGTTGTATCTCGGCCGCAATCTCTCTTCATCCCGATTCGATTATACCATCATGACGGGCAGAATGCACCGGACGGTCCGCCCGCCGAAAAGAGGAACCCGTACGCCGAATACATCTTACCCGGCACTGACCGTCTCGTACGGCCAATCATTGATGCCGCCGAAATCATAAATGTTCGTATAGCCCAAATCGCGCAGTTGATCCGCCGCCCGGGCACTTCTGTTCCCGCTCCTGCAGTAGAGTAACAAGACTTCATCTTGATCGGGCAACAACCGGGGCGCCAGCTCTTCGATGGATCCCACCGGCACCAAAACCGCGCCGTCGATGTGTCCTGCGTCGTACTCGCTTTGTTCCCGGACGTCGACGATAATAAACGATTCCAGCGTGTCCATCATCGCCTTGGCTTCTTCGGCCGTTATGACCCGAACCGGGTTTTCCGCTTCTGTTGAAGCAATCGCTCCGGATGTCCCTTGCGTATCCTGACTTTTTGACGGTTGCGTCGACGTGACCGAAGGGTCCGTCACCGCTTGATCCCCGCAGGATGCCGAAAGCACGAGTACGGCAAACAGAAAAATCGAAGAAATCACGATGATTGATCTTTTCATGGCGGCGCTCCTTCCCTTTTATTGATATTTTCCTGTATTTATTATAGCGTAACGGACGCTCGAAAAAAACCGGACTCCCGTGGTCACGGTCTTCTTTTCGCCGAGAATGTTTGAAAAACAAAGCATTCTTTTTGTGCATACTGCACAGCGAATCGTTCTTTTTCTCTCAAACGACCTTGACTTGCCATGGTGAGGGATTTATACTTTTTATGTACTCGTGCTCGAGAACGGAACGTTTCGCTGTGTTTATATGAGATATTTTTTGACGGCACGGCCAGCGCGAGTATAAGTACCCGTCGATATTCATATCGATATAATTAAATCGTTTCGAAAGGGGGGATATTTCGGCGTCATTTTTTCCTGTTATCCATTTTTCATTACCAATGCTTAATGCTAAAGGAGTGTGCAAAATGAAAACTACCAAGAAAATTCTGGTCCTTCTGGTCGCGATCGCTCTCTTCTCGTCCATCTTCGCGATGGCCGGATGCGATGCCCTCGGCGGCAAAACGAAAATCGGCGTTGCGATGCCGACCAAATCCCTTCAGCGCTGGAATCAAGACGGTTCCAACATGGAAGCCAAGCTGAAGGAAGCCGGCTATGATGTCGATCTTCAGTATGCAAACGACGACCCCGCATTGCAGATCTCTCAGATCGAGAACATGATCACCAACGGTTGTAAGGTTCTCGTTATCGCTTCCATCGACGGCAGCGCCTTGGGCAACGTTCTCAAGACCGCCAAGGATAAGAAGATCAAGGTCATCGCTTATGACCGTCTCCTGATGAACACCGATGCCTGCGATTATTATGCAACCTTTGACAACTACATGGTCGGAACCATCCAGGGCCAGTACATTGAGACCGCCCTCGGCCTGAAGGATGCCGGTGACAAGGTTTTCAACATGGAAATGTTTGCCGGTTCCCCGGACGACAATAATGCCCGCTTCTTCTTCCAGGGTGCCTATGATGTTCTCAAGCCGTACATTGATGCCGGAACCCTGAATCTCGTTTCCGGTTTGAGCGCGTTTGAAGACATTGCCATCCCCGGTTGGAAGACTGAATCCGCTCAGGCGAAGATGGACGACCGTCTCTCCGCTTTCTATTCGGACCGCACCAAGCTGGACGTCGTGCTTTCCCCGAACGATTCTCTCGCTTTGGGTATTGCGAACTCGCTGACCGCCGCCGGTTTTGAAGTCGGCGTTGACTTCCCGATCATCACCGGTCAGGACTGCGACAAGGCGAACATGAAGAACGTTCTCGCCGGCAAGCAATCCATGTCGATCTTCAAGGACACCCGTGACCTGGCCGACAAGGTTGTCGAAATGGTCAAGGCGATCATCGAAGGCAAAGAGGTTCCCGTGAATGACACCAAGACGTACGACAACGGCGTCAAGGTTGTTCCTTCGTTCCTCTGTGTCCCGAAGTATGCCGACAAGAACAATTACAAAGAGCTCCTGATCGACTCCGGTTATTACACCGAGGCTGATTTGGCGTAATTTTTAAGCAGAGAGGTTTTTTAACCTGCTGCTGAATGAATTCGCACGATTGAAGGGGCAGGTATGAATTTCTGGTAACAACTGGTTTCATACCTGCCTCTGTGTGCGGAAAGCGATTTTTTAGGGGAGGTGCATTTCTCTTGGCCAAGGCATTGCTTGAAATGGTCAATATCACAAAACTGTTCCCCGGAGTTAAAGCTCTGGATAACGTTAATCTTTCCGTTCGCGAGGGAGAAATTCACGCGTTGGTCGGAGAAAACGGCGCCGGTAAATCAACATTGATGAATGTCCTGAGCGGCATTTACCCTTTCGGCACATATAGCGGAGATGTCTTTTTCGACGGAGAGGAGTGCCGGTTCAAGACGATTCGCGAAAGCGAAAAGCGCGGAATCGTCATCATTCATCAGGAACTGGCGCTTGTTCCCTATCTGACAATCGGAGAGAATATTTTTCTCGGAAACGAGCAACAGAAAATCGGGTTCATCGGTTGGGACGCAACGTTCCACCGCGCGGACGAACTTCTGCGCAAGGTCGGACTTTCGGAGTCTTCCCGGACACTCGTCAAGGATATCGGCGTCGGCAAACAACAGTTGGTCGAGATCGCCAAGGCTCTCGGGAAGAACGTGCGCTTGCTGATTTTGGATGAACCGACGGCTTCACTGAATGACGTCGATTCGCAAAAACTTCTGGATCTTCTTCTTGAACTCAAGAAGACCGGAATTACTTCGATCATTATCTCCCACAAGTTGGGTGAAGTACAATATGTCGCGGACAGGATTACCCTGTTACGTGACGGATCCACGATTGAGACACTGGATAAGAATACGGACGAAATAACCGAACCGCGTATCGTCAAAGGAATGGTCGGAAGAGAAATGAAAGACCGTTTTCCCAAACGAACGCCCAACATCGGAGAAGAATTTTTTCGGGTAACCGGATGGACCATCAAACATCCGATCTTTACCGAAAGAACCGTCGTCAATAACGCTTCGATCTCTGTTCGCCGCGGTGAGATCGTCGGTCTGGCCGGTTTGATGGGCGCGGGAAGAACCGAGTTCGCCCAGAGTATATTCGGGCGGGCATACGGCACGTACATTTCCGGAGATATTGTCAAGGACGGTCAACCCTTGGTACTTCACGACGTTTCCAAGGCGATCCAGAGCGGGATTGCTTATGTTACCGAGGACCGGAAAGGAGACGGACTGGTCCTTCCGGAAACAATCTGCAAGAACATTTCTTTAGCCCGCCTCGGAAAAATCAGCAAGGTCGGCTTTCTGGACAAGGATCTCGAGAAAATGTATGCCGAAGAGTACCGGGACAAATTCAGCATCAAGACCCCCAGCGTAGAGCAACTCGTCGGAAACCTGTCCGGAGGAAATCAGCAGAAGGTTCTGGTCAGCAAGTGGATGTTTACCGACTCGGATATTCTGTTTCTGGACGAGCCCACACGAGGTATTGATGTCGGCGCCAAGTATGAGATTTACACCATTATGAATACTTTGGCCGCCAACGGCAAAGGGGTCGTCATGATCTCTTCGGATATGCAGGAAATTCTGGGTATGTGTGATCGTATCTACGTGATGTACGAGGGCAAAATCATCGGTGAACTGAAGCGCGAGGATGCGTCCCAGGAAGTGATTATGAGCATGATACTAACCGCGAGTAAAGGAGCGTAATCGATATGGATGAGAATCAATTACCGGAGAAAAATGAAGCGATCGATTTGAAAGAGCAGGTTTTCGATTTTCCGTCAATTCCGACTCCCGAAGAACTGGATCACATGACGCCTGCGGACGCCGCCGCCGCGAAATTAAACACGCAAGCGACGATGAGGGAGTTCTTTGAAAATTTGGATGAGGATCAGCGAAGCGCAGCGCGCAAGGCCTATCAACGATTAAGTGAAGAAGCGCGACAAAAATATATCTCGGATCTGGAGACGCGCACCTTTAATTTTCCGAAGGTACCGTCTCCGAGAGATATGGATCATATGACCGCGAAGCAGGTGAGAGCGACCGAAAAGGACACGAAAGAAGAAATGCGCGCCTTTTTCGGGAAGCTGGGTCGCATGGAGCGGGTCGCAGCACGCAAAAAATACCGCGCGCACACCGCAGAAGCAAAGAATAGATACCTCGCGGAACTCAATGAGTTTGACTTCGATTTTCCGAAGGTACCGACTCCGAATGACTTGGATCTCATGGCGACAAAGGAAGAGGCGGAGGCTGCCGTTAAGAATTCCGACGAAACCATGAAAAAGTACTTCGCCGGTCTCGGCAAATTGGAGCAGCGCGCCGCTCGTAAAAGTTTCCGCAAGAGATCCGACGAAATCCTCAACAACTATATAGCCGGGTTACCGGTACCGCCCGCCCTTCCTCCTCGCGAAGATTTGGAGGCCATGCCACGCGCGGAGAGAAAGGATTTCCGCGCTCGAATTCGCAACGAACGGATCAAATTATTCGAATCTCAGCCCGTGCTCCGGGCAAATCGGATTCGTGCGATCGAGAATCAGAAAATATTCAACCAAAGGGCAACCGTAGTCGGCAATTCCCTGAAGAAATATTCCATGTTGGTTGCATTGATCGCGATCATGCTTCTTTTTACCATCATGACAAGCGGTCGCCTTCTGCTTCCGATGAACCTTTCCAACCTGGTGTTCCAGAATGCCTACGTCGTAATCATGGCTGTCGGTATGCTCCTATGTATCCTGACCGGAGGTAACATCGACCTTTCGGTCGGCTCCGTCGTCGGATTCATCGCCGGAATCGCGGGGTGGTTGATGATCCTGAAAGACGTCCCCGTCTTACCGTCCATACTGATTTGCTTATTTGTCGGTATCCTGATCGGTTGCTGGCATGGTTTCTGGATTGCGTATATCGGGATCCCGCCGTTTATTACGACTCTTGCCGGAATGCTTATTTTCAGAGGCTTGACGCTTTTTGTGCTTCGCGGAGGAGAAACAGTCAACAAATTCCCCCGGGGCTTTATGATTCTCTCGACCGGTCATGTTCCCGATTTCTTCCCGTGGATAAGCGGATTCAATCTAACCTGCTTGCTGATCGGCGTCATTGCGGTTCTCATCTTCATATTCTTCCGGTTTTTCGGTCGCGCCCGTAAAAAAGCCAAGGGCTATAAGGTCGGAAATGCGCTGGCCTTCAACATCGTCAATGTCGTTATCGCAGTCGCGGTAATAGCCGCGACCGCTCAATTGGCGCGTTACAAAGGTCTTCCCACGGTAACCTTCGTCCTGATGATCATCATCATTATTTACACCATCCTGACCAGTATGACGGTACCCGGCAGATACCTGTACGCCCTCGGCGGAAACCCGAAAGCCGCCAAACTCTCCGGTATCGATACCCGGAAGGTCATGTTTCTGGCGTACACCAACATGGCTTTTCTGGCGGCTGTCGCAGGACTTGTTTTCGCCGCCCGTGTCGACGCCGCAATCCCTTCCGCTGGAGACGGCTTTGAACTTGACGCAATCGGTTCGTGCTTTATCGGAGGTGCTTCCGCATACGGCGGTATCGGAACCGTCGGCGGTGTTTTGATCGGAGCGGCTTTCATGGGTGTTATGAACAACGGTATGAACCTCTTCGGCATTCAGACCGACGTTCAACAGATCGTGAAAGGCTTGGTGCTTCTTCTGGCCGTCGCCTTTGACGTCGTATCCAAGAGAAAGTCCAGATAAGGCTTAATCTGTGTTTTGTTACCCGTGTCGCAGTCAGCGCGCGATGTTTTTCGAAGAAGAAGTCCGACGGCGGGCTTAGTCTGAAAGTGTACGGAGTAAGCACATGACTTCGATCAAAAAAATCGCGGAAATTGCCGGGGTCTCCCGGGGTACGGTGGATCGCGCGCTCAACAACCGCGGAGAAGTCAATGAAGAAGTTGCCGATCGAATTCGCGCGATTGCGCGGGATCTCGGCTATAAGACAAACCGTGCCGGTCTGGCGCTTGCTGCAAGAAAGCATCCGCTCAAGATCGGTGCGGTTTTTCCTTCGGACGGAAATCCTTATTTTGTTGACGTCATCCAAGGTCTTCGCGACGCGGAAAAAGAACTGTCCGATTATGCTGTCTCCGTTTCGCTCAAGACGACGCGGGGCTTTTCCGCGGAGGCACAGATCAAGAGGATAAACGAGCTGACCGCGGAGGGAATCCAAGCACTGATTCTCTGTCCGGTCAACGAGAAAGTGATTGTTGATAAGATTAATGACCTCGTCGATTCCGGCATTCCCGTGATAACTTCCAACACCGATCTTGAGCATTCCAAGCGACTTCTTTATGTCGGCACGGACTACACGAAAAGCGGGCGCGTCGCCGCAGGTCTGATGGCGCTCGTCGCGTCCGGCCGACCGATGCGCGTCGTTATTCTGACCGGTTCCATCCATGTACTCGGCCACAACCAGAGCATCTCCGGCTTCTACTCGGTCATCAAGAAGGATTATCCGAACATCACGGTGCTGGATGTCGAAGAGACTTTGGACAATTCGGATATCTCATACGAGATTACCAATCGGATCCTTGCGTCGGACCGTATCCCGGATGCGATATATATGACCGCAGGAGCGGTGGGCGGAACGTGCAGAGCGCTGGCGGAACACCCCGGGAAGCCGGCCATCAAACTCTTTACACACGACATTACCTCGGAATCGCGTCCGTATCTTCAATCGGGGATCATCAGCGCGACAATACCGCAGGATCCCTATCAACAAGGCTACATACCCGTTAAAATGCTCTTTGACTATTCGCTGGACAAGACGCCTCCCAAGGAGGATCGCATCTATACGAACTCGTATATTATCGTTCGGGAAAGTCTCTGATCTTGTAAAGCGCTACGCTCCCGTTTCGCCTTCAACGCTTTGAACCGGACCGTTTCGATTCCCGTTCAGAAGTCGAACGGCGGTTCGGCGCTTAGCGCGCGCAATTCCTCCGCAATCGGATCGTCAAGTGTATGATCCCCCACGAGTGCAAGCCAGATCGCGCCTTCCGCTCCGGCGACCCCGCCGGCCGCGACCAATCGCGCCTCCGCTCCGTACAGGATCCTGACCGCATCGATCTCGGTGATGATTTCGCCGGTGACCGGCATGAGGCGAAATCCGCTCGAATCCGGAGCATTCAAAAACCGGGTGACCGCATTCATGTCTTCGTCGACTCGTTTTTCGAGTCCGACGGGAATCAATAATCTTATCCGCCTGCCGATAACAGCGGGCAAGATTTTCATAATCGTCCCCCCCTGCGGGTGACCGATGAGGATCCCCGCTTGCCCGGCGGATCGGTTCACGCAATTGGCGCCTTTCACGATGATATCTCCCGTCCCGAAGCCGGAAACCGAATCGTCGATCGTTTTACCGGGTATGAAGCGACCGTTTTCAATAATCACGTCGCCGAAAAATTCGCGGTCGCCCGCCAGTCGCCCCGCTTCGTCCGTTTTCTTACGGGTTCCCGTTGTGATACCGCGGAAAAAGCGCCGCCGCGAAAAACCTTCGTCCTGCCCGAGCATTCGGAGGAGCTCCTCGGCAACATACGCATTGGTCGTCCCCGCAATGATTGCGACCTTCCCGTCGCGAAGTGCCGCCGACTCATAAATCAGTTTTGCCGTCGCCTTGCCGATCAGCCGTTTCCCGGCCGCCGGCGTTAAAAGGATTTGAAACACCTGTGTTCCTCCTTTTTTCGAAAAAAGGACCGCGGTATCAGATTGACAAGCCGCCGATCGCCAGCGCACAGTCGATCGCAAGTACCGCCGCGAGAACCTTGACCTCCGTGTCCGTATTCACAATATCGATGGCGTAACTGTCGCCCCACGAAAAGTAGGACTTGCTCACCGACGCAACCGGTCCGTATCCTCCGACGATCTTATATTCGTGTGAAAAAAGTTCTCCCTTAACAATCCAATCCAAGCCGACTATAGCATATTCGGGTTTGACCAGCGTGAATTTCTTGATCACTTCAAACTGATAGCGATCTTCGATGAAGACCTCAAAACGGGGCAATACCGAAAACCCCTTTTGCTTTATAAACGCAACCTCATTGTCTTTCTTATCAAACACATGGAGTTTTCTGCCCCAACTGAGCATCTCGCCCTGAATATTGTACTTATCGTCCCCGTTGGCATCTTTAACTACAAATCGAGAAGTCCAGGAAAAGTTCTTTTGTTTTAAGTATAGCTTCATCGCCTTTTACTCCCCATTACCTCTTCATACCCCCAACACTACACCGCCATTTTATCACCATTTGAGGAAATAAGCGACGGATATGAAACGATTCACGCAAGTCGCGTATGCGAACATCAAATTATACTAACATCAATCTTTTTTCTTGCCATTTTCTCTATTTCTGCGATAATCAAGGTATAGAGGCTCCGCCACAGCGACGGGTTTTTCAAAAGTGTCCGTCGGTATAAGACCAGAGAAAACCCGCCGATCCCGACATACAGCCGCGCCGGAGGAACGCCCCCATGAATACGACCTTATTGATCGCTGACGGTCAGAAGGAGACACTCAATACGCTCCGCCTCCACCTCGAAAAGGACGGCTACACCGTCCTCGAGGCGCAGAACGGATCCGATACCCTGGAACTCATATATCTGCGCCGGATCGATTTGGTCCTTCTGGATATCGCCCTTCCGGCTACTAACGGTCATTACCTGGTGCGTAAGATCCGCGAGGTCGCGCATGCGCCCATCATCGCGATGACTCCATCCGACGATACCAACGAACTCCGGACCGCCTATCGGCTCGGAGCGGATGACTATATCACAAAGCCCCTGAACCTTTCCGAAATCAGCGCCCGGATCCACGCGCACATTCGCAAGGCCCGACAGTTTTCGGATGCCCTCCGCACCGGAACATCCGTTTTCCGCTATGAAGATATCGAAATGGACACGGACAGTTGCGAGGTCCGGAAAGCCGGTGTTTCGCTTGACCTGACACCGTCCGAATACAAGATTCTTCGTCACTTCATCCAAAATCCGGGTACGATTTTTATCAATCAGAACCTGTACGAAGTCGGATGGAATGACACCCGATTTGTGGACGACACAACGATCGGAGCGTGTATTACGGAGATCCGGAACAAGCTCAACGACACCGAAGACGCCTATCTCCGGGTCACGCCCGAAGGCGGATATTCTCTCGGGCCGCCCGCCTGAAACGCTCTGTATCGGCTTCTCCCGCAATGTCGCCTGCGCCGTTCCCGGCGCTTTTGCCTGCCATCCGTAAACACCTGTCTTCTGTACGCACCTGTCTTTCGAAAACATCTGTCTTCCACTCATCTTCGGCTATTGTATTCGCCAGTCCCGGCAATCTTTTCCTTCATCTGTCGGTCTCGTGCTTCGTTGACAACACCCGTCGTAATGAGTAGAATAATCGGGCATATCACCGTGACTTTGACAATAAAACACCAAGGAGAGATGGTCGAGTTGGCTTAAGGCACCGGTCTTGAAAACCGGCGAAGGTTTATAGCCTTCCGTGGGTTCGAATCCCACTCTCTCCGCCATGAAAAAGGACATCCCGTAAACGGGGTGTCCTTTTTTATCTTGCAGTAGAAATGAGTGGGATTCGAACCCGGGAGGGCTGACGCCGATTAGACGGACACCCTGTGGGTGTCAGTCCGGCGGAAGCGGAGGAGCGACAGCGACGACGGGGCAGCACGCGAAGACCTTGCGAGCAAGGGCAAAGCGCGCGGCGAATCCCACTCTCTCCGCCATACGAAAAATCGGCACCCCTCAATGGGGTGTCTATTTCTTGTTTGGGTATGGATGGGCGGGCGTCGGCTTCGAAAAGGAATACAGATGGTTGATCTCCACCTCCGATTCGCACTCACTCCGTTCGAAGCGTCCTATCAAAGTCGACCGGCCTTTTCCCGAATGAGTTCCGCAGGATCGCTCGACGAGCGATCCGAGGACTTGCTTGAATGAGGGAAAACCGGCCGGGAGACGTCCGAACCCGAGAGGGCTGACGCCGGTCAGACGGATACCCTGCGGGTGTCCGTCCGGCGGAAGCGGAGGAGCGACAGCGACGACGGGACAGCGCGCGAAGACCTTGCGAGCAAGGGCAAAGCGAGCGGCGAATCCCACTCTCTCCGCCAATAAGAAATAGCGGCTGTCTCAATCAATATACGCCCGGATTTTGGACAGAGGTTAAATGAAGGGGGCATAACTAAACTTGAATCCGGTCGAGGATTCCTGACCTTCGAAGGACCGTCGCAGCTTGAAATGACCGACACTACCGACCTATTCGAGCGGCGCGCGATCTCGTTTTTGATCAATGATTACCGACTAAACGAAGCATTTCGGCGATTTAGTCGGTATTCGGGCGGCGCGCGGTCTCGTTTTTGATCAATGATTACCGACTAAACGGAGC
>JAEAME010001232.1_pt1 | contig 18807 bp, 22 predicted proteins | sample 8958731 | NCBI WGS metagenome assembly JAEAME01 (sample SAMN16933194, study PRJNA681113) | bioreactor sludge metagenome | isolation source: anerobic bioreactor sludge (Control) | place: India:Bengaluru | collected 2018-10-24 | reverse complement strand
TGGTATAAAAACTTATATACAACTTTGAATATAGAAGGTGCTGATTACCATGCCAATCTCTTACAAGGAAGTTAACGACACAAAATACATTTACTTTTCATACTACGATAATGATGAAAAGAAAAAAGTTGAGGTTTATTGTGGCATAGCAACTGACCCGACATCTATGGAAAAAGCAGAGGCACTAGAAAGCGAACTTTTACAGAAGCAAATTTCAAATTTGCAAAGTCAACTTAAACAATTTGATGCAGGAGCAGTAAAGAAAGTAGGTCAACAAAAATCCAAATCAGTCAAAAGTTCAATGCAAGATAACATCGAAATGCAAGAATATCTAAAAAGCGCAAAAATCTATGAACCAGAAGTTTATTACAAAACAAGCGAACACATGGATGAAGTTGAAAACGGCTCTGTTCAATTAATGATTACTTCACCGCCGTACAATGTAGGAAAAGGGTATGTCGCTTATGATGATAAAAAAGAACTGCAAGTTTACTTAGATTTTCTGAAAGGCGTTTGGGTTGAATGCGAAAAGAAACTTTGCAAGGGCGGTAGAATCGCGATTAACATAGCAGATACTTGGAGAAGCCCATACATCCCGTTGCACTGTTACATCACCAAACAACTTGTGGACTTGGGCTTTCTTATGCGCGGAATAATTTATTGGGATAAAGGAACAAGTGTCGGGGTTTCAACCGCATGGGGTTCGTGGCGGTCAGCATCTAATCCAACGCTTCGCGATGTCGGAGAGTACATACTTGTTTTTTCAAAAGGCGATTTTAAAATGGAGAGAGAAAGCAAAATATCAACAATTACAGCTAACCAATTCACGGCATATACAAAGTCGCTATGGACATTTAACACTGTTCAAGCACCAAAAGACAGCAATCACCCCGCACCATTCCCCGATGAATTACCAAAACGCTTAATGTTACTCTATACCTATCTTGGTGATACGGTTCTTGACCCATTTCTCGGCTCTGGAACAACCTGTAAAGTGGCTAAAGCACTTGGCAGAAAGAGCATTGGTTACGAAATAGATACAAGTTACAAACCTGAGATAGAAGCAAAAATTAAGAAAGTTGAATCAATAGGCTTATCACTTGACGCTTTTACCGCAAATAAGAGAAAAGTACCTTCTCAAGTCTTGACTCCAACTACACCTATTGCCTTAAGGTCAGCTATGAGTGATTCAAGCTGATTCTTTTTTGTTACATCATAAATGGCTTTTACTATGCTATTTCTATAACCTGATAATTTATTTGGAAGCGTATTTGTTACCACAAAAAAGCTCCCATTGGGAAATTGCATACTCCATTTTTTTGCATTAGCAAAAGCCTTTTTCTCGGTATCTGACCACAACATTCCAGCTCTTTCTAATTTTGAGTGCGTGCCATCTTGATTAATGATGTATTTTGGTGAATCTTTTGCTTCTATAACTACATCAGGTCTTATTTCTAAATCATAAAGACGTGTTGTATCTGGCGTTGGTCTTACGGTTATTCTATAGTTGTTTTTAAGAAGTAACCAAAAAGCCCATTGGAACATCTCACCAACATAAGAGGCTCTCGCATTAAAGGTTGCTACCTCATAAACGGTTTTTTTTCTCCGCAAGTTGGACAGGTATTCGGTTTATCTCCCCAACCGTAAGAAAATTTGTTAAGTTCCATACATCTGACGCAAACCCAGCATTTGTATAATGCCATAGCTTTGCAAATGTCGTCAAATGAATCGTTAAAATATTTTTGAAGCGAATCATTTATTATACCGTTTTTTGCTATTGTTGGGCAATTCTGTTTGGCTACTGCCAAATATGGTGGGGCGTGCTCAGGGATTGACATGGAATAGTATTTAGTGTATTCTTTATTTAAAACTATCAGCAACCGATTTTTGACAGAAAAGTCAGTAACCGAAGACTTTACAGAACCAAACTTAAATGTGTATATATATATATTACTAGATATTATTATGGTGACAAGTTAGGTCATAAATACTATGTCCTAACGTCTATTCTTTCCCAAACTACATGTCTTTTACCTTTTTTATAATCTATCCAACCCATCAATCTAGCCCATACCTCTAATACAATAAACCCAAACTCCCATACACAGTGTTTCAATACAGTCATACCAGTCCCAAAACTCATAGTCTTAGGCTTATTACCTACCGATAAGTACCCAGCATAAATCCTTCTTCTCTGTTTTACAAAATCCCTTACTGACTTCGGCGCTTTAATAAAATTACAAGCCTCAGCCTCATAGACAACCTTATATCCAGCGCTAATGACTTTCATTTCCACAGCCAAGTCATCAACAGCACTTAATGTATCTACTACCCCAACTGCCCTTCTAAAAGCAATAAAGTCACCACCCAGCTTCGGGTACTTTGTACATACCTGATGATGAACATACCATAGCTGGTTATCAACAAAGTCCATAAACCCTCCAGTCTGGGTCAATGGTACATTCCTAGTACCAACGGCACCAACAGACGGCTCTATAAAATGTCTAGCCACAAGGTCAAATGCTTTACTGTCTGGTAATACATCACCACCAACAATGAACACTACATCCCCCTTAGCCATTCTAATAATCTCATTAATAGCATTAGCCTTACCATATCTCTTATCCTGTATGATGTGTTTTATCCACCCTACATCTAGCCTAGTTTTAATAAAGTCCTCTACAATCCTAACGGTGCCATCAGTACAACCCGAACTTACTACAATAATCTCCTTGATGTCAGCTACCCTATAGGTAGTATCGCAAACCCTTTCAAGTAGCCTTCCAATATTACCTTCTTCATTGTAGCAAGGAATTCCAACCGTTACACTGATTAACTCTCTACGGTCATACATAGTTTGGTCTTACCTCAACTTTATATTTATACATTATACTCAAAAAAGTAAAAAATGACCGCGGCGGTCATCACTTCTTATTCACTACTCTTCTTATTACCCTCTCACACACGCTAAAAGGGTGCAAAGTAGCCTTGTCAGCAAATGTCCAGCCTTTGTTACCAGCGAAGTTCCACACAAATATTATACCCGTAGAAACAGCGGTGCTAGCAATGTAGCCGGGCACCATCCAGAAGGTATCTCCAAATACATAGGTGGTCAATAGATATACAATTGCTAAATTCAATATAGCGCCGCTACCACCTACAATACAGTATTTTACGAATTGTGTAGCTGTCTTTATATTTGAACTCATTAGAATTTACCTCTTACAATCTTTTCTGCTATGTCCTTTGCTTGTTCGGGGTATTCTTTTTTGCCGAAACCGATTTTTTGCTCTTCTATACCTGCTTTAGCGTAGTGAAGAGCCGTATTAATACTTGACCAGCTGAACCAGTCCCTAACGTCTTCAGGCTCGAATTTGTAAAACGTTCTGAGACAACTAGCCCTTTGTCCACGTATCCAGTGAAGCCATATTCCTAATGGCTTAAACTTATCATATACAGTCACCCTATGTAGTGGAAACAACACGCCACCGGGGTGAGCTTGTATATACTTCCACATTATCTGTGCCGTGGGCTCATTGATAGGTATGGCAAACGGCTTTCTAACGGCATTGGTTTTCAATGTCTTATAACGCCTTCTATACCAACCGTTTCTTACATTATCCCATTTATATAATAGCCCAACTTTAGTGGCAGGAGGGTCATCATTACCCACCCACTTTTCTAGGTACTCGCCTCTTTTCACGTACTTCTTTTCTAGAGGCATATCACGTACTACGATGTAATCATCTTGTAAACTGAAGCTTTCCTTGGTGAGTGCTAGAACTTCGTTTATCCTACCGCCAGTGCTGAAGATAGTTGCAAATAAAGCCCTGTATTTATCAGCTGAAGTACCCGTAATTCTCATAATCAATGTAAGGATAGCATCAAACCCTACGAAACGTTCCATGTTCTTTTCTACGCTACGCTTTTCTAATGGGTGCGTAGCCCACCAGCCACGGTTAAGTCCTATGATACCACCGTCTGCTTCTACATTTTTATACAAAGGCTCTTTAGACATAGCTTTCTACACCCTTAAAATCACTCATGGTGTTCCCGAAAAAGTAGACCCTACTAAATAGTTTAATAGTAAGTAATTTTTTACATTGGAAAAGACATACCTGCGACATATCGGTATGTCTTTCTAACCTAGAGTTTAACCTACTTAAGTACTTAATAAGAGGCGGAACTACATTACGTTTGTAATGATTTACCATGACGGTACGATATAACTGAGTTATACTAGGCACTAATAATCATCCTCCCTAAGCAAATCTAGTGCATCGCCCGGACTCTTGGGCACTCGCACTGGTTCAGCCTTAGTGCCGTCTGCGTTAGTAAGGCTTAATTCAAGCTTTCTTTTTCTAACCTCCCAAGCTTCGACCTGAAGTACCGCTTTTTTAAATTCTGAGTCATCAAAGTAAACCCCCCGCTCTGAAGCGGCTACCACTCCCTTAGTCATACTCTTACCCTGCTGGACCCAGCACTCATGGGCTATGACTTCGTCTGGTGTGGGGGCATATCCAGTATCATCCATTAGAGATTCCATCAAGGATGTTAATACCCGCTGTGTAGCCTTCTTCCTCTCGTCTTTATACCACTTTAGGAACCAATCTGGGGCATAACTATACATCAATGGGTATATATCAGCATATAACTTAGGCAAATAACGTTTACCACTAGGCGTTATCTTAACCTTATAGCTAAGTGCCAGTCGTTCGTCACTCTTGAGTGGTATAGTACCAAACACACCAACATTATGAACCATTACTCTTACCCAAGACTTGTTTCTAATCTCAGTTAAGAGGTCATCTGACACGGATATCATAATAATGTTACTACAGATGGTTCTAGCCAACGTGATAAACTTATTAATTTTATCAATATGGCTGAAGCCACCCTTCTGGAACTGTAGATACTTGCTAAAGGGTAGTGCCGCATCATCAAAGGTGAGTAATGGCATTATAGTATCGTTATCCAAACATTTCTGTAGCCTAGGTACTACTGGCTTAAGCTCAAAAGTCATGTGTTCAGCTACTTTCTCCCAGTTTCCATCAAAAAAGTCGTGACTTATTTTTACTCCTAAACTGCTCTTTCCAGCACCCTGAGCGGCTTGTACTGAATACATTTCAAACTGTTTTTTATAATGTACCCATTTAGCATGTTTTGCGTGAAGACAGCCTTTATACATTTTCACGCCGTTCGACAATTCTTTCATTTCGACGTTACTGTTTTGACTCATCTGATTTTGACTCAAGCTTTTTTCCATATAGGTAATCTCCAGTCATAGTTTTAAAATCTGGTACTATATCTTTTTCTGGGTTAAATCTATCTGCATCAACCCCAACGTTCCAAGGGGTGTATTGGTCTCTTAATATTAGTAAATTATCCTTATCTAAAACTTCTACCAAGCTTTCTAGCGCTTTATCAGCATATTCATACTTCTTTACCAGTATTATGGTATTCCTTCTTAGTGGATTTATGTGTTTAATCACATTCCTTGGTATAATGGCACTTTTGTTAAGCAGGTTTAGTACATTATTGGCTTTATCCTTAGTGGACTTAGGCAATACCATATAGGTAGCTCTAATTACATTTATATATCTACGCAGGTCAATATCTGTCTCACAGTTACGTCGTATTTCCCAACATCGATATATCATTTCTGTTATCTTTGTCTCAAATGTACCGTGAGACAGATATTTTACTTCTTCACTCATGTTTACATACCTGCTAGTATATTATTTAATGCACCAGATTTTAGTAGGTATAATGCCGCCGCCGCTCCAATAAGTACTATTATCATACTTACAAGTAGCATTTTATTCATACCACCCCTCTTTGGTGAACCCGGTACATTTGATAGTATATCATTTGCTGTGTCCGCTCTGGTCTTCTTTACAATGTTTTCCATCTGTTGGGGAGTGATATAATCCCGAACCCAGTCACTTATCTCGTTTATATCTACGCTCCATCCATCATATCCCATGGGTGGCTCTATGTTTATTGTTTTCATTGCGTCTAATATACTGCCACCCACAGTCTTAGGGGGGGAAAGAAGACCTTGTTTTTCTAGCATATTAACGTATTCCGTTGGTAATTCACTGGGTATCTCTAGACCTTTAGTTTTTGCCCGCTCTTGAAAAGCTAGTAAATGATTTTCCAATACTTTAGTGCGGTAGTCCTTTATGTAATTCTGTGTACCTTCAACCACTTCTTGTACCGTTTTATATCCTTTATTTTTCAGTAATGATAAGGCTTTGTTCACTCTTGGACTCTGGGCGAATGACATACTACTCAAGAATATAGCTGACCTACCCGGAAAGTTGCTTATCAAAAATGTAGTTTTTCTATTTGTCAGGAATCTACCATAACCTTGAATGTACCAGCTATCACCCTCTACTTTAGCTATTTTTGGCACTAGATTTCTATCAGGTCTCATTACCAGTGCTAATGCTCCTCCACTTTTTATTTTCATTCTTATTAACATCCAAGGTAACCCTTTTGCATACCATAATACAATGGTTAGCAATATTACAACCGCTATTGTTGCTATAAGCCAAACTATCAGTATTAGGCTTTCTATCAGAACAAATTGTGGTATTTCAAAGATCATTGCTTTCTTCCTCCTCTCCATAACCTACTCAAAAATCCTCTGTTTTGTTCCAACGGCATAGGACGACTTGACTGACTTATCTCCTGACGAGTTGTCTTCATATTGGTCAAGTAAAATCCATTTTCACTTTTACCGAGTTGTAGCATAGCACCTATTTGAGCCAGCTCATATTTAGCCTCATTTATCATACCAGCTCTAATATAGTCCATGGCTAGGCTTATCTTGAATGATATTCTTAATTTTTCATATCTATCTATTTTACTAGTAGCCAGTGCCCTATCCATAAATACTGCTAAATTACCTAATGTTAGCTGAAGTGATTCCCCAACTTCCGTTGTATATTCTAGCACGGATTTTTCGCTAGATGGTTCTTGTACGATGCCTTCTTCATTACCCATGGAGTTCTGAGATATATCTTCTTCTGACATTTTAGAACATCTCCTTTATTATGTTTTCAGTAGTAAGTTTACCCGTATTTATTGCGCCGGGCAAATCATTTAAGCTCTTGTAGCGGTGCGTGGATCTTAGTATTTTAAGTCCTATAAGAGCACTTTTATTTACAATTTCATTCCTTGTGGGAATGAAAGGTTTTAACATGTTCATATATTGATTCATTTCTGTTTCCACTTCTTTACAAATTAATACCCCTTTTATCATGGAATATTCCACTTGAGGTAGCCGATAATCACATACCATTATTTGGTACTTAGTTTTTGATTTATCCTTCCAAATGAACGATTCTACTAGGCGGTCGTGACTATCAAATACCAATATCGTGGTATCATTATCTATAGCGTTTTTCTGGTAAGTAGAGAATATTAATTTATTTCGATAAAGGTATTTAGCGATGTATCTTTGGTTAGTAGGTATATGGGTTATCATAGGCTTATCTCGGTAAGTGACTAAGTCGCTGGAATTAAAACCCTTGGACTTGAGCCAATCAATGGCTAACAAAGTTGTTTTATTCAAGGTAACCCCACATTACTAGATATTATTTTTGGTAGTTTTGTCATAAAATTTATGGTTTATGACATAATACCTATATACTATTTCAATAGTGCTTACATAAATATATATATGTTTATGAAACGTAGCTTCTATTGGTGTCTAGTATGGGTAGTGGTCTTATCTTGACCGTTATGGGTTTCGTGGTCGCCGCCGTAGGTATTATGGTCGGCGTCCTCGTCTTCTATAACGTTCAGACTGCCCTGCCGACTTCCACCCTTACCGAATCGGCACAGACCGTTATCAGTAATGTTGCGACAACCGCAGGCTCAGGGTTTACCCTGCTCACAGTCTCGTTGATTGTGATAGCGGCTTCGGTTATCCTAGGCATACTGATTAGGGGTCTGTCTGGCGGCGGAGAGTGATAAGTAGTCGGCGGGTAAAAAAAATACTCGGTATGACCGAGCCAACCTATATTTTTTATTTTTTTCTTTTATTAAAAGCGGTGAAGTACGTAATACCCCATAGCGGAAATAAAATAGGTGACCCCCATGGATATAACTATTTTAACTATAATTAGTAGCATCGCCATTATAATTACAGTACTCAGTTATATTTTGCCAAATGATATAGAGTCTGTATATCATGGAATACGTTTCCAGAAGATATGGCTTTGTATCTTTTCGGCTATGTTTTGGTTTGTCATATCTATATCTATGGGAAATGTAGATTATCGGCTTTCAGGCTCTATGGGTATAGAAACGGTTACTGTTGACGCGTCGGTCATTATATGGCTATTCGCAGGTCTAGGCGTCATGCAAATACTTTATGCCATAATGTTACTGCTCGAACATATCAACGAAGAGGCGTCGGATGTTCAGTCCGTCATAGACGAAAACATACAAACCCCGATAGAAGAGGCTGAATATAAATGAGTTTCTTAAACGCTACCATAATTTTTTTATCTGTTATTACCGTTATTAGTGTAATTTATTATGCATTCATGCCAGTCACAATTTATATGTTTGATGTCACTTATGCTAATACTCCATCCACTGTAGGTAAATCTATTATAACTACACTACGTACTTATCTTGACTATTATCCCATGATATTTGATATCATAGCTATCGTATGGTGGGTATTACGTACTCAGCGTGTAGAGCCACAATATTATGAGGAATAAATATGGTAAAACTCAATCTAAAGAAACATTTAAAAAACCTAGCGGTTAGAGCCAAAGACGAGGGTAAGCGCCGTATTGATGAATATCGTGAAGAGCGACGTGAGCGACGCAAGACCGAACGTGATATTAAAACAGCCGAACGGGAAGAATATCTCAAAGCCCGTTCAGAAGAGCGTAATATACGCCGTATGGAGTTAATTGAAGAAGCAAGAGAAAGGGCACGTTTACGAGCCTTGGAAAATTATCATTACTCTAGAGAGGCACATTATCGTCCATCAAATACTATTTCAGAACGTATTCAGAGTGGTATAGAAACAGTACGAGAAACACAAGACCGATTGGGTAAAATAGGCTCTAAAATGCCAACTTACAAGATGTTAGGAAAAGTCAATATTCAAAATGTACCTAAAACGGTAGCCATAAAGAGCCATAAAGACTCCCTTTCCAGTTATATTAATCCTATTCAATATTCCGGAAGTAATATGTTGAACGCCGCAGATATAGCGTTAGGCGTCAATAAAAGGAGGGTAGGTAAAAATGAACCTTCAAGATAAGTTAAAAGGTTGGCGTCAGTATAATAAAGAAGATAAAGAGGTATCTGAGCATCTAAAGGCTATCGAAGAAGAAGAATATCGTAAAACATTAGAGGATACTAAAGCCGAAAGGTTACAAAAATTAGAAGAGGAGGCTAGACAGAAGGGTAGAAATAGGGCTATGAATATTGCCAGTAAGCCACCATTAAGTAAGGCTTTCGGTGTTGGTCTTAAGCGTACCATGAAAGACATAAAAAGTTTCCAGAATAATCTAAAGGGTTATGGTAATATGTTCCCATCAGCTGAAGTGTTCTCTACTAGCGGACTACATCCAGATAAGAATAATCTGACCGCTACTTCCAACATAAATAAAGCCGGTGTAAACCCATCATTTATCAAATCATCAAAACCATTAAATACAGGTGAATAATATATGGGTACCCCCAACGCTGACCAGATAGCTCTTATGAATCGTCGTCGGGCTCAACAGGAACGTAATCGTCAGGTAGCCGCATATGAAACTATGCAGAAAGACCGAGAGTCTCAGCCCATTCAATACCGTAACCGAATAAATGCCATTCAAGGTGAAAAAACACAAACTCCCCCCCCATTTTATAATCACTATTCACAATCATTCAGACCCCGTCAACCGTTCTCGACTTCAAGAATGACCAGAACTGTTTCCAAGACAAAAAGGAATGAAACCACTTCCAACACCACATCCTCTTCAATTACGGCATCTCCCACAGTTATTCCATCAGTAGAGAATCCATTAGCAGGTCAAATAGTCTATGATTTAGGGGAATACGGTACAATCACCCAAGGAACAATAAAAAATCGTTATAATATTGATATCTCTGCTCCAAAAGGCTATACCGCAAAGGTCAGCAACACTACTGCAGAAGAAGTTAATAAAATCATAGCTGAGCTTAATAAATCTCTCCAAGGTAATATAAGTTATATTATGGATTATTCAGATTTAGCCGCTAGTGGTGAGGAAGTAGTCAAAGCAAAAAATTCATTATTTACTATTGGAAGGGAAGCCGCCGACACTTATCAGGGTGGGTATGAAAAGACTTATACGCAAAAAGATTTTGAGCAAATGGTTCAACCATACCAAAATATGTTAAATATTACAGGTTCGCTTAGATTACCTATTCCCTCTTCGTCACCTATCTCATCACCACTACAATATACCCCACAGACCGGTTCATCAACAAACTTCAATTCCTTTATAGTTTCGTCCTCAACTCCAGCCGACCGTATTCCATCACCCCCCTCAAGCCGTTATGTAACTCATGTTCAAAATCTGAGTGGTATTGAACTCTACCAATATTTAACCCCGGGGGAAGCGGAGGTTTTGCAGACTTATATTACTCAGCATGGGGTACCTCCTGAAGGTAAATATTGGACTGTGGTAACGACCTGTATAGATGGTAAGTTTCAACCGGTTGTGGTGGCTAGAACATTTGGAAATTTATTTGAGGTCGCCGCGGCTCAACAATCAACGTTATCATCAGTCGAGGGATTCCAACAGCGTCTGATTTTTAATCCTAAATCCCTCAAGTTGCAAGCCGTTACCGTCGTTGATAAAGATTACTGGGACAAAATAGGGACTGTTAATATTTCAGACCTTACTCCAGCACAACGGGAATTGATTACCATTACTCCAATGCCTTACATGACTCCAAAGACCATAACCTACCAGAATGGGGCTTTCACCATAAATTATGAAATGGATTTATCCCAAATACCTACTGATACTGATATTCCATATTCTGACCTACCAAAATATAATTTAAGCGGTATTATGAACCAGATACCATCTGATGCTAGTATCCGTATCAGTAAAAGCGGCGAAGTAAGTTATACCATCCCGTCAAAAACTAGTTCTACCGACATAGATTTTGCAAAATTACCAGATACTATACCCGCATCGGACTTAGCAAAATATGGCTTAGCCGACCTTAACGTTCCATCTGGTGCAACAGTTTATGTTGATAAAGAGCATCAAACCTTTTACTATATGCCAAAGGAATCCGCAACCCCCATAGAAGGATTTGCTCTCGTACCCAAGTTCACGGAAACTGGAGCCGAATTTTCTTGGGTGCCAGACCAAAGTTATTGGTCATCCCCCAAGAGTTACAGTTCAATATCTAAAGACACTTTATCTTTACTCGGTATTACTGACCCCGAATATCTCAATCCAGAACTAGTTACTTATGACCCAAAAAAAGGTCAATTTTCGGTATCTTATACACCAGACTGGGATAAGCTTCCTGAAACGATACCATCATCAGAATTGGAAAAGTATGGCTTAAGTTTTCCTGATGTTCCAGCGGGGTCTATCATAAAGGTTGATAAAGCTACTCAGCAGTTTACAGTTTCCCAGCTACTCAAGGAGGGCGGCAATGTAGATTTCGGTGTTCCAGTTACGGCGAATGCTATATTTGGCTCCAGCTTTATTAATGTAGAGGGGGTGGGCAGTATTGGTACCGATCCCGTAATATTACCCGATCCAACTACAATAGTTCATCCTTTTACCGAGTATATATTCAATCTCACAAAAGATATTAAATATCCCGGTTTTGCCGCCGCTGTAGGTGCTGGAGGTATTGAACCAACCGTAGCTAAAACTCCATCAGAAGCACAGCTATTTTATCCGGGTCAAGCTCTAGCTGGGGCAATAGGTTCAGTAGAAGGTATCATAAATCCAAATATACCTACGCTTTGGTCATCGCTTAGCCCATCTTCAGAACAAGCCGAGTTTATGAGAACCCATCCATCGTACTTGACTGGTTCGGCTTTAGGCGAAATAGCTCAATTAGCAATACCCGTACCTTATATTGGTACTCTTGGTAAATGGGCATCGGAGTCGTCAACAGTAAGCAAGGTTATTACTTCCGTAGCTCATAGTAAGCCCATGCAATTACTTCAAAAGATGTCATCTGTCTATGACGAGAGTATGGTAGCCGCCCTGAAAAAAATGGGCTATTCGCCATCTTCATTGCCAGAAGACTTTTTATTTATAGGCACCCGGGACGAGCTTTCATCTCGTGTAGCCAGTACCGCCTATTCAGGATATATTGAAAACATTTCTGATATTCAACAGCTCATGAAAAGCCGAAATATCCCATCTATTATTATTAAAACCTCGGATATAGCCCCCGTAGCAGACCCCATGAAATTTGACCCACTTCGTGGATGGGTACGTCCCACTCTCTCGAAGGAATCAAAATTATTTCTTGAGGATATAAAAACCATTGATGTGACCACCACCATTCGGCAACCATCACAATTTTCATCTTTCATGAAACTAATGCCTGAATCACCTTTAGAACAATATTCAAAATTGTTATCCAAGGCTGAAAGTTATGATGAAATGTTTAAAATATCTACTAGTAAGTTAGGTAAGCCAGCCACCATAAAAAAGGCTAAGCCATCCCTAGGTGGAGTGGTTTCTATTGAGGAGAAAGCTACACTAGGAGACATAGAAAATATTCTTGATACTTCGGCTAATTGGTTTACAAAGCCATCAAAGGAAGATATAATACGTCAATCTATCAAAACTCAGCCGCCGTTATATGATAGCATTCTCGGGGATGTTCCCAGATTCAAGATAGAGTCTATGACAGATGAAAAATTTGCTGAAGTATTTGAAAGAGCCGTCTCGGATATACCAGATTTTATGTCTAAGTCCATCATTGACCTTAAGGGTGAAAAGGAGATATCACGGCTGATAGGTAAAGGTAGCCAGTATCAGCTAGCTAAAAAGGCATCTAGTAAGGGCACAAAACGTGTCGAGAGTATATTCCATCCCAGAGATGCTTCAGACTATCTTGGTACAGATTTATGGATGCCATCTGAGCGTATTACAGTTATGCCTAGTGACGTTCCCAAGGTCAAAGAAACTATATTACCCCTCTCCACTAAGAAAAAGCCAACACGTCCTCAATACCTAATACAAGAAACTCGTCAGGCAACAGATTATGATTATTTATTTACCTATCGGGAAAAGGAAAGCGGTATAATCACTCCATTGCTTGATGTCCCTCAAGTTACCGAAAAAAGTTTGGCTTTATTACCATTATCAACGCCTAACATCATATTAAAAACGGCTAGCAAATCTGGTTTAGCTCAAACCCATTTAGTTAAGCCTATTTATACTACAGAGACATCGTTTATACCTACATCAATGCTTAAAACTAAGCTAAGGATGGGTATATCTCCATTACCGATTAGTGATGTTGCTATGAAAACGGGTAAAATATCAGAAACTTCACAAGAAAGTTTGCTCAAATTAATACCTGATACCGTTTCGTTATCATTGATTAAATCTGCTTCGATGTTAGAACTAAAACAATCACAAAAAATTACCACAAAAGCAACAATTCCCATTAAGCCTATTTATGATATAAGTGCACGAACACCCAAAACACCTTTTAATCTTGATTCGTCAGAAAAGACTACTGATATACCTTCCAAACGTAAAGATTATGGATGGGGCTACTTTGAGCTTACCCATTATGTTAGTAACCTATTGGGTATTAGTAAGGTTAAAAAAGGTAAACCAGTTAAAGGTAATATGAAGGTTCACCAATGATTTATTACATAGCGTTATTCATGATAACACTAGTGCTGTGCGGCGGCTTACTATATACTATTGATTATTATGTAGCAGACTTGGTTTATACAGTTATGTTAGACCCCATCAATACCGCTGGTGGTCTTAGTGCTCAGGCTATCACTACCGTGACCTTTATAGCCGCACTCTTTGACTCATTTACGATAATAATGTTTGTGATAGGCTGGATATGGCTTTTCACCCGCTATCAAAGGAAGGTGGGTTATGGTGAATAAAATACAAAAGTTTTTTTTATTAGTTCCGATAATGATATTTACCATATTATTTGCTATTTCATTACCATCAGTATCCGCTACCTCATTTGTATACCATAATGACACCTTCTCTTATGTTATACCCAGTTATTGGAATGCCAGCCCCGCAGGAAGCTTAAGTTCTGGAAAATATACTATAACGTCATTAACTAACAATAATTACATGAATTATACCATCCTCATGCCTCCGGGATACTCAGGCAACGTAAATTTAACTATAGATATTGCTGTGACCGAGCAACGTGCCAATGCTAACACAATTACCCTCACAGTAAACATAATAAATTCAACCGGAACATACGAGTTATGGACAGAAACACAGGTCTTTGGCGCAGGACACACCTATACTTTTGACCCTCCCGATACCTATAGCTTTCCATATGACCCCACCCTTTGTGTGTTCCAGATATATTTTTACTATCAATATACCCCTAATGTCGTTTCTTTCACCGTTGATGACTGTATAACATATTTTGACGGGAACCCAATCGTAATTGAAGATAGTCTCTTCACCTCGACCACCGATGGTTGGTACGGTGGTAGCATTTCATCAGGAATATATAAGACCCCTACGGTTAGCACCACTACTTGTACTATCACAAAACAACTGCCCCTTACTGGAGTGCTTCCATCTGGACAAAACTATTTGATTGTTTGTCTTCAAGTTATCAGTTCAGGAACGTATGGTGGCTCTCGTGATTGGGATACCACCGTTAATATTGTTAATTCAACTGGAACTTATAAGGTATATAATCATACGTTTAGCGGGGGTACCTTTTCCGCCGACGATTATGTTTCGTTTTGGGTATATTATGACCCAGTAGGCACTAACGTTACTATCACCCAGACCGTTAATTCGGCTACCCTACAGTCTGTAGGGGTTGATAATTTTCACTATGCAGTTCCTCTTCTCTATGGTTATAATGTCACTGCTATAGATGAAGACCAATTTACTGCTTTTTTGGTGTCTAACACTACTGGATGGGTAGCATCCGTGATATCGGGTACAATTACTTATTATCCTGTTCCGACGTCCGCCTTTGTATCTAGTGGATTGGGTTGGTTTATATTATTAACCCCATACGAAGCAGAATCATTGATTTTTAGGGTTGCCAATACATCTGCGTCAACTCAATTTTATGAGCGACATATTTTTACTAACGCCCCCATTGAAAACGTTACGTTTATATTGACCAATAAAATAAACCAAGTTATCACGGTTAGTTTTACTTTGTATGACTTAACTAATTATTGGGTATCTTCAAGCAACATTACGGCTAGGGCAACTCGGTCATTCGGGGGAGTTACTTATACCATAGACGAAGGGCAGATAGATATCACCCAGAGCGTAGCATTTTCGTTAATATATGGACAACAATATTATTTAACTTTATATAACCCGGTCACTGTATATTCTTATGTTTATGGTTTGTTTTATTCTACCACTTCATCGGTGGTATTGGTGTTATCTCAATCGCCGATGGCAGGTACCTCTCCATCCGATATTTGTACTTGGAATGTAACTAATGCCGGAAACTTACTCAATATCACCGCAGATTTTGGCGGAGCAGTCAACCCCGAAATTAAGATTTACAACGAAAGCCTATTATTGGAAGCGACATATTCATTTACAAGCGTTGAATCGGTTACCATTTCATATTCTGGTAATAGCAGTAAATCATATAGTGTCAAGCTTACCATAGCTGATTATGGATGGGTTGAGTCTAGAATTGCTTCTGCAAACCCATCAACTGGTTATATACTTAATTTACCATTATTGGGGGTGGTTGACCCCTCTACATTAGTACTGTCTTTTATTACTGCTATAAGTTTTATATGGACACCCAAATACAAAGGTATAGGGGCAGTCATCACCGTAGGTATGGCGGCGTTATTTATATATTTCAGGTGGTTAGTAATACCTGTAGTGATAATTACGTTATGGTTTCTGATGGCAATTATATATGCGGTTACACGTCACGAGGGTGAAGACTAATGCGGTTTTATTCGATAGCTATGTTAATGTTTATGCTAATGATATCCTTCACATTTTTAGTTAATACTTATGATTATGTAGCATATACCACATTACAGGTTCCCTCTAGTTATTATGTTCCAACTACCGTTTCGGGTGGTACCACAACCGGCGGTACCACCGAGTATAGTATAGACCTTTTGATGACAATTCAATGGATAGGTATTTTCATAAACAGCTTTATACAAGCTACCATTTTACTGCCATGGATTTTATCTTCATTTTTACCCACAGAAGCCGCTTGGATGGGAGCGGCACTGGGCATTGGATTTCAGTTCTGTTATATTGGTGGTATAGCCCAGTTTGTGACTGGTCGTATGTTGAAGGTGGGAAGGTAAATATGCTCATATCTATACTTTGGGATCCAACAACGGCTATGAACCTATGGCTATCAGGTGATTTCATCGGAGCCATACTTATGCCATATACCGCTACACTAGGTTCTTGGTTCTATACCTTTATACTTATCACAATTATGCTATCTTCTTGGCTCAAAACTCGTTCAATCATTATGGTGGGGTTTCTCAGTGGTATATATTCTATCGTTATGATGAATGTTTTATCTTTAGCCTTCTTTCCAATCATTTATTGGGCTATGGCGTTCACCATCACAGTGGTGCTATACAAGGCGTTTGTAGGGAGAGAATAGGAGGTGATTCATTATACCAGATATATGTAATATACGAGACTTAATACATATAGCAATGAAAAGAGAACGACTAGCTATATCCGAGTACAATCATTTGTCATCGGTGCTAAAAAATAATAAGATATCAATTAGTGAGGTGACTCATATTATAGGTGAAGAACGTGACCATCTTAATAAGGATTTGCCTAGACTTCTGAAACGAGTTTCAAACAAATCCTAGTTCTTTATTTTTCATACTTATTCAACTGTTTCAACTGCTTTAACTGATTATATATAATTAACATGAAAGAGTACCAAGTTCAGTACGATTACCCTACCGAACGTGGATAATTTTCGTAACTCTGGATGGCTTTAAATAAGTCCCCCAATAGCACTGGTTTATACCCCGTAACCTCAACAGACATGTTTATGCGTTTGTTACCCCAATCTATGAACGGGGCATTATTATGAACGTGACCATGTATAACCCAGCCTTCCCATAGTTATCATTAAAATATATACTTACAGAGGATTTATATACTTTCATACGAATTACTCAACTTTGGCGCGATACTCATGGCGATATTTAGGCACTCGTTCCTAAACGCCTTTGACTTCCTCTTTTGTTCGGTCAACATACCAAAATGAGAGTTAGCTATAAACCCATAATAAGCCATGTGTTCTTTACAGCCACCAATAGCCCTTCTAGCAACGTGCATCTTAGTTCTGCCTTCATTATCAAAGTTCCTTCCACATATTTCACAACGTTTGCCGTAATGTTCTTTCCTTATGTGGGCTCTTAGCTGTGAAAATCTCAGTTCAATCTTTATACCTTTATTTCTACAGTATGGACAGGGTCTTTTCGGTAAATCACTGAACATATTTTATTCCCCAATAATTCATTTTTTTGCAATATTTTGCCATCCTTTTCATCATGACCTTATGCTTTTTATTGTGCCTTCTATCTTTATTGTTTTCACGGATTTGCCCCAAATGGGCACACTCATGTATAACTATTCCCAATGATGGCGTGGGCGTAAACTGTATCCATTTCAGCTCAGGTGAGCATTTAGCATTACCAGTTCTAAGGTTAAAAGTGACCAATACCCCGGCGCTGTTTCTTCGGTGTTTTTCTTTGCCTATCCTTACAATGGTATTAGCACCTTCAGGATAATCAACTCCAAACCTACGGCTTAACTTCTTAACAAAAAACTCAGCATCCTCATTAGTCAGTAGTTTACCATATTCCTCCCCAAATTCTTCATGCTCGGTCTTATAGTAAGCTAGCATCGTTCCTCATTATCCCAGTAAAGTGGTTTCATTTGTGTTTACTCCACATTTCTATTATTTTCATCACGGTAGTCAAGCCTACAAAAATCAGGCATAGCCACATTATATTATTAGTTAATACCAGTTGGTCCACGTTAATAGCCTCCTTAGTCACCAGCTTATACTCGTAGGTAGGGACATATAACCTTTTACATTGAGGATACAATAAAAAATAGCTTAGGTCATATAATTACTGTAGCCAACCATTAACTTTATACCAATCTATAGTTATTGCCAAACCTTCTTGTAAATCCGTAAAGTTTATGCCTAGTTCACCAATAAGTTTTGTATTATCTGGTACTTTGTGGTATCTAAACCAGTCGGCTCTTTCCGTTGGTATCCCAATCTTCTTTTTTGTTATGGCACTTAATATATCAGATACTTTCATAATCATATCTAGTCTAGGGCTTAGTAAAATATACTTATTCAAATGCCCCACATTCGTCATAGTTATATTAGCTATCATATTTATGAAGTCATCTATACTTAGTACCGTGTTTCCACCAACATTATAGGTCTCGTTCTTCTTGCCCAATCTTATAATGGCTTTCATTATGTTTGTTAGGTCACCTATATAAGTGGGCTTAATCATAGCCTTACCGCCATAAGGTAGCCAAATCCGATTATTAGCTACCATCT
>JAEAME010001231.1_pt1 | contig 18813 bp, 14 predicted proteins | sample 8958731 | NCBI WGS metagenome assembly JAEAME01 (sample SAMN16933194, study PRJNA681113) | bioreactor sludge metagenome | isolation source: anerobic bioreactor sludge (Control) | place: India:Bengaluru | collected 2018-10-24 | reverse complement strand
AATATTCACATCTCCACGTCCGGCCAGAGCGAGCATAGAAATTCAGATTATCCGCAGGGGCGCGCCGAGGTTCTCGCGCCGGTGGGCAGACTCCCGCACCCACCGCCTGGCCATGTCCAACTGCCGCAGCGGGTCGCCCTCCGGCGGCTCCCAGCCCTGCGCGGCCACCTCCAGCAGGGCATCGATGACCGTATTGCCGGTCACATGGATGCGCTCCCCGGGCACGCCCTCGTGCAGCAGATTGGCTCGCGCCCGCTCCGTTGGAGCAAAGAGCAGGTCGCTCACCTGGTCGGCCACCGCGCGGTTCATTTCTTCCGGAAAGGGGTTGGCCCGGTCGAATGAGCGCAGGCCGGCCTCCACATGGCCCACGCGCACCCGGTTGTAGTGCGCGCACAGGGCCGCCGCCATCACCGTGGTGGTATCCCCCTGCACCAGAACCCAGTCCGGCCGCCGCTCGCGCAGCACCGGCTCCAGCTTGAGCAGGACCCGCGCCGCCACCTCCGCAGGCGTCTGGCCGGGCTCCATCAGGTCCAGATCCACGTCGGGCACGATGGCAAACAGGTCGAACACCTGATCCAGCATCTCGCGGTGCTGGGCGGTGGCGCACACCTGCGCCCGGAACTGGGCGGGCCACCGCTGCAGCTCCCGGATGACCGGGGCCATCTTGATCGCTTCGGGCCGGGTGCCCACCACCGCCAGCACGGAGGTCACCACCATCTACCTCCCCTGGAGCCCCAGCACTACCGCCGCCGTCTTGGCCAGAATCGACAGCTCCAGATACAGGCTCTGGTGCTTGATATAGTACAGGTCATACTCCAGCTTGGTCCGTGCATCCTCCACGCTGCTGCCGTAATGATAGCGCACCTGCGCCCAGCCGGTGATCCCGGGGCGGACGGCGTGGCGCGCCTGGTAGAAAGGCACCTGGTTCACCAGGCTGGCCACAAACTCGGGGCGCTCGGGTCGCGGGCCGATCAGGCTCATCTCGTCCCGCAGGACATTCCACACCTGGGGCAGCTCATCCAGGCGCGTCCGCCGCAGGAAACGCCCCGCCGGGGTCACGCGCGGATCATCCGCGCTGGCCCACACTGCCCCGCTCTCCGCCTCGGCCGTGGGGCTCATCGAGCGGAATTTGACGATGCGGAAAGGCCGGCCCGCGCGGCCGACCCGCGTCTGCCAGTAAAAGAGCGGGCCGGGGCTCCACACGGCGTTGGCCAGCGCCACGCCGGGCGCAATCAGGGTCAGGGCGGCCATACCCAGCATGGCCACGATCAGGTCGGCCAGGCGCTTGCCCGCATCGAACACCCGCCGCGTGGCCGAATCCTGCGCCGGCAACAGCTCCTGCAGGTTGGCCTTCACGTGCTCCACTGGCACCCGGCCGGTCAACTGCTCGTAGAGGGTGAGCATGGGCACCAGTTGCAGCCCCTGCTCGCGATAGTCGAGCAGGCTCTGCACCAGCCCGGGATGGATCTGGGTGGCATAAGTGATGCACAGCACCGCCGTGTCCACCCCGTGTTCGCGCACCAGCCGCAGCAGGTCGTGGCGGTTGCCGAGCACCGGCAGCCCTGCCACCCGCTTGCCCGCTTTGGCCGGATCGTCGTCCACAAAGCCTACCGCCAGATAGCCGGACCCGGCGTAGGGATTGCCCTGTTTGGGCGTCGTGGCCAGGAGCCATGCCAGGTCCTCCCCGGCTCGCCCGGCGCCCACCAGCAGCACCCGCCGCTGAAAGACCGGCTGCACAAACACCGCCGCGTACAGCACCCGCCACAGGGTCACCCCCACCGTCACCAGGCCCACGAACAGGTAAGAGCTCAGGCGTGACAGCCCGAAGTACGGCGTCACCACCGGGATGGCCAGGTACGTCAGGGCGGTGAACAGCCCGGCGCGGCCCGTCCGCCAGGCGCTCTCGCTGGCATCGGCCGTCGCCGGCAGGTCGTGGCAATCGAAGAACGAGGCCCAGGCCGCCCACAGCACGGTCAGCAGGACAAAGTAGACCGGCGCTTCGGCCACAGTGCGCCAGGAAAACGCGTACGGGAAGCGCAGGTAGAGCGCCAGCAGCAGGCTCAGGTTCAGAACCACCACATCCACGAGCCACAGCAAGAGCCGCCGCTCGGCCAGGCTCAGGCGTGGCAGCGCGATGCGCCGCCTACTGCCCGCAAGGTCGGCCGGGACGATGGTATTCTCTTGGTTACCGTCTACTGGCATGGACATCGCTGTATGGTGATGACCTTCGCCGGTCGAGTCCCGGTCTGTAATCAGACTATTCTACTCCCAAACGGCCCATACGCCAACATCGCGCCGGACGGAGGGATGAGGAGGGTAGCGGGGTACAGGACAAGATTGTATGATTGTATGAATATGATTCAGGATCCAAGATGCAGGGTACCCCGGTGGCCTTGATCTCAATCTTGTTTTTCTTGGGGTGCTTCGCGTCTTGGCGGTTCAAATTCCGAGCCGGGCGTACATGTCCAGCAGGATGGCGGTCTCGGCCTCGCGCCGGCGCTCGTACCAGGCGCGGCCGGCGCGGCCCATCCGCTCCAGGCGCGAGGGATCGGCCAGGGCCTCCGCCAGGGCACCGGCCAGGGCCTGCGGGTCGCCCGGAGGCACGATCCGGCCGGTCTCGCCGTCGACCACGTACTCGGGCAGGGCTCCGGCGCGAGTGACCAGCACCGGCTTGCGAAAAAAGCACGCCGCCGCCGGCAGGGCCGACTGGCTGGCCTCGATGTAGGGCAGGACCAGCAGGCCGCAGCGGCAAAAGAGCTCGACCAGCTCGTCGTCGCCCACCGGCCGGGCGCGCAGGTCGACGTTGGCCGGCAGGGGCCCGCGCACGTGGTCCTCGAGACGCCCCGGCCCGGCGATCACCACGCGCACGCCCTTATCCACAACGCGCCTGGCCGCCTCGGCCAGCACGTCCAGCCCCTTGTACTCCTCCAGGCGGCCGGCAAAGAGGGCAAAGGGCTCGTAGGATACGTCCGGCGGGGCCTGCTCCAGCTCTCTCTGCCGCTCGTAACTCACAAAAAGGTGCGTCAGCGGCGTGTTGGTCACCCGCGAGAGGTCGACGCCGGCCGCCGCCAGCTCGTCGCGAAAAACCCGCCCGTGCACCAGCAGGTGGCCCGCCTCGCGGCGCACCCGGGCGTTCCAGACGTAGAGCAGGCGGCCGTAGCTCGACCCGGCATGCGGATGCAGGTCGTGCAGGGTATGCACAGAGGGGATCCCATCGCCGCGCAGGGCCCGTAACAGCAGCGGGTTCACCAGGTGCGCGCCGGTGACGTGCACCACGTCCGGAGCGAGGGCGCGGATAGCGTGCAGCGCCCGGCGTGCCACCGGCAGTGCCGTCGAGAACCCGCGGGGCGAAAAGCCACGGTCGCGGGTGTCCACCGGCGTGTGGATGGCCACGGATGGTCCGTAGCGGTCGCGCGGCACGCGGCGCGTAGTCACCAGGTGCACCTCGTGCCCGGCCGCGGCCATGCGGTTGGCCAGGTCCGCCGTGTACTGGTGCATGCCCGGGGTGGGCGAGAGCAGAACGTAACAGAGGCGCATAATCAGCGGTCAGTTTCCGGCGCTGCGCGTAACAACAGGCACATAGGTCCGCGTTATCTGGCTCAGCGCGGCGTATTTCAAATCCCGATAATCCCCATCATGGTAGCTGATTCGAGCGAGATTGCTGCGGTCCAACGCGAGCGAAGTGGACTGACCGACCGTCCATCCGCTGGCGACGGTCCCGGCGATCCAGCCGCTGCCCGTCTCATAGGCATATTTCAGGCCGCCCGGGTTGCTGAGGCAGTAATAGCTCACGTGGGCCATCCCGCCCGAGTCCAGAGCCAGCGAGCTATACTGGCCCACACGGCCGGCGCTATCGACGGTCTCGATGGCCCATGTGCCGCCCGCCCGGCGGGCAACCTTGAGATGACCGTTCGTCCTATCGTGATAGCTGATATGAGGGTCGTCGCTGCTATCCAGAGCCAGCGAGGTGTAGAGGCCCACGTCGCCAGCGCCGTCCACGGTCTGGACGACCCACTCGTCTCCCGTCCAGGAAGCATACCTGAGGTCGCCATGGGTAGCGTCATAGTAGCTGACGTGAGGGCGCCCGCTGCCATCCAGCGCCAGCGACGTGTACAGACCCACATCGCCGTCACTATCGACCGTCTGGGCGATCCACCCCTGATCCGCCCGGTAAGCGACTTTCAAATCCCCGTTGCTCCCATCGTAGTAGCTGATATGAGGGTTTCCGCCGCCGTCCAGGGCCAGCGAGGTATAGAGGCCCACATCTCCAACGTCGTCCACGACCTGGATAACCCACCCGCCCGCGGTCCAGGAGGCAAACCGGAGGTCGCCGGCGCTGCCGTCATAGTAGCTGAAGCGAGGGTGATTCTCTGCATCCAGCGCCAGGTCGTTGTAGCGACCCACGTCCCCGGCGCTGTCGACAACCTCGGTCTCCCAGTAACCACCCGCCCCCTGGGCGTAGCGCAGGTCGGCGTGGGCATAGTCGACGTAGCCGATATGGGGTTGCTCCAGGGTGTCCAGGGCCAGTGACGTGTACTGGCCGACCTGCCCCACCGTGTCCACCGTCACCCTCTGCCAGTCAGCATCCAGCCACGAAGCGTACTGCAGAGTGCGGTCGGACCACCGGTAATAGGCAATGTGGGGCACGTCATTGCCGTCCAGAGCCAGCGCGGTGTCCCAGACATTGGTGCTATCCACAGTCTGGGTAATCCACCCCGTCCCGCTCCAGGAGGCATAAAGCACCCCCGTGTTGAGGTCCGTGTAACTGATGTGCGGGTGACCCGCGTGGTCCAGAGCGAGCGAGGTAAAACCACCGAGCCAGCGGGCATCATCGACGATGTCGATGGTCCAGGCGCCATCGCGCCGGCGGGCATACTTGAGCTTGCCGGTGGTATAGTCGATGTAGCTGATGCCGGGAATGCCCGCCGCGTCGACGGCGATCGAGTTGCATTCGCCCAGCCAGGTGGCACTCTCGACCGTCTCTCGCTCCCAGGCAACACCGCTCCAGTAGGCATAGCGCAGGTCGCCATCGATGTCATCGTAGTAGCTGATGTGCGGCCGGTCATTGCCATCCAGGGCCAGGGAAATGTGCCAGCCCAGCCAGCCCCGGCTATCGACGGCCTCGATGCTCCAGCCTGTGCCTGTCCGGCGAGCGTAGCGCAGCTGGCCACCGGCCGAATAGCCGATGTGCGGACCGCCGGCGCTATCCAGAGCCAGGGCGACGTCGTAGCCGTAGTGCGCCCCACTCTCCACCACCTGCCTCTGCCACCGGCCGCCTGTGCGTATGGCGTAATAAAGGGCCGTGTTGGTGCCGCTCGTATAGCTGATATGAGGCACACCCTTTCCATCGAGGGCCAGGGACGAAAACGAAGTGTAGGTGTTGTCCCCTCCCGGCGCATCGTCGACCGCCTCGGAATGCCACCAGGCGCCGTCGAACCAGGCGTAGTACAGGTCATCGCCCGAGTAGAGGACATGCGGGTAGCCGTCGGCGTCCAGCGCCAGACTGCGGTCGTTCACCGCGAAATTGTCTACCGGGCAGTCCACGCAAGAGATGGACCATACCGGCTCGGGTGGTTGGACGGCTCCGGCTGAGGACACCGCCGCACCGCCCGGCCCACCTGGCAGGGACAGCAGGCAGGCCAGCCACAGGGCGCAAAGCCGCCGGCGCGCGTCAGGTCTTGGCATGGTCCATACCCTCCCGATGATGTTCATACCCCACGTGCACGGTTGCTGCCCTACTCCCGGGGGCAGAGCTCCCAGACGGAATCACCGCGCAACTGCCAGGCCTCGAGCAGGCGCGGGCACGGCCGGTCCAGAGCACGCGCCGCCGATGCGCAGAGTTGTTCCAGGCCGGGCTCCCGGGAGCGCGGGTAACCGGCGGCAAGGATCCGGCCGCCGCGTTGCCGGACCCGGCGCACCGCCCCGCCGAACCACTGCCCGACGGCTGGCAGGTCCGCCCCCTCCAACGGCAAGGATACAACCTGCCGCCGGCCAAAGTAGACCGCGTACAGGGCCTCCAGCCCATCCCCGTCGCCCAGCAGGATGAGATCCGCCGGCGCCGTGTGCCCGGCCAGCTCCTGAGCCAGCGTGTAGCGCACATTGCGCCCCAGGTCACGGCGCGGCGCCATCGCCAGCAGACCATTCGCCGCCAGAAGCAGGAGCACGGCAGTCGCCATGCTCACCCTCCCGTGCTTCAGCCGGGGCACCATCACCAGCGCCGCCAGCAGCCACCAGGCCGCCAGCAGCGGCACCCAGAAGCTGACATCCCCCGGCACCCAGTACACGGCAAATGCCCCGAACAGTGCCACCCACGTCCCCAGGACGGCCAACTCGCGACGGCGTTCAGCCCACAGTACATGCCGCCAGCGCCAGGCCAGGACCGGTGGGGCCATTGCCACGGCCAGCACAGCGAGATAATACAGGACAAACAGCGCGCGCTGCGGCGCGGCGGCGGAGGCCAGAAAGGCGCGGGTGCTGTCGTTCATGGCCAGATTCGGATACAGCGCCAGCGAGCGCAGGAAGGCATAAGCACCCCGGGGCAGGCTCGTCCACGACAACTGGCCGTACACCCCGCCTCCCAGCAATCGCCCCGGCCATTGCGCCAGAGCGCCCCGGCTCCACAGAATCCCGCAGAGCAGGCCGGCGGCGGTCACGACCAGCACCGTGCCGGCTGCGATCGCTGCCTGCCGCAAGCGCACCGGCCGCGGCCACTCCATCCGCAGCAGCAACCCGGCGGCGGCCACGCCCAGCAGCAACACGCCCGTCAGGTAGGTCAGCGCGGACAGCACCACACCCAGGCCCAGGCCCAGCGCATATGCCGGCCGCCGGGCGCGATGCGCGGGAGCCGCCAGAGCGCCCCACAGCACCGCCAGGTGGGCAGCCAGCGGGATGGTGACAAACTCGGCCTCCACGCTGAGCAGCCACAGCCCGCCGGACACGGCCATCCCGGCCGCAGCCAGCGCCGCGGCCCGCGCCGACCCGGTCAGGTGGCGCGCGACGCCATACACCAGTCCCACGCATGCCGCGCCGCCCAGGGCATTCAGCACCTGCGATGGCAGCAGCGCTCCTCCGCTCCAGCCGGCCCACCGCCAGAGCCGGTAAAAGGCCCAGCCCAGCGGATGCAGCAGCAGGTGGTAGGGGTCCACCATGCGCGCCACCTCGCCCGATTCGATATCCAGGGCATAGAGCAGGCTGTCCGCCGTCCAGTTGCGCGACAGGGTAGCCAGGTACAGGCCCAGCGCCAGGAGCACGGCACAGGCCAGGCCCCGGCTGGCTTTCAGTGGATCCCCCCCGATGGTGGCCGGTCTCCCATCCGGGAGGCCGCCACCCGCCGGCACATCCTGCGTCCAAGCTCCAGCAACGCCAGAGCAGCAAAGGGCAGAGCCGCCGCGTCCACCGGCAGGCGGTAGCGCGGCGCGGCCCAGGTCAGGATGTGCAACAGCGGGTAAAAGGCGAGGAACAGCAGCGCCAGGGCCAGCGGCGTCACGGAGAACGCGGCCCATGAGGATCGTGTGATGGCGCCGCGCAACGCCAGCCACAGCCCGTACAGCATAAAGGGCAGGAACAGGCCGAACGAGCCCACCCGCCCGACGTTGTGCAGCAGGGTCGTGTCGGCCGTGGGCCAGAACTCGAAATAGTCCGGCACGCGGCTGAGGGACAGTAACAGATAGCGCCCGGGGTCGGCCAGCACAAAGCCGGTGCCGCGGCGCATGAGCTCTTGATCCCACTGCGCCTCGTTCAGCCCCCGGCCCACCAGGTCCTCCGGCAGCGGCGCGGCCTCAAACTCCTGGAAACTTGTGCCGTGCATCGGGTGCTGGGCGGAGTACATGGCATAGCCGGCGTTCGAGTTGAGCAGCAGGAACCGGCCGTACACGCGATAGTTGCGCAGGGTAAAAGGCACGATGCACAGCAGCAGCACGGCTCCCGCCGCTACGCCGGAGGCGAGCATCGCCCGCAGCCGCTGCGCGCGCCGGCCCGCCCACAGCAGCCAGGCGCCCAGCACCAGCACCCAGGGCAGGATAGACTGCCGCAGCAGCGTGGCGCTGCCCAGCGCCAACCCCAGCAGCGCTCCGCGACGCACGGTGGGCTGCGCGGCCAGCGCCACCGCCCCGTCCATCGACCAGAGCAGGGCCGTGATATAGAACGTCTCGGTCATCAGCGTGGCGGCATAGAGGATAAAGTAAAAGTATATGGCTGCGCAGGCCGCAGCCAGCAGGGCCACCCGCTCCCGGTCCGGGAACAGCCGCCGCGCCCAGCGGTAAACGGCCAGCGGCAGCAGGACCCCGCCCAGCACGGCGCCCAGCAGGCGCGCCGCCAGCAGGTGCACGCCAAACACGGCATAGATCGCCGCCAGGTACAGCGGGTACAGAAAGGACCAGTGGGCGGTAGGTGTGTCCGCCGGGGTAAAGGGGTACCAGCCGGTGGAAAAGCTAAAGCCGTGGCCGGCCAGCAGCCGCGTGGCCAGGGTATGGTAAGAGACCTGATCTACAAGCAACGGGGGTGCGTTCGCGGCATCGCCCAGGTAGAGAGCCACGCCCATCCGCAGTAGCACCGCCAGCAGCACAACCAGAGCCAGGATCCTGCGCGTGCACCTTCTCTGTTGCACCGGTGCTACTGCGGCCACGCTAGTTGCCCGCTGATCCATGCGCCAGCTGTTCCGCCCGCCGCATCTCAACCAACTCGCTACCGGCCAAACGAGCCAGCTTCACACAGCGGCGCAAGCCAACCGTCCTCAGAAGCTCCATATGCGCCTCAGCACATGCCAGTGGAGCTTCCGTCTCTCCTTGCTCGTCTCGCGACCCGACGCCAACCGGCCAAGCGTCGACCACCAGACAAGCTTGGCCTTCGTGGAGAGGGTCAGGCTCAACAGGTAGGCCGTTGCCGCCCCTCTGCCACCGTGCTTGCGAAAGAACAGCGCCTTATGAGACAGCAAGAGCTCATACTTGCGTGGCACAGCCCGGTTCATCGTCTGGCTGCCATAGTGGATGATATGAGTTTGGGGCAACGCATGGATTTGCCAGCCAGCTTCTTTGATGCGATAGCACCAATCGACCTCCTCGGAATAAATGGGATCAAAAGCGGTATCGAGGAGGCCCACCTGGTCCAACACAGTTCGTCGCACCACCATGGCAGCGCCACAGACGCTATCGACCGGGAACGGCCGTGACGCTTGCCGCAGCGAGCGATAGGACCAGTTCGTCACCGGCCACAAGCCCTCCAGCAATGGATGAGGAAACCGGGCAAAGCTCTGCTGGAGCGAACCGTCCGGGTTGAGCAGGGACGCACCCACCGCACCCGCATCGGGGTGTGTGTCCATAAAATCGACCATGCCGTCCAGCGCGCCATCCGAGACCAGCGTATCGTCATTCAGCAGCATCACGTAGCGTCCCTGACCCTGGCGTAGCATCAGGTTGTTGTTGGTCGAGAAACCCAACCGTGTTGCGTTGCGTATGATTTTGATCTGAGGGAACTCGGTTTCCACAGCCGCCGCCGTGCCATCAGCCGAGGCGTTGTCCACCAGAAAAACCTCCAGCCTGATACGATGGGTATTCGCGAACACGGAGCGCAGGCAGGGCAACAGCAGATCCAGGTTGTCGGCGCTGATAATCGAAACGGTCAGGTCAGGACGGAGCGGATCCATGGGATCATCACCAGCCGGCCGGGAGGCCAAAGGGTATCTCGATGTTGGCAAAATCCCGCGTCTTGCGGCTGCCCACCCGCCGCACCCAGGCCGCCATACGTGCCAGCCCATCGCGCAGAGCCACCGGCTGCGGCAGGTCGAAGAAGGCGCGCGCCTTGTCATGCGCGGCGTATGCGTGCTGTACCTCGTGACGCGCGGGGAGATGGCGCAGGTCCGGCGTGACGCCCATCGTTTCGCACACAGCCAGCGCCAGCTCATTGACCGTGTAGGGCTGATCGCCACCCACGTTAAAGACCTCGCCGTACGCTTTGGGCATAAGGGCCGCGCGCGCGATGACCGGCGCCACATCATCGATGTAGGAAAAAGCCCGCGTCTGCTCGCCGTCGCCAAAAATGGTCAGCGGCTGGCCCTGCAGCACCTGGTTCATGAAAATGCCGATGACGTTGCGGTACTTGTCGCCGATGTTCTGGTGCTCGCCGTAGACGTTGTGCGGCCGGAAGATGATAGAGTCCAGCCCGAACTGGCGCTGCGCCGCGCCCAGGTCCAGCTCCACCGCGTACTTCGATACGCCGTACGGGTCCTCCGGCTGCGGCGTCAGCACCTCGGTCATGGGCAGCTGGTTGGCGCCGTAGACGGCGATGGAGGAGGCAAAGACCAGGCATTTGACCTTGCGCAGCACGCTCAGGTTGATCAGGTTGACCGAGCCAACCAGGTTGGTCTCGTAATTGTAGCGGCGGATAAAGTGGCTCAACCCCTCGGCGGCATAAGCCGCCAGGTGATAGACATAGTCGAACCGCTCGGCCGCGAACAGCGCCTGCAGTCCACCATAGTCGGTTACCGACATCTGCGCCCAGCGGGCGCCGGGCGGTACGTTGTCCCGGAAGCCCCCGCTGAGGTCGTCGAGGGCGACCACCTCCATGCCCAGTGCCAGCAGGTGGCGGGCCACGTGCGAGCCGATGAAACCGGCCGCGCCGGTGACGAGTGCTACGGTCATCCTACCTCCTGAGATTCAGATTCTGCGAGTATCGAGGACGGCCGCCCCTCCATAGCTACCAGCCCGCCCAGGAACATCCAGGCCAGGGCGCTGGTGCGAAAGCCGGGAAAGCCGATGTTGTAGACAAAGGGCAGGAACCAGTCGGCCAGCATCATGGCCACCAGCGTGGCCGCAAATCCGGCCACGGCGCCCTGGACGTAGCCATCGGCAAAGTCGCCGCGGAAACGGCGGAGCAAAAGCCGGCCCGTGCGCGCCAGGGTCAGCAGGAACCAGAGGAAGAGCGCCAGCCCCACCAGCCCCTGCTGGGCATAAATGTCAATATAGTTGTTGTGTGAAGATATCTTGGGATCAATGTAGAGCGCCCTGCCAAAGCCCGTGGCCAGCCAGCGCGTCCTGGTATAGTGCCGGTAGGAGGCCGGCCCAAGGCCGAGGATCAGGTGATCCTTGACCGCATCCAGCACCGCCCGGTAGAGAAACGTGCGGCCGCCCCAACTGATCTCCAGCTCTTCCTGCCCGCCGGTGTGGGCGAAAACAGCGGGGGCCAGCACGGCGGCCAGAGCCACCACCGCCAGAACAGCTACAATGGCGATGGCCCGGCTGCGGCGCCAGGCCCACAGGCAGGCGACGGCCAGGACCGACAGGGTAAAGGGCGCCCAGCCGGAGGTCCAGGTGTTCAGCGGGAACCAGAGGACATAGGCTCCGCCCGCCAGCACAGCCAGCAGCCACACCCGGACCCAGCCGGACAGCCGCCGGTTAAAGAGCAGCTGCCCCGTCCCCAGTGCCGCCAGCCAGGTCCAGAACATGCTGCGGTTGGCCATGCCCGGGTTCGACCAGCCTAGCAGGCGCTCCAGGGGCGGCAGGTAAAACTCGAGCACGGCGACGCTCCCCACGGCCAGAAAGGCCCACGTAGCAACCTCCAGCCAGCGCCCGCGCGTCCCCAGGTCGGCGGCCAGCACAAAGATGGCCGCGGACAGGGCATAGAGCCCCCACTGGCCCAGTTGCACCAGGAGCAGGTTGCCCGGCTGGGGCACCAGCGGATCCCAGTAGGCGCGCCCGGCCACCAGCGAGACCAGCCCGCTGGCCATAAAGAGCACCAGCGGCGGCACCGTTCGCGATGCCGGCAGGCGCAGGGAGCGGGTGTACAACCCGGTCAGCAGCCAGGCGGCCGCGACGGCGGCGATGAGGAACACGGGCGGCGTCAGGCGCACCTCGCTGCCGGTGCCCAGGCTAAACGGCAGGGTGAAGGACAGTCCGGCCAGAGTCACCAGCCCCAGCCCGGGCTGCTGCAACAGGATCAGCAGCCCGGCCCCACCGGCCCCCAGCGCCAGGAAGTACAGGCGGAAGCGGGCCAGGGGCGGCCGGCCAAACAGCGCCGCGAGCACGATCACCGCGGCGACGATCCAGAACGACCACCCCCTGGTCCGGTTGCGGAAACGGTCCGTGAACAGGCTCATTCGCTACACTCGTCTTCTCATCATACTTAGCGCTACATGCCGGCAAACGGCCGGTGCCGGTCGACCGGGCCTTCCTCGTGCCCGTGACGGCGCACCAGGCGCAGATAGTGCAGCGTGTCCCGGGACACGGGGCGGCGCTGTGCCAGGGCCTTCCCTGCGCCCAGAAAGGCGTCCCGGGTGGCCCGCCCGAAGCGGGCAAAGGGTATGGCCCCGCGGGCCACCAGCTTCAGCCGGCTACCCAGCTCGTGCAGCGTCTCGGTCAGCACCTCCGGCCAGGGGTAGAACTGCCAGACGTACCAGTAATAGTTGCGCAGGCCACGATAGCTGAACGGCGGGTCGGAAGAGCCCGATGGACGGCTGTGCCAGACCTCGAGCTGTGGAAAATGGCGCACCTGCCAGCCCGCATCCAGCAGCCGGGTGCACAGGTGCAGCTCCAGGTACATGATGGTAAAGTACCAGGGGTAAAAACCCACCTGGCGCAGTACCGCGGCGCGCAGGCCGGCGCCCGTGCCGTTAAAGGCCACGCCGGGATAGCCCTCCGCCGCACTCCCCTCCGGGACAAACTGCGGGCTATCGTGAGCCACAAGGCCTGTGTCGCGCATGCGCACGGTGCAGCACGCCGCGCCCAGGCGTGGGTTCGCCTCGAAGCAAGCCGCCACCTGCGCGATCCAATCATCGCTGCCCGGCAGGCCATCGTCGTCCATCACCAGGATATATTCGCCCTGCGCGGCCTCAAAGCCCAGATTGTAGGCTACCATGCCCAGATTGGCGCCTGTTTCAATGAGCTTGACCTCGGGAAACTCGCTCCGCACCATATCAGCCGTGCCATCGGTAGAGCCGTTGTCCACCAGGATCACCTCGAGCGGGGGGTGGGTCTGGCGGTGCACGGCGGTCAGCAGCTCGTGCACGTTCCGGCGCCGGTTGTACGCCACAGAGAGCATGCTCACACGGCGGTGCGTTGCGGCGGAGGATTCGGTCCCGTCCGATAGGGCTTCCGTTTTCTCCGCTTGCGGAAGCCGGTCGAAAAGTCTGACTTCGGGCGCCAGACCATGCCAGTTGCCGCAGCGGCGCACCCGGCGCATACGGCGCAGCGTCTCCAGCGACACCGGCCGGCGTTGCGATAAGATTGTACGCACGCTCAAGAAGGCGTCACGCGTCGCCCGCCAGAAGCGGCCAACGGGAATCTGCCCCAGCAGCACCAGCTTGGTCCTGGAGCCTAGCTCGTGCAGGGTCTCTCCCAGCACCTGGGGCCACGGGTAGAGCTCCCAGGTGTACCAGTAGTAGTTGCGCAGCCCATAGTAGGTGTATGGGCGTTCCCGCGTGCTTGGTGGGCGACGCGAGTGCCACACTTCGAGCTCCGGGAAATGGCGCACCTGCCAACCTCGGTCCAGCAACTGCGTGCAGAGATGGAGCTCCAGGTAGGTCCGGAAAAAGCGCCACGGGTAGAGACGCGTCTGCCGCAGAGCCTCCCTCCGCAGGCCCGCGCCGGTGCCGTTAAAGGCCACACCGGGATAGCCCTCCGCCGCACTCCCCTCCGGCACAAACTGCGGGCTGTCGTGGGCGATGCGGCCCGTGTCCCGCATGCGAACTGTACAGGAGACTGCGCCCAGGCGCGGGTTCGCCTCGAAACGCGCTACCACCTGCTCAATCCAGTCAGCGCTACCCGGCAGGCCGTCGTCGTCCATGACCAGAATATAGTCACCCTGCGCCGCTTCAAACCCCAGGTTGTAGGCCACCATGCCCAGGTTGGCGCCCGTCTCGATCAGCCTGACCTCGGGAAAGTCGCGCCGGACCATATCAACCGTGCCGTCTGTGGACGCGTTGTCAATCAGGATGATCTCCGCCGGGCGCATGGTCTGGCAGCGCAACGATGCCAGTAGCTCGGCGACGTTGGCGCGTCGGTTGTGCGCTAGCGAAACAACTGTGACTCCAGGCTGTTGCACCTTGCCAACTGGGCTCACTGCAATCGGCTCATCGTGTCCAAGAGTCACAGCAGAACCCCTCGAAAACATCCCCGCAACTCCGTTGTGCTTTCCACAGATTCGCGGTCACTGCGTCCTTTGTAGACACCTACCATGCAAGCTAGCGATAGGAATCCAGTGTAAGGAGGGTCATGCGCCACCAGCAGAAAGACCTCGCTCTGACGCAGAATGCCGAACCTAACAAACGCAGACGTCACACAAGGCACTTTCCAGAATCCTGAGATGGCGTTCGGATGCGTAACGCTCGGCGACGATGCGCTGTCCCTGGCGGCCCATCTCCTCTTGTCGTGGCCGATCCTCGAGCAGTTGCGCGATCTTGTGCGCCAGATCCCCGCTGTCAGCCGGACGCGCCAGCAGGCCAAGCTCACCATCGGCAAGCCAATCGGGAATACCCCCGACCGCAGAGGCAACCACGGCGCGTCCCTGGGCGAGCGCGTCGAGACCGATCTTGCCAAAGCCCTCCGGGTAGATGGAGGGCAGTACCATCAAAGCGCACTGCTGGTAGCACCTTCCCAGGTGCTCAGCATCCAGCCATCCCAGAAACTGCACCCGGCTCGCCAGTCCGAGGCTCTCAGTCAAACGCTCATAGTCGGCGCGCAGAGTGCCGTCACCGGCTATCATCAGATGCACTCGCTCCGTCAACTGGCGCAGGGCTCGCAGCAAGTAAGGAACGCCCTTTTCGATCTCCAGCCGGCCGGCATAGAGAAGGGCATCCGGTTGCCCGGGCAGTCCGTAGGGTGGGACATCGGCCGCAGACACAAAGTGGGGCGGCAAAATGGTGATCCGCTCGGCGGCAAAGCCGTTCTGGACAAAAAGCGCTTTCATGTACGGGGTTGAAACCAGGGTGCGCGGTACGCGCAAGTACGCCTGTCGCACCCGGGCCGTCCTCTGCATCAGGCGCGCCAGCGTGACCGGATGGCGCGCTGCCGAGCAGCGCCGGAGATAGTGCATCGGCACACAACCCCAGCCGAACGCCCGCTGACAGACCTCGTCGCCACGCCGGTAGTACTTGCACAGGCCCGGACAGACCGCCTGAAAACCATGCACATAAGCGACGGCCGGCAGCATCTGGGTTATCTTCTCCACCAACAGCGGCCAGTGCACATGGTGGATCATGGCCACGTCGGGCTGCTCCAGTGCAATGACCCGGCGCACCGTCGAGGCCACCACCTCTGCCGCGTCCGACTCGACCTGGTGTGCAGGCCAGGGACCACCGCGGATCGTATGAGGCGTCTCTTGACGATAGAGGATTGCGTTCGTGTGGCCGTGCTCAGCAAGTAGTCGTGCTACAGACAGGAGGTATTGCTGCGCGCCGCCGCGCTCGTCGTAGTGATCGTTGACATGCAGGATCTTCATACCACTACCTCTGCCAGCCAGTCTTCCATCTCATCTACCATCCGCTCCAGCGTAAAGCGCTCCAACACCAGCGCCCGCCCTGCTTGCCCCAGGCGCTCCAGCAAACCGTCCTCATCCGCCACCCTCTGGACCTGACGGGCCAATGCTTCAGAATCCCCAGGTGGAAAGAGCATGTCCTCAGGATAGGATTGAAAGATCTCTTTGCTGCCCCCCACAGGAGTACCGATGACGCCCAGACCAGCGGCCATCGCTTCGATGATGGTCCTGCCAAAGCCTTCGGGCTCGATTGACGTGAAGAGAAAGATGTCGTGATTCGGCAGAATCTCGGGGATCTGTGCGCGGGGAACACGCCCGGCGAACTGCACTCGGTTTTCCAGCGCCAGAGACCTGGTTAGTGTGTGCAGGCGCGCCTCATAGTTCGGATGTCCCTCGCCAACGATGGTGAGTTGCAGCCGGTCAGCCTGGCCGCGCTGCTGCAACAGCCCCAGCGCCTCGATGGCCGTGTGGACCCCTTTGCGCTCCGTCAAAGCACCAAAGTACAGCAGACGCAAAGGGTCATTGCGCCCGCGTGCCTTGCGCGCGTTGCGGATGAACGGTGCCGGGTCAATGCCGTTCGGGATGACAACCGCGCCATGCGGAATGACACCAGTGTGGGTCAGCACATCCATTACGTACTGGCTGCAACACGAGACGTGGTCGAACCTGGGCCGAGGCGGATAGCGTTCCGCTTTCAGCATGCCGAGGGCGAGCTGGGCAAACGGCCACAGGAGAATCCGCACGACCGCATTCTTGCTGGTGTTCTCCCAGTACGCCCTGTGAGGGTCAAGGTCAGGAGAAAGACCTCCCATGTTGTACGCTACTCGCCCGGGCAGCCATTGCTCGGCCCAGCAAGCTACCCGCGGTGACAGGTTCCACATGCCCCAGACAAAAACAATGTCCGGCCTGAAGGTATCCATCGCCGCGCGCGTTGCGCGCCGGTTGGCTCGCTCCTGCCAGGGACGGCGCAGGAACAGGTCCAACGGACGGTAGTAGTTCACATCAGCTTCCAGGTATAGTGCACGGGTAACGCCCTCTTCCGGCTGCGGACGGCCATGTACGCCATAGCGACTGGTGAGCACGTGGCAAGTATGGCCGCGGAAGCGCATGCGTTGCACGACCTCCTGACACTGCTGTTCCATGCCGCCGATGTCGTGTGGGGGGTAAAGATTGGACACAAATAGAAGGCGCATCTTAGCGGTCCAGAGTCTGGCGACAGCACAACATCAATGCGGCCCCGGGGTATCGCTTCCAGGCGGAACCGGCCTGGAACCGCGCTCGCGGATCACGCGGGCCGGATTACCCACCGCCACGCAATAGGGTGGTATGCTACGCGTGACGACCGAGCCGGCTCCGATCACACTCCCCTGCCCTATCGTCACGCCATCCAGCACGGCGACCTTCGCCCCAATCCAGCAATCATCCCCAATGACCACGCCTTGATGTACAACGCCTTGCTCATCAATACGCCTGGTTCGATCCTCGAAAATGTGATCCCCAACGTGTATGGTAACCATCTGCCCCATGATCACGTGATCTCCGATCGTGATCCTTCCTGCCCCCATATTCATGACACCGTATGCCTGGACCAGACAGTGACTGCCGATGGTAAAGATGCCTGGAGGGTCATCCGCAGTTCCGCAGTCGAGCCAAAACCCAACGTGGAAAGCCGTGTGGTTGCCGACGCGAACAGTCCCGGGATGACCTGACCGGATGTAGGCACAGTCAAGAATGGTCACGTCGTGCCCGGCCGCCAGGCAATCCGGGTGCCATATCTGCACGTGGCGACCCACCCCAAATCGCACGCCGGCCTGTGCGCCGCGCCACCGCAGCATTTGCCCTCTCAGCAATTGCAGCCGCCGGTCATAACGGACCAGGAGGCTTTCCATCCATTGGTATGTCATCACTGCCCCCCATCAGAGTGAACAAGATTGAAATCGCCACTCTGTTCCAACACAAAGCGGGCCTCTACCCAGGACGAGTGTCTCAAGTGCGCGTACGTACCCGGTCATGGCCTCGTCGAGATCAAATCGGCTCCGAGCTTGCCGCCGCGAGCGCAGGCCCATCTGTCTGCGCAGTTCCGGAGGCGCGCGATCGTCTGCAGGCGATGCGCAAAGCAGAGCGGGATGTCAAACAGCCCCTGGATTGGCACACTCTCGAAACGATGATATAATCCTCGCCAACAGCAATCCCAAGATGAGCGAATCCGGCCACACTCCAATCAGGCTGCGACATGATGAATACTCGTGGTGACACACGGTTTGATTTCCTCGACCATCTCCGCGGAATCGCGATTCTTGCAGTTGTCGCATACCACTGGCTGGGAATAGCATTCGGCCGCTATGATCTTCCCTGGCGGGGGGCCATCCGCAGTCTCTCGGTGACCCCGGCGTTCCTGGTGCTGTCCCCGCTGTGCCTTGGCTATCTGGGCGTGGCCGTCTTTTTTGTCATCAGTGGTTTTTGCATCCAGCTAAGCTATGCCAGAAACCCCCATGCCGGATTACGGGCCTTTTACCTGCGGCGGTTCTTCCGTATCTATCCCCCCTACCTTGTCGCTTTGCTCTTGTACGCCATCGCTTTTCCCCCGACAAGGCTGGGCTTTGCCACACGATGGGATTGGGCGCAGCTCGGCAGCCACCTGTTCCTCGTGCACAACCTGGATGCCAGGTCGCTCTTTGGGATCAACGGGGCATTCTGGAGCCTCGCTGTTGAGGTCCAACTGTATCTGCTTTTTCCGGTGTTGGTCGCGCTCGTCTCCAGGCTGGGCTGGAAGCGCACCCTGCTCTACATCGGCGTGCTTGAGCTGTCGATACGCGGCTTCGCCGGCATCTACTATACAGTTGTCGGATCCACCCTGCCAGCCTGGTTCGAGATCTCCCCATTCGCCTTCTGGTACAGCTGGTCGATCGGGGCCTACCTGGCGGATGAGTTCCTGCACGGCCATCCCTTGCCGTTCAGCCGCAGTCCTATCGGGCTGTGGCTCGTTCTTGTACCCCTGACCTACTTCGTGAGACCCTTGGCGCCCTTGACGTTCGTCTGTGTCTGCATATTGACTGCCTCCTGCATTGCCAGGCGCCTGACCCGGGGCAGGGGAGGGAATTGTCTAATGCCTTCCTGGCTCGGTCCTTTGCAGACTACGGGCCTCTGGAGTCATAGCCTGTACCTCCTCCATGCGCCGCTTATTGCCCCGGCTGTAGAGCTGTCGAATCAGGCGCTTGCCAGCGCAGCAGTACGGCACCTGTCCATCCCCATTTCGCTTATTCTCTCGTTCTTAATCACGGTACCGCTATACGCTCTCTAATATATATTCTGAGAGCTGACATGATCAAGTCTTTGAAAACGGCTCCTGCA
>JAEAME010001229.1_pt1 | contig 18826 bp, 18 predicted proteins | sample 8958731 | NCBI WGS metagenome assembly JAEAME01 (sample SAMN16933194, study PRJNA681113) | bioreactor sludge metagenome | isolation source: anerobic bioreactor sludge (Control) | place: India:Bengaluru | collected 2018-10-24 | reverse complement strand
ATTTGGTGCTTTATTAGCGTATCTTGTTCTCCCACAAGAGGTTGATTAAATCCACAGAAAATACGGCTTGTGCTTTATTGGAGTTTACGCGCGTTCAACGGCAGCGTGCCATCCTGGACACTACAGCTAATGTTTACCGGAGCTTAGCTCTCATGCATTTCTCTCATACCCCTGCCTGCGATGGCAGAAGCGGCACTCGAACACGTGGCGGGTCCGTTTCCCGGTCTGGGTGGCGTAGAGCAGCTTCTTCTCCACTTTCTTCAGGGCGAACCAGCGCCGGCAGGCTTTGCAGCGGATGGCATGGCCATAGGCCAGCACCGCCGCCAGCAAGGCGAGGGCGATGATCAGGATGAACACGGGAAGGGAACCGGCCGCGGCCATGACGGCATCACCTGTCAGCTTCCGCTGGGATCATCCGGTTGGTTATCCCCGTCGGTTTTCAGGACGTCCAGCTTGTAGATGAAGTCGTGCGTGCCGGCCTTGACGAGGTTTTTGAGTTTGTCGGCGATGAGTTCCATGGCATCGATGTAGTCGATGGTATTAAGGCCGCCCACGGGGTCGCATTCGGCGTTTTGGATCTGGTCCATGATCCGGGCGCGGAGGCTGCGGTGCATTTCGTTGATGCGGCCTTCGAGCTCGATGATCTGGAAGGTGTAGATGGGCTTGAATTCCTCGATGTATTCGATGGTGAGGTCCAGCATTTCGGTCACGCGGTTGTGGAGGTCGTCGATCATGGCGCGGAACTCTGGGCAGAGGGGGTTTTTCTGGGCGGGGATCTGGTAGTTGAGGATGCGGTTGACCTCCTCGGTGAAGTCGCCGATCTTTTCGATGTCGTTCACGCTGTGGAGGAGGGCGGGGATCTTTTGGATGATGGCCTGGGCGTTGGTGCGTTCGTTCACGGCCACCAGGTAGCGGGTGATCTCGCGCTGGAGGTGGTCAATGGCATTTTCGATGCGGGAGACGCGGACCTGTTTTTTGTAATTCTTGTCCCGGAAAGCCTCGTAGGAAACGAAGAGGCCGAGGCGCACGAGGCGCAGCATCTCGCGCATTTCCTTGAGGGATTGGTCGATGGCGAGCTGGGAATCGCTGATCAGATGGTAGTTCAAGTGTTTGGGTTCGCCCAGGGAGATGAGGTCCTCGGGGTCCTTGGGGATGACCCTGGTGGCAATTCTGGCCAGGAAGCCGGCCAATGGCAGCATCATCAGGGCGTTCAGGACGTTGAAAAAGGTGTGGGCGTTGGCGATGTGGCGGGCGATGTTGCGCTCGGCAAGCACGCTTGAATAGACGTCTCCGGGGGTGATGAGGTTGACGAAATACTTGTAATAGCCCAGAGCGGTGAGGGTGGCAAAGATGGCCGTGCCGAAAACGTTGAAGAGGGTGTGGACCAAGGCGACTCGCCTGGCGGTGTTGTTCGCTCCCAGCCCCGCCATCCAGGCGGTGACGGTGGTGCCGATGTTATCGCCGTAAACCAGGTAGAGCGCGCCTTCAAAGGAGATGAGGCCTGCGTTGGCGAGCACGATGACGATGCCCACCGAGGCGGAGGAACTCTGGATCACCATGGTGAAGAGCATCCCGGCCAGGATGGCCATCAGAGGGTATTCAGCGGCCTGGCTGAGGATGTGCATCGCCGCCTGGGATTCCCGGAGGCCGCTCACGGAACTGGACATCACGCCCAGGCCGATGAAGAGGAGGCCGAACCCGAGGATGATCTGGCTCCAGTGTTCCATTTTGCGGCTGCGTTTGGCGAACATCCCCAGCACGCCCACGATCACGAAGAGATAGGCGATCCCGCCGATATTGAAAGCGATTAGCTGGGCGGTGACGGTGGTGCCGATGTTGGCACCCATCACCACGCCCACGGCCTGCTGAAGGGTCATTATCCCGGCGTTCACCAGGCCAATGATCATCACTGAGGTGGCGGAGGAGCTTTGGATGATGGCGGTGATGCCGAGGCCCACCAGAACGCCTTTGAAGGGGGTGTTGGTGATCTTTTTGAGGATGCGCCGCATCTCGTTTCCGGCCACGGCCTGGAGGTTCTCGCTCATCTTGTTCATGCCGAAGAGGAAGAGGGCCAGGCCGCCCAGAAGATTCAAAACATCAAAAAAGGTCATGGCTTGGAGTTGCTCCTAAGCTGATTTTTCGACCATTTTACAGAGTGGGAGTTTCGGTCAAGGGATTTATCCCCGGCGGACCGGAAGCGTGGCCAAATGGTCCAGGTTGGCATCGAACAGGTTTTTATCTATGTGGCGGGCTTGGCGGGAGTGGAGTTTGCGACGGCTCTGAAAGCGCTCCAGGCTCTTCGGAAAGGCCTTTTCCCAGCGGATGGGGTCCAGGGGCAGAATGTTTGTGTAAGCCTTCATAAACGCGTTGCAGAGCGTCTTTAAGGCCGTTGGCGGGAACTCCGCGGCCCAGAACAGGAGGAGGTGGGTAAGGTCGGCTTCCGGCGTAGCGAGGCGGGATTCGCTGAAGTCGATGAAAAAGAAGGCGTCGCCGGCACGGAGGATGTTTTTGGGCTGGTTGTCCCAGTGGCAGAGGCAAATGTTTTCGCTGAACCAGGCCAGGTGGAAGCGGGCAAGGGTGGAACCCAGGCCGGCGGCTTCTTCCGGGCCGAAAGCGCTGTCCAAAAAGGCCCGGCCGCCGATCCGCTCCATCTCTATCCATTCCCGCTCCTGGAAGCGGAGAAGCTTTGGAACCATCGGCAATCCGGCCTGATATACCCTCAGCTCGCGGTAGTAGTCCTCCGCGTCGCTGAAGCGCTTGGTCACCGACCGGGGGAGGATCTGGACCCTGGGGCTCTCCGGTTTGGCCAAGCCAGCTTCACTCCGCCTTGAAACGCCAGATCTGGTTCTTTTCCATCAGCGGGACCAGGATCTCGTTGCTGGGCTGATGGTAATAGATGTCCGCCGGCGAGGGGAGGTCCTGCTGCCAAAGCTCGCTGCGGTTCTGTTCCGGGGGGATCCTGATGATGCACTGCTGTCCCCAGGAGCTGTAATAGATGCGGCCGCGGTCGTCGATGGCGATGCCGTCGAGTTTGTCGAAGGTGTTGGGTCCCTTGGGGATGAAGGGGCGGAATTCCCTGGTGTTGAGGTCCAGGATGAGGATGGGTTTGGCGTCGGTCAGGGAGACTATGTACATCTGGGGGCGGGGAGCGTCCAGGACGATGCCGTTGGGCTTGTCCAGCAAGGGAGATTTGAGGCTTTCGGTGAGGCGGGAGGAGGGGTCGAGGATGTGGATCAGGTTGGCCTCGGTGTCGGTGATGTATAGCTTTCCCTGGCGGTCGCTGGCGATGTCGTTCAGCATTTTGGCGTCTTTGATGGGTATGCTGGCTTTGTGGGCGCCGCTTTTAAGATCCAGGGCAGTGACCTGGGTGCCATCCGCCACCCAGAGCTGCCCGTTCAGAACAGTGATGCCCCGGGGCGCTTCCAGGCCCTTGGCGAAGATGGTGAAACGGCCCTTGTCGTTCATGCTGAGGATTTGTTTCGAACCCAGGTTGGATACCATGAAAGTGCGGGTGGAATCGTTCCAGGCTATGCTTTCAGGTTTGTTCAGACGGGCGGGGCGCAAACGGCTGAGCAGGATGAAAGCGGTCACAAGGGCCAGGACGCTGACCAAGAGGATGATGATGATCTTGCGTTTACTGACGGCCATTCCTGCCTCCTAATCTTTGATTTTCCATTCGCAGCCTCCGGGCGTGTCCCGAAGCTCGATGCCCAGATAATCCAGGTCGTCGCGAATCCGGTCCGACAGGGCCCAATCCTTGTTCTCGCGGGCTTCGCGGCGGTAGCGGAGCAGCAGATCCACCAGCTGGCGGGCAAGGCCAGGCAGCTCATCCGACAGCTTCTGGCAAAGATCTGAGAAGAAGCCAAGCACCTCTCCCAGCCTAACCAGCATTAATGCCGCCTGCTCCCGTTTAGACCTGGGGAGGCTTTCGTTTCTGCAGTTGCGGGCGAGTTCAAAGAGCACGGCGAGGGCCTTGGCGGTGTTCAGGTCGTCGTCCATGGCTGCGGTGAAATCCTGTTCCAGGCTGTTGTAGCTTCCGTCGCGGGAGCAGATGATGTTTTTGTAGTCAACGCTGCGGAGGGCGGCGTAAAAATTGTTCACGGCACGTTCGGATTCCTGGATGAGCTCGCGGCTGAAATCGATGGGGGAGCGGTAATGCTTGGAAAGGAAGAAGAAGCGGATGGACTCGGCGCTGTGCTGGGCCAGGATGTCACGGGCGGTGAAAAAGTTGTTCAGGCTTTTGCTCATCTTGTCTCCGTCGATGTTCAAGAAGCCATTGTGCATCCAGTATCTGGCGAGGGGTTTGCCCGTGAGGGCCAAGGCTTGGGCGAGCTCATTTTCGTGGTGAGGGAAAACGAGGTCGCTGCCACCGCCGTGGATGTCGAAGGTTTCGCCCAGATACTTCTGGCTCATCACCACGCATTCGGTGTGCCATCCGGGTCGTCCTTCGCCCCAGGGGCTTGCCCAGACCGGTTCTCCGGTTTTCCCTGCCTTCCAGAGTGTGAAATCCGCGGGATGGCGTTTTTGGAGGTTTTCCATCACCCTGGCCCCTGGTTTCTGCTCATCGGTTTTCTTCCCGGATAGCTGGCCGTAGCTGGGCAGGGCTGAAGTATCGAAATAGACGTCGCCGTTCACTTCATAGGCAAAGCCTGTTTTGACGAGGGTATCGATGGCGGCGATGATCTGGGGCAGCACTTCGGTGGCACGGGGCTGATGGGTGGGTTTTCTGATCCCCAGAGCGGCGCTGTCCTCCAGGAAGGCCTGGGTGTATTTGTCCGCGATCTGCTGGAAGGGGACCTCTTCCTCTTGCGACTGGGCTATGATCTTGTCCTCGATATCGGTGATGTTCTGTACATAAGTAACTTTATAGCCGCGGAATTCCAAATAGCGGCGGAGGACGTCGAAGGTGAGGAACGCCCTGGCATTTCCGATATGGAAGTAGTTGTAAACGGTGGGGCCACAGGCATAGATCTTCACGCGTCCCGGGGTGAGGGGAACAAATTCCTCTTTGGCGCGTTTGAGGGTGTTGTACAAGAGCATGGGGTCGTCCTTATTTATAGATCACCAGGCGTTCGGTGGCTTCTGCCCTGAGGCCGTCAGAAGAGGCACGCAGCTTCACGAAGTAGGTGTTGTTCGCGAAACGGTCGCCCCGCTGGTCCCGGCCGTCCCAGGGGATGGCGTTGAAGCCTTGTTTGCCCCAGGCATCGAAGCTGTGGATCTTTTTTCCGGAAATGGAATAGATGTCGATGCTGAGGTCGCAATCCCGGGAAAGCATGAAGGTGAAGCTGGTGGAATTCTGCATGGGGTTGGGATAGATGAGGAAGCTCTCGATGGCCAGTTCTCCGGAATCCTTGACGGTGAAATCCGCGGAGGCCACCGAGGGGAGGTTGAAGTTGTCGAAAGCGATGATTTGCAGGGTATGGGGCCCCTCGCTGAGTCCGGCCAGGGGGTAGGTCAGGAGACCGGCGGTGTGGGAATCCTTGTCGTAGCTGAAAAATTCTGTTACCGGCAGGGGTTGGAGGGCGTTGTCCAGGATCAGCAGGATGTTGTGTCCGGAGCTGCCGGTAAGGTTGATCCCGTTGCTGTCTGAGATCCTGGCGTAGAGGGTGGTGGAGGTTCCCACGGTGTCGCCGGAGCGGAAATCGTAACTGCCCAGATAGAGATTGATCTCAGGCGCGTCCAAGTTTTCAGCCGTAACGGCGGCGTCACTGAGGGAAAGAGGGTGGTGGTAGTTTGTGTAATCCTGTTTGAGGACGGGGTCCCAAAGGTAGGAAACGATCAGGCCGGTTTCGCCGGAGATCACGTCGTCGGGAACAATGAAGGAGCTTTGGTAGGCCCCGGACTCCACCGTAGCGCTTCCGGAATAGAGGGGCGCGCCGCGGTGGGTGACGTGGGTTTGCCAGTCAAAATCATATTCGGTTTTGGTGTTGAAAGCTTTCACCTCTGCGGTGCCGCTGGCCAAGGAGGGGGAAAAGCCGCCGGTGAGCGTGGCCAGTTCCCGGGCGTGGAGGGTTTCCTGTTCATGGGTTTGGCCCACCACTGTCATCAGGCTGTCCCTCAGCGGCGGCACCACTCTCAGCAGGGGATCACCCAAGAGCACATAGGTGGCATCGTTGTCGTTGCTCTGGGTGTGCTGGATCTTGGCCATCATGATGGACTGGCCCAATGAATTGCGGCCGTTGGTGAGGTTGTCCAGCAGAAATTCCATCATCGGGGCATTGCTGTAGGGGGCGCTGACCCTGGTGGCGGAATAGGAGGCGATCGCGCCGAGGTTGTTCATCAGCACGGTTTTTTGCCCCAGGCTTTCGAAACCCCAGTAATCGAAATGGGAAACCTTGCAGGAAGCCGCCATGAAGAGGGGCAGCTTGTTGGGGTTGTTGAAGCGGCCCATGTCCGAAGCGCCGTTGAAATAATCCTCCGCGCCCAGTTTGTCGAATTGGCCATGGCCGATGTAATACCAGATCAGGCGGCCTTCATTGATGGCCGCGAACATGTCGTCCCGGGCTTCGGGCTTGTTCTGGAATTCGTCGTACTCGTATTCCCAGGCGAAGATCTTATCGGTAAGGAGGCTCGGATGGATCACGTTTCCGGCATTCTCGGTCTGGCGGGTGTGGATGTTTTCATAGGCGGTGGAACTGCCGTTGAAAAGGTCATCGCCCAGCACTAAAGCGGAGTTCCGCCACCAGCCGCTTTGGGGTTCGCGGACATAGTTTTGCCAGTTTGAAAGCATATTGGCCAGTTCGGTGGCGTTCGATACCGGCCAACGTCCCACGGCCAGCTCGGGATAAGCGGACTGGGTGAGCATCACGAAATAATCGTCCGAGCTGATCATGCTGCGTTGATAGACAATTATCTTGTTCTTGGCCGAGGCCTGCCCGGAGAAGTTTCGCCAGTCGATCGTTCCCAAACCCAACAGGGTGACCGAGCTGATCCTGGGGGCGGGATAGTTTTGCCAGGCGTAACGCAGGAACTGGCGCAGGGCTGCGGGGTCCGGATGGCCGCCGTTGAATTGGTTGAAGACCTCGCTTTGAGTAACCACAAGGCTGCGTTTGCCAAGGTCCTGCAGATACATCTCCGCCAAGGATTGGGCCTGTGTCTGGAACTCATCGGCGGTGATGATGATATTGTCGTATTGGGCTTGGATCCCGGTCAGGTCCGCGGGTTCCAGCAGGCTGAAATTCACTGGAACGAGGAACTCTGTGTCCGCGCTTAGCCAATATCTGGTGTCGCTGTCGCCTGCGCTCACAAAATAGTTGGCTCCGCCCGAACCCTGCAGCGGGACCATCCTTACGTCGGCGAAACCGTTCACCCGATAGACACGGGTGTTGGCGCTGCCGGAAAGGTCGTAGCGGACGGGGACATCGTAGTTCAGGGTCTTCTGGTTGATGGCGTTTTGCCCCTGGCCTTTGTTGATCAAGCGGGTGTGGTCCACCGTGATCCAGTTTAGAAACAGGTTGTCCGTGGAGTTGCGCAGCACCCTGATGCGGATCGTGTTCTCTCCGCTGATGAAGCCAGAGGCCTCTTTGTAAAAGAGATATTCGGCGGTTCCGCGCCAGGAGAAGGTGGTGCTGCCAAGGGTATCCGCGAGCACCGGCACTCCGTTTACGAACACGTTGATGTTGTGCCAGATGCTGGTGTCCACGTCTTCCTGGCGGATGGCGAAGCTGAGGAACTGCGTCTGGGACGGATCCAGGTCGGGCAGGAAGAGCTCAAATTCATAATCGGCATTGGCATTGCCGAACAAACGGGTCATGTACCAGTCAAAGCCAATGATATCGCGGCGTTGGCTCTCGCTTTCCAGGCGGGTGAGTTCTCTGAAGCTGGAGGTTTGCGTCGTCCACGTGGTTTGGAGGGGCAGGGTTTCCATGCGCAGTGGGTCCCCTCCGAATTCGCCGGCGAAAGTGAGCCAGTAAACCCCGTTTCCGGAGTAGGGATTAAAATAGGTCGAGGCATTTTGCAGACTGATGTTTTTATCAATGCCATCCCGGGTGCTGCCGAAAAAAACGATGCGGTCCCCGGGGTCAAAGCTGCCGTCCTCTTCCCCGGTCACACGGATGGGAATCTCCATGAACTCGTTGCCGGGGTTGACTATCGTGAAAGGCAGGAGAGTGCCTCCGTTGCTGAAGAGGCGGAAGGAGCGCGGATCGATGTCTGCCAGGGGAAAACCGGTCAGTTGTTCCGGCCCGATGCTGTACATGGCCTCACTCTCGGTTTCCAGCCTGAGCCAGTAATCGGCTCGGGAAAAATCGGCAAAATAGATCCCATCCCGGGTTGGGTTCTGCCATTGGCGGGCCTGGTCCGGATTTACCAGTCCGGCGATGAACATATCGGTCAGCTCGTCCGGCAGGGGCAGGCCCCGGAAGCTGGTGTCTCCATCGATGTCGATGCGGATCAAGGCCTGGTCTGTAACAGAGAGGCCAAAGCGTCCGTCATAGCCGAAAGGCCGGATCTCCAGGGGGACAAAACCCACACCCCGGAAACTGGATGTCTCCAACAGGGTTAGCAGGGGACGGGGTCCAGCCAGATAAAGGCTTTCGTCTATCCGGTACTGGTGTTCGGAGATTGATTGGTTCATCTGAACTTCCGGAACTGGCAATAGCCGCCGGGCCAGCGTCAATTGGCGCTGTTGCGAACTCACAAGCTGGGCTCTCACCCGCGCTCCGGGAGGAAGGCCGATCTTGATCTCGTCCAGAGGCAACAGCGGAGCTCCGGGAACGATCTCATGATCCATTCCGGATACTTCCAGCCGCACATGGTCATCCACCTCGCCCAGCTCAAAGCCATCCAAACGGTATTCCAGCAGCAGCTGGGATGGGGTCCGCTCCAGCACTCGCACCGATCCGCTCGCGACCGCGATCAGGAGCGTCAGGGCCAACAAAGCCAGGACTTTCCTCATGGCTCTTTTTTCTCCTTGAAGATCTTTTCCAGGGCTACGATCAGGCCAAAAAACAGGCCCATGAAGACGAATATCCCTCCCATCCCCTGCAGCAGGATCAGCAGAGACTGCGCAAAATTGTCCGCCCTGGTGGCAAGCAGCATGTAAGTCATTCGAGGCCTCTGTAAGTCTTAATAGTGGTAGCTTCTACCATGGTTGACCATCTGGGCGCGGTAAAGCTGTTCCATCAGAACCAGCCGCGCCATTTGATGCGTGAAAGTCATCGACGACAGGCGCAGGCAGGCATCAGCCTTTGCTTTCAGGCTCGCGTGCGTGCCATACACCCCGCCGATCAAAAATGTGACCGACTTCTCTGTAGATAAACTATTCAGAAACGCGGCGAATTCAAGTGAAGTTTTAGCTTCGCCCCGCTCATCCAGGAGAACAAGAAAACCGTCGGGATCCAAGCGCTTGAGACAGTTGGCCGCTTCCCTGGCTTTCACCGCTTCGGGGCTGCCGGAGGTCTTCAGGCTCGCGTCGGGGATGTTCACCAGCTCCAGCCTGGCCAGGGTGGCCAAGCGTTTCACATATTCGCTTATTCCCTCTTGCAGCCAGGTTTCGCGGGTCTTGCCAACCTGGAAAACTCGCAGGATCACTTGTTCATGCAGGCCAGGGCCATGGCCATGCACAGCATTTTCAGCTCTCCGCGGTCGGCTCTGGAGGGGATGAGGATCGGGGCTTTGGTACCCACCACCACGTGCGCGACGCGATAGCCGCAGTAATAGGTGAGCATCTTGCCGAAGATGTTTCCGGCCTCGATGTTTGGCACGATGAAGATGTCTGCCAGTCCGGCCACGGGGGATTCGATGCCCTTTATCCTGGCCGCCTCAATATCCACGGCATTGTCAAAAGCCAGAGGGCCTTCAACGATGCAGCCGCTTATCTGTTTGCGGGAGTTCATCCTGGAGATGAGGGCTGCGTCTACGGTTTCCGGCATCTTGGGGTTCACCGTTTCCACAGCGGTTATCATCGCCACCTTGGGCTCGGGAGATCCCAGGCTGTGGGCCACCTGCACGGCATTTTTCACGATGGCGATCTTTTCCTTCAGGTCCGGGGCCAGATTCACCCCGCCGTCGCTGAGCAGCTTCAAGCCGCTGGGATGTTCATAGGCCAGCACGTCCGAGATCACTTCGCTCACCCGAAGCCCGTTTTCCTTGTCGAGAACCGCTCGCAGGAGCTGGCCGGAATCGGTTTTCCCCTTCAGGATGATGTCTCCCCTGCCTTCCCGGACAAGCTGCACGCTCACTTTGGCCGCCTTGGCCAGGTCGGGGCCGATATCTTCGATTTCAAATGAATTCACATGCTCCGGGGCCAGCTTCTCCAGCAGGGCCAGGATCTGGGGTTTGTCGCCCACCAGCAGGCAGTCGGCCAGGTTTGCCTGTTTGGCCAGGATGGCGGCGTCCAGCACCGATTCCGTCTGGGCGGCCGAGATCACCACCGTGCCGCGTTTGCCCGCTTTCACGGCCTTCACCATTTCGTCAAAATTCTTGTACATGTCTATCTCCGGTCCCGAGGCTTGGCTCAGGTGCTGTATTTTTCGATGAATTCGTCCACAAAGGCGTCTTCCTCAGGTTTCAGGTCCGAAAGGATCTTTTTCAAGGCCTCTTTCTGGATCTGGCGTACCCGTTCCCGGGAAAGTCCCATGGTTTCAGCTATTTGGGCAAAATTTTGGGTTTCCTGCTCGTCATTCAGCCCGTAATAGGTGCGGATGATGTCAGCCTCGCGCTGGTCCAGTTTCTCGATCGCCTTGTGGATCTTGTCCTGCAGGCGTTCACGGTGGTACATCTTCTGGGGGTCCGCCAGTTCGTCGTCCGCGATCATGTCCCGGGTCGAAAACTGGTCAAAATTGTTACCGCTGATCAGGTCGTCGAAAGAGGTGGTTTCCACCATCTGGTCTTGCAGCTGTTCGATGGATTTTTCCGTCAGGTTCATCTTTTCGCTCAGCTCCCCGGTGGAGGCGGTTTCCCCCGTTTCGGCGTAAATGCGGTCCTGGGTGGCCTTCACCCGGTGCGCGGAACTCGATTTTCCCAGCGGAACGCGGATCAGGGAGCTCTTTTCCGAGACGGCCAGCATGATCCGCTGTTTGATCCACCAGATGGCATAGGAGATCAATTTGATGTCCTTGTCCGGTTCAAATTTTTCGATCGCCTTCAGCAAGCCAATGTTGCCTTCGCTGATCAGCTCCGAGAGCGAAAGCCCCCGATTCTGATAGCGGGAGGCGATCTTGACCACAAATTTCAGGTTTGCCTGCACCAATCGATTGATCGCGTCCCGGTCACCCGCCTTGGCCCGCAGGCCCAGTTCGTGCTCCTCTTCACGGCTCAGCGCCTGGAACTGGGAGATTTCCTTCAGATAGTTCTGCAGCGCTTTGTCGGCAAAAACGTTTTCCCGGCTCATTTGGCTTCGACGCGCTCCCACATCATAAAGGTGGCAGCACCCTGCGGGGATTGATCGCCGTCCCCTTCACGCGGTATTCAAAATGCAGATGAGGCCCGGTGGAATTGCCGGTGGAGCCCATGTTTGCGATGTGCTGTCCCCGGGAAACGCGTTGCCCCACACTCACCAGATTTCTTTCATTGTGCGCGTAAACCGTCATCACAAAGTCCGGATGCTCGATCAGGACAACGTTCCCGTAACCCCTCTGCACTCCGGAAAACACCACCACGCCATCCAACGCCGCGTAGATGGGGGTTCCGGATCGATTGGCGATGTCTATGCCTTTGTGGGGCCGTCCCCGGCGCATGCCGAATTCCGAGGTCACTCTCCCTGTGGTGGGTAAGGCACAATCAGAACGGGAGGTTTCAGAACCGCTGGCCGAGCCTTGGTTCTCGGGCGGGATGCCGGCCAACCAGAGTTTCTGGCCCACTGTGATATCGTTGGAGCTTAGATTGTTGCGAGCCTTGATCTCATCCACAGTTAAGCCGTTGGCCCGGGCAATGCTGAACAGAGTGTCGCCTCTTTTCACAAAATAGATCTTCTCCACCAGCAGCGTGTCGGTTGTTGCGGTTTGTGGCCTGATGACCGGGGCGGGAGACTGTTCCGGGGGATTTGTTGCCTCTCCGGCAATCGCGGCGGGATCTTTGATGATCAGCCGGTCTCCGATCTCGATCACGGGTTGCGCGTCATCCAGATTGTTCCAGCGTTTGAGGTCGCTTAACGTCACGCCGTGGTTCTGCGCCACGCGAAAAGCGTTGTCGCCCGGTTGGACGGTATAATAATAATCCGCGGGAAGATCGGGAACATTGTTAACGGGATCGGCTGCAGGGATTGGCGTGCTTGGGGTTTCGGTTCCAGAGCCGGGACCTGTGACGGGGGGGGTCCTGAAATCGGGTTTTTCGGGCTGCTCTTCACCGATCTTCAGCACCTGCCCCACCAAAATGTTGTTGTTTTCCAGGCTGTTCAATTGCTTTAGCTGATCAACCGTCGTATTGTATTGCCGGCTGATCGAAAACAGGGTTTCTCCCCGTTGTACCGTGTGAGTGACGGTTTCCGCCTGGATCCAGGCCGGCAGCAGCAGCGCCAGCAGAATTATGAAAATCCTCCAGGCCGGCAATTGCCTGCCGCCGGGGCTGCCTGAGTCTCTTTTTTTTATTCTATCGAATCGTAAAATCATCGTATTCAACCGTTTCATTTTGTTCCCTGACGCTCAGCCCGCGCACGCTGACAAATCCATTTCCGCTGCGCAGCAAATCGCAGAACAGCTCCAGGCGGACGCGTTCTCCGCTGGCTGAAATCAGCACGCTGCCGTCATCCTGGTTGCTCGCCCAGCCAGTGATGCCGCAACGCAGGGCGCAGCGGCGGGCAAATCCGCGGAAACCGACACCCTGAACGCGGCCAATGGCTCGCACTTCCCAAGTAAGCATATTCTACTCCATATTCAGGAAAAAACTTTCTATTTCAAGACCGGATATTTGTCAAGGATTCGTTTTCCGGAATTCCCCAGCCCTCATTTGGCATTGCCTGTCAGCCTTTATCCGCGGGGGCTGGGTTTGCTGATCCGCGAAATTCGCGGAGCTTTGGCCCATATCCCTTTCCAGTTCGCCTCTTGCCCGCCTCCCGCACACTTCCCACTGCACAGGCGGGAAGTGTGCGGGAGGCCAACAGGAAGTGAACAAGCCGGGCTTTGGGGCGGGACAAATGAAAACAGCGGGGGCCTCTGTCCTATTTCATGTGGGGAGTTCAAAAGCTATCCGCCGGGAAAAACAAGATCCTGTATGGGGGTGTAGAACTCGGCGGAGGGCAGGTGTTAGATCTCTTCGGCCTCCTGGCCATAGATCTGCTTGAAGCGGGTGTTGTCGATCTCGGCGGGCAGGCCTTCAAAAACCTTGAGTCCGTCTTTGAGGGCGATCACCCTGTTTCCGTAGCGCCGGGCCAGCGTGAGAAAGTGGAGGGAGCAGATCACGGTGATGCCGTCAGAATTTATCTCCCCCAGATACTGCATGATGGAATCCGCTGTGGCGGGGTCCAGGCTGGCCACGGGTTCGTCGGCCAGGATCACGGCGGGGTTTTGCATCAGGGCCCTGGCAATGGCCACCCGCTGCTGTTGCCCTCCGGAAAGGTTTTTCACCTGGCGCCGGGCAAAATCCTGCAATCCCACCCTGCCCAGATTGTGGTGGGCCGCCTCAAGCTCTTGTGAGCTGAATTTTTGCGCCAGATTGTGGTATCCCAGCCGCCCGGTGAGCACGTTGGTGAGCACGCTGAGGTTCTTCACCAGATTGAATTGCTGAAAGACCATGGCGATGTTGCGCCGGTATCTGCGCAATTGGTTTGATGAAAGCGCCAGCACGGACTGACCTTCGAACAAAACATCCCCAGAGCTTGGCTCGATCAGGCGGTTGATGCAGCGCAGCAGGGTGGATTTGCCGCTCCCGGAGAGGCCAAGGAGGATGATGAAATCCCCCTTTTTCACTTCGAAAGAGATCTTGTCCAAGGCCCAGAGCTTTTTGTCGTAGGTTTTGCGCAGGTCTTTGATCTCGAGCTGGTTCATCCGCTTTATTCTGGCAAATAATTCAAAGGGTCGCCACCGAGGGTCTTAAGGGTTTGGCGCACAATGTCGTAATCCTTGTCTGTGGCGGGTGTCAGTCCATCGATCTGATAGAGCTCGCGCATGATTTTCTGGCCTTCCCCGGAGGCGGAGAATTTTTCCAAAGCATCCACCAGCATGTCTTCGATTTTCTTTGGCAGACTGCGCCGGAAGGTTACGGTATCGTTGGGTATGGAGTCCGTGAGGGCCACGATCTTGATCTTTTCGAAAATGTCTGGATAGGTATCAAGCAGATTGGCGCGCGCGTCCTTGGGGTTTCCAGCCGCGTCGGGCGGTGACCAGAAAGTGCAGGCCACATCGTGGGTCCCGCTGTAAACGGCGCTGATGGCTTGGGGATGCCCACCCGCGAAAGTGTATCTGGACGGCTTGATGTTCAACTGCTTCAGTATGGCGGAAGGATAGATGTAGCCTGAGGTGGAAGCGGCGTCGGTATATGCCACCACCTTGCCGTTGATGTCCTGCAGGCTGTTGATCTCTCCATCAGTCCGGGCCACGAATTGGCCGCGATACTTGTTCAGGCCATTCCGCACAGTCATGAATTTCACCTCGGCGCCGTATTTGTCGCGGGCCAGGATGTAGGCAAAAGTCGGCAGCCAGGCCACATCCGCCTGGTTGGAGCCAAGGGCCTCGATCACGGCCGCGTAGCTGGTGGGGACCGCCACTTTGAATTTGTAGCCGGTTTCCTTTTCCAGCCAATCGGCGATGGCCTGTCCGCTGGTGACCACGGTTGAGGCTTCCATCGAGGGGACAAAGTACATCTTGATCGGTTCCTTCTTATCCAGCAGCTTGCGATTCGCCACTTCCAGCTTTTCGGCGTCGCTGGTGCAAGCGCTCAGCAACAGGGCCAGGGTAAAGATCATCAAGGCGGCTTTTATCATTGCTGTTCCTCCCTTATCTCAGGTATGAGTAGTTTGTTGATCGGTTCAGATCCACTCCCAGTCCTCAAAATACTGGTCCACAACCAGAAGTGGCCTGCCCAGACTTTCACGGAGCTCCACTTGGGAAAGGTCGTCCAGGGTGAGTCCGTCAGGGTTGAAAATGCTTGATGGGATGATGAGGCCTTCGTTTATTCCCGCAGTATGCTGCTCCAGGACATCGGAGCCGGAGAGCAGTCCGCTGACTGTGACGTAGCCACCAAAAAACCTGTTTTCCAGGGCTTGGACCCGCAGGGAAGACCGCTCCAGCCTGAGGTTCAGATCCTGTGCCATTTTTTCCAGCAAGGGTTTGGCCAGCCTGGAGGTGAGGATCACATGGTCCATCCTGGTTTTGTCCAGCTCCCTGGCCAGGGCTTTGCGCCGGCGCTGGAAGTTGTCCGCGCTGAGGCGAAGCATGCCGATGCCGTTTTCCAACTGGGGATAGTCCGCGTAATAATCCGCACCCGGAACCGGCCTCCCCGTGAGCATGAACAACTCGTCGGCAGCCTGCACGACGGGGTGTTCGCTTCTGAATTCATCCACAATGGTGATGGTTTCAGCCGCCAGCTCCAGCGTGAAGGGCTTTAGGTCTGTCAGCCCCTTTCTGTGGCCGGTTAATCCTACTGGCACCACTCCGATCGACAGTGCTTCTACGGATCCATCCAGCAGGTCGGCGAGGGTTTTCCGCAGTTCGGGTCCGCAATTGTATTCAGGCACGCAAACGATCTGGAGGTGAAAGCTGATGCCTTCTTCCGACAGGTTGCGCAGGGCCTGCAGAATGTCGAGCCCGCTCCGGTTTCGCATCAGCTTTGCCCGCAAACGGGGATCGGTGCTGTGCACGGACACGTAGAGGGGGCTGATGCGCTGATCCACAATGCGTTGGAGTTGATGGTCGCCCAGATTGTTCAGGGTGATGTAGTTTCCGAACACGTAGGAAAAGAGATAATCGTCGTCTTTCAGGTAGAGGGTGGGGCGTAAACCCGGCGGCAACTGGTCGATGAAGCAAAAAACGCAGCTGTTGGAGCAACTGGCAACCTGATGCGGCTCCGGTTCGACGCCCAGGGCTTTGTTGAACTGTCTCAGCACCATTGCGGTTTTGCTGTTCCCTCGCGCGTCAAGCAATTCAAAATCCAGCTTGTAGTCATTGGCGTAGTATTCGAGGTCAAAAAAATCGTTGATGGGCATGGTGTTGATGCTGAGGATGGTGTCGCCCGCGCAAAGTCCGGCTTTGGCAGCCGGGCTGCGGGGTTGAACTTCCAGCACCTTCAGTGGCATTGTCCCTCAGCTGATCTTGCGCACTCTGTCGTAGCTGTATTTGAAACGCTTGATACCCTCAAAGATTGTCCTGGCCAGGCGTTCCTGATATTCACTGCTGGCCAGCAGCGCTTCTTCGTTGGGGTTGGAGATGAAGCCCATTTCCACCAGGATGGCCGGCATGAACGCGCCGCGAAGCACGTAGAAACCTGCCTGTTTCACTCCCCGGTCATAGCCCTGCACCCCCCAAACCATGTTGCGCTGGACCAAAGTGGCCAGTTCATTGCTGTATTCCAGATACTCCGTCTGGCACATGTCACTGAGGATGAAATCCAGGGCATCGTAGCCACTTTTTGCTTGGGAGCCTTCGTAAAGCTCCACCACATCGTTTTCCAGCGCTTCCACCGCCCGGGATTCCGAGGTTGAGGATGTGGAAAGGTAATAGGTTTCCAGGCCTCTTGCGCTGCGGCTCCGGGACGCGTTGGTGTGCAGGCTCACAAAGAGGTCCGCCTTGTTGTCCATGGCAAATTTGGTGCGGCCGGAAAGAGGGATGAAACGGTCATCGGAGCGGGTCATCAGCACTTCCACCCCCAGTTCATTTTCCAGCAACGCTTTCAGCATTAGGGCCACGTTCAGGTTGATGTCCTTTTCCCGGGTCCGGTTTAGCCCCACCGCGCCTGGATCTCTACCCCCATGGCCTGGGTCCAGAACGATGCGCTTCACACCTTTGTCCACTGGCCGGGGCAGCTCCAGAACGCCGTCCCGCAGAACTATCTGGTTGGGAAAATGCAGGGGCAGGTTCTCCAAGATGAAAGATTCGGGCAGATAATATTCCGACCCCACTTGCAGGAGGGGATAGTGCATGTTGAAAACGTCCTGGCTGAAATTGTAATAAGATGAATTGGCAGCGAAAATGAACTGTTGCCCATTGTACCAGAAATAGATCCGGTGATCGTTGTATTCGACGAATTCCTCCCTGCTCATGGTGTGCAGCAGCGCGTGAATCTCTTCCAGGGCCACGTAATTGCGGTTTTCCAAGGTGACCGTGGGCAGGTGTTTGGGTATCTTGGTGGGCATGAACAGGAGGTTGATGCGGGCTTCCAGACAGGCTCCGCACAGCAGGAGCATGCCCAAGAGAATGAATTTGATTTTATCTGACATGGTGGTTCCTTCCGTGAAAATCTGTTATGGTGTCATCGGGACCGGCGCTTGGTTCCGCCGCGAACACGGGGGTCCAATCCGGGGATGGTTTTAGCTCTTGGGTCAGCACATGGGTGAATCCCAAATCCAAAGCCAGTTCCACTGCTTCGGAGTATTCCTCGGGCTTCAGTCCGCGGGCCAGTTCGGGATGGGCCCCAGATTCTCCCGCTGGATAATATTGTGCCATCAGGCTCAGCGAGATTCCCGGCCCAAAGTTCTCGTGCAGGCGGTAGAGGAGCTCCCGGGTGCCGGAAAGCCTGTTGGGAAGCACCAAATGGCGCAGCAACACTCCCCGCTCCGCCAGGCCGGTTTCTGAAACGGTGAGGACGCCCACTTGAGAAAACATCTCACGGATGGCCTGCAGCGCCACCTGCGGATAATCCCTGGCTTGTGAATACTTCCAGGCGTAAGCGCTGTGAGCGTATTTGAAGTCAGGCATGTAGATATCCACCAGCCCGGCCAGGGTTTTCAGCGTTTCCGGCTTTTCATGGGCGTTGCTGTTCCAAACCACTGGGACTTTGAGTCCTCCGGCACGGGCAAGTTTGATCGTCACAGCCAGTTGTGGTGTGTACTGGCTGGGGGAGACCAGATTGATGTTGTGGGCCCCGGCCTTCTGCAGCTTCAGCATCAGTTTTGCGCAATCCTCTTCGCTGATCTCCCTGCCCCAGCCCTGGTGTGAGATCTCGTGATTCTGGCAATAAACACAGCGCAGATTACAGTGGGACAGGAAGATGGTTCCGCTGCCCCCGCTGCCGCTGAGGACTGGCTCCTCCCCGTGATGAAGATGGGCGCTGTTCACGCGCAGCAGGGTCGCCGCGCCGCAGAAACCCCTGGCCTCATACCGGTCCACGCCGCAATTTTGCGGGCAAATATGGCAACTGCGCAATTCAGGATAGTTGCGGTTCATTATCATGTAATGAAAACGCTTGGGGCAAGAGGGTTTCCAGATCGCTCAGGATACTGCCCAAACGGTTCGCGTAGAGGATCTGCAAGCGTGGGTTGAATTCGGCCAAAACCTGCCGGCAAGCGCCGCAGGGTGGGAAGATCTCATCCGAATCAACATAGATGGCGATGGCCAGAAAGTCATTTTTGCCTTGGTTCACGGCGCTAAATACGGCATTGCGCTCGGCGCAGATGGCCAGCGAATAAGAGGCGTTTTCCACGTTGCAGCCGGTAACCACGCTGCCATCCCCGCAGAGCAGGGCGGCTCCCACCCGGAAGCCTGAATAGGGGGCGTAAGCCCTGTCGGCGGCGGCCCGGGCTTGTTCCAGCAGGATGTCGAAATCAATGCTCATAGATTCCCCAATAGTGCCAGGATCAGGCCTCCAGCGATCACAGAGCCGATCTGGCCACCCACGTTCACGCTTACGGCCGGCATCAGCAGAAAGTTGAAGGGGTCCTCTTTCTGTCCCATCTGATGGATCACCCGCGCGGACATCGGAAAGGCCGAAATCCCGCAGGCGCCGATCATGGGGTTGA
>JAEAME010001228.1_pt1 | contig 18844 bp, 10 predicted proteins | sample 8958731 | NCBI WGS metagenome assembly JAEAME01 (sample SAMN16933194, study PRJNA681113) | bioreactor sludge metagenome | isolation source: anerobic bioreactor sludge (Control) | place: India:Bengaluru | collected 2018-10-24 | reverse complement strand
GGTGATGGCGGCGACCTGCACCCCGGTTCCGCAGAAGAAGGCTTCATCACACACGTACAGCTCGGTACGGTCGATGGTGCGTTCCCGGACCGGAATGTGTAGTTCATCGCGTGCCAGTTGCATGATGGTCTCGCGGGTGATCCCTTCCAGGATGTCCGACGTGATGCTGGGGGTGGTCAGGACCCCGTCGCGCACCATGAAAAAGTTCTCGGCGCTTCCTTCGGAGATAGATCCACCGCGGGTAAGCACAATGGCCTCATCAAAGCCATTGATCTCAGCTTCTGTCTTGCACAGCGCTGAATTGATGTAAGCGCCTGTGCACTTGGCGCGGGCGGGCAGCGCGGTGTCATAAATCCGCCGCCAGGAAGAGACGCAGGCTTTGGCGCCCTCTTCCTTCTCGATGTACTTCCCAAACGGTATGGCAAACATGGAGAACGTGTCCGTAACGCCTTTCAGGCGCACACCGATGCCTTCCTGGGACTTGTAGGCCAGCGGGCGAATGTAGGTGTCCTCCCGAAAGCCCTCCCGCCTCAGCAGCTCGACCGTCAGGTCGCCCAGTTGCTCAATCGTGTACGTCAGGTCGATCAGCAGGATACGGCAAGAGTTGTGGAGCCGCATATAGTGCTCTGCGAGGCGGAAGATGTAGAGCTGCTGCTCCTCATCATTCCAGTAGGCGCGAATGCCCTCAAAACAGCCCGTCCCATAGTTGAGGGCATGGGTCATAATGCTGACTTTGGCTTCCTCTATGCGCACGAACTTGCCATCGAAGAAGGCATACTGATTCTTAAGCACCTTGTCCCTCCTTTTTCCCCTTCATTGGGATGATGCAGGGCATACAAAACATGCCCTGGACTGCGCTGTCCAGATGGGGTCAATCATGCCCAACTATTATACTACAACCTGTTCTGCCCTGCCAAAGAATGACGCTGCCGGGGGTGTGGTTCACGTTGGGGGCGAAACCGTAGTATAGCCCCTTGCCGTTCGCCCCGTGCTCTTGGCGGGGTGGGCGTCTTGACGGCTGTAGCAAACACGGGCACCCCGTCGAACTGACGCGGGGCGAACGGCAAGGCCCTATGCTACGTGGAACCTGTTTCCCTGCCCCCAAACTGAACTACGCCCCGCTGCCGGAGAGGCCGCGGCTGTGTCTCCCCCTATTCCATACTTAGCTGCCAACGGCGCAGCTCCTCAAACATGGCATATGCTGTCAAATCTAGCTGCAAAGGCGTCACTGAGATCCTGTTCGCTGCCAGAGCAGCCACGTCCGTTCCTTCTTCGATCACGCCACTGGGTGGCTCCCCGCCAATCCAGTAGTATTTGTGGCCACGCGGGTCCTGCCGTTCGTCGAGGACGTCGCGATAAATGCGCTTGCCCAGCCGCGTGATTTCTACTCCTGTGATATCGGCGCACGGTACGGCGGGCACATTCACATTCAACAACACGTCCGTGCGCATGCTGGAGAGTATCCTGCGCGCCAGAGCAGCCGCAAACCGCGCCGCACAGCTGAAATCGGGCGTGGCACCATCCTTGTCGGCGCCATCGCGAGGCTTTGCTTCGGTCGCCAGCGAAATGGCAAAGGCAGGGATGCCTGAGATATGGGCTTCCAGAGCGCCGGCGACAGTGCCGGAATAGGTCATGTCCTGTGCGACATTGGCGTTGGGGTTGATGCCTGAAATGACAAGGTCCGGCTGCCGCGGAAGCACCCCGAGAGCGGCCAGTGCTACGCAATCACTGGGCCGGCCATTGGTTGCCAGCGCTTGACTACCATTGGCCAGTCTCACCTCGTTTACGCGTAACGGCTTGTGCATCGTCTTGCCATGGCCGGCAACGGACCAGTTGTGGTCAGGCGCAAAAACCACGATTTCGCCCACCCCTTGTAGCCCTTGCTGCAGTGCAAGCAAACCAGGCGAGTCTATCCCGTCATCGTTAGTCAGCAGAATGAGTTTCACAGCCCTACCTTTCTCTTGTCCGGCGGCCGGAGCCAGTTGATGATCAGTGCCAGGGCGCACAGCCCCGCAGTGCCCAGGGCGGTTAGCCAGTTGAGCAGGAAGAACGTATGGCTGGCGTAGTGTTTCTGGTGAAAGAGCCACATCGCACGGTAGAACTCGATGTTCATGCGGAGGGCTCTCTTACGTGTGGCCTGGCTCTTATAATGTCGAACGACCACTGCCGGGTTGTAGTACACCTTCCAGCCGTGATCGACTTTGATGCGGTAGCAAAGGTCGATGTCCTCACCGTAGGCAAAAAACCGCTCATCGAGCAAACCCGCCTGTTCCAGTGCCTCTCGCCGGATCAGCATAAAGGCACCCACTACCGAATCCACTTCCGTCAGCTGGTCGGGGTCTAGGTAACACATGTTGTAGCGGTTGAAACGCGGGCTCTGTGGGTAGCGCTTGCTCAGCCCGACCAGCCGGTAAAACGCCACATCCAGGGTGGGAAAGCTCCGGCGACAGGCCAGGTCAAGGTCTCCATTCGCCAGCACGAGTTTGGGGCCAGCGACGCCCGCCTCGGGATGCTCCGCCATGAACTGCAGCATGTCGCGCAGAGCAGTGGGCGGGAGGACCGTATCGGGATTCAGTAGCAGCAGGTATGCGCCCTGGGCCTGTCGCAGCCCCAGGTTGTTGGCGTACGCGTAGCCGCCATTGATAGGGCTGGCGATGAGCCTGGCCTGAGGGAATTCCTGTAGCACCATCTGTGTGCTGTCGTCCGGCGAGCAGTTGTCCACGACAATCACTTCATAGTCGAATTGGCCCTCACTGGCGTAGATGGAGTGAAGGCAGTCGCGCAGCAAGTCGCAAGTGTTATAGTTCACGATAATGATAGACAGGTCCATGGTTCCACGGCTCTCACTCATTGTCTCAGTCAATCTCGCCATCTGGGTATCTCCCGCCGGTGACGCCAGCGCCAACAGAGCCCTGCTGGGTACCCCAGCATTTTTGCCACGTCTCCCGTGATGCGGATCAGGGGTACCCACACGATAGCTCCAAGCCGCTCTTGCAGGTCAAGTGTGCTGAGTGCGGGAATCAGACGCCTGTAAGGTGTCCAAAACATGACCGCTGCTCCCAGCAGGATCGGCATCAGCCAAAAGGCACTGCGCGAGATTGCCAGAAACAGCAGAAGTGGCAGGGCTACGCCGTACGTCAGATAGCGAACCACGTGCCTCTTGCGCCAGAGATCCGCTTTGCCATCCCCGCGTGCGTAGCGGTAATACTGTTTGAAGAAAGCGCTCAGGCTGCTCCGCGGCCGGAAACGCACGACCGCATCGGGCACGAAAACGAAACGGTAGCCTTTGGCGCGCAAGCGCAGGTCCAGAATCAGGTCCTCGCAATAGTCCAGCCATTCAGGATAACCGCCGACCGCCTCCCAGGCGCTCTTTGGAAAGGCAACGGAACGGCTGGACGGTAGGAACTTCTCCGGCCTGACATCGGTCAGAACAGGTAGCACCGTGGCGCCCATAGCCGTCTCAAACGCCGTCTTTGTCTCTGGCACGAAGAAACCACACGAGACGACTGGCTCTATCTCCACTTCCCCTTCCGGGCTGAACGGCGAAACCAGCCTGGCGAGCCATTCTGGCTCGCTGCGAACCCCGGCATCGGTGCTGGCGATGACTGGCCCCTGAGCGGCACGGATGGCGATATTCCGCCCTTGCGAAATGTTGCAACCCGGTTGGACCAGGATGCGCAGTGGGAGGCGGCTTGCCCAGGCCCTTAGCTTATCCAGGGTATCATCGGTGGATCCCCCGTCCACAATGACCACTTCGTCGGGCTGGCGCGTCTGACCATAAAGCGACTCCAGCAACTTGGTTACGGAGCCACCTTCGTTCTTGACTGTTGCGATGACCGAGACCCGCATCGTCCGAGTTGCCCCCTCCCTGTGGCAGGTCTATTGTAGTCGCCAGGGTTGATTCTGCCAAGTGCGTGCCGCAGGCCGCATTTTGCGCACTCGGCCGAAAATGATATAATCAGAAACTGAAGAATTTCATACCTTTTTGACACCCCTTTTCGTCTGCAACAGTGAGGGAATAGCATGATGCGCATCTTGGTTGTGGATGACGACGCGCCTAGCGTCAAGATGATCTCCTTCCTGTTACGTGAGGAAGGCTACCAAGTCGTCAGCGCTGACAACGGCTCTACCGCGTTGGATCTGGTTGAGCGTGAACCACCGGACTTGGTGATCCTCGATGTGATGATGCCTCACATGGATGGCTTCGAGGTTTGCCGGCGGATCCGCCAGAAGATGGATGTGCCAATCATCTTCCTTTCTGCCAAGGGTGAGACTGCCGATAAGGTGAGTGGTCTGCAACTGGGAGCGGACGACTATTTGGCCAAGCCTTTCGAACCTGCGGAGCTGTTGGCTCGTGTGAAGGCGGTCCTGCGGCGCGTGGAGGTCTTTGGGGGTGAAGATACGCAGTCACGCTTGACGGTGGGCGAGATCACCCTCGAGCCGGTGAGCAATCGCATCATCTTTGCTGATGGCCGGAAGGCGGAGCTGACGCCGATTGAATTCCGGCTTCTTTACTGCCTGATGCGCAACGCGGGTCGCATTTTGAGCCATGACTTGCTGATGAATGCCGTGTGGGGCTATGACTACGAAGGATACAGCAATCAGATCGCCGTGTATATGCACCGTCTGCGCACCAAGATAGAGCAAGATCCTGATCGTCCCAAGTACCTGACTACGGTACGCGGCGTCGGATATAGATTCGAACGAGTGTGACGTGCTGCTCGATTGCTTCGTCGCCGCGTGCGACAGGATATTGACCACCGTAAGCTATTTCCCGTGGGCAGTCACTTTACAAGTCACAGCTGAGCGCAAGATTGCCGGAGCGGCATTTTCGCCGCCAGCCGGCGCATGAACCTGGCACAGCCAGGTTGCTTTGCCCATAGCAGCCAACCCGCTACTGCGCACCGGGGATCCGAAGGATCGCCCTGACAGCGGAACGGGCTGTCTTGGGACTAAGAAGGGGGGAGCTTAGGATGAGGGCCAGAGCCCTGGTGAGTGCCATTACGTTTGGCCTGCTGTTCGTTTTGCTGCTTGTTGTCCAGGCCCCGCTTATCGCTGGATCCAGTCTTACTTTAGGCGATGGCGACGAGATGGGTGCTGCGGGGATGGTTGTCCATGCCGGCTACGATCCGGCACAGGAAACCCTGGGCGCGGCGAGCCTGGAAACCTGGAGCAACTTTCAGCCAAGCGCGTGGGTCGGTGTCACGCCCGTGACTTGCACGGTTGAAGTGTATAACTTGGCTGGTTTCCAGGAACAGGCCGAGTACCAGTACACAATAGGTGGTACTTGGAGTGCCTGGGTGTCAGAGGGCCTGCAGCGCACGTGGCTAGAAGTCACCAGACGACGCGTGACTGTGTCAAACCTCGCCTTTCCTAACTCTCTCACGGAAGATCAGAACCAGATCAGATTCCGTTACAAAGCCTCATCGGGCGGGTGGCTGGAGAGCGGTTTGTATTCGGTGCGCGTGGATACCATTGCCCCCAGCTCTACCGTTACACTGTCTCCTTGTTACGCTGCAGCCATGGAGATCCAGGGCACCGCCAGCGATAGTGGATCCGGGGTTGCAGCAGTGGCAATCACTCTGCAGAGGGCCTCCGACGGCCAGTACTACAATGGCTCCTCATGGACGGGGACAGCACGTTGGATCACGACCTCGGGCACGACCAACTGGTCTCTGCCATTTGTGCCCACAGCGGAGACCACATACCTCGTCACATCGCGAGCTACTGATAACGTAGGGCGTGTCCAGAGCTCGTATGGCACCGGCACCTTCATGTACGATGCCAGCCCTCCCACATCGGTCGTCCTCACTACAGGCTATTTTGGCCTCACTACCTGGCCAGGTGTCATACAGGGGTCAGCTAGCGATCCGGCTTCGGGCGTTGCCGAGGTCCATATCGCTATCCAGAGGGCATCCGACGGTCGGTACTACGACGGCGCTTCGTGGGGCGCAGAGCCGAACTGGCTTGCGGTCACGGGAACCGGCTCCTGGACGATGCCCTTTACTCCACCGGTGCAAACCACATATACCGTGACCTCTCGCGCTACGAACAACTGCGGCAGTGCGCAAGTGACTCTAGGTGTTGGAACGTTCACCTTCGATACAACTCCGCCGACCTCGGCGGTTGCGAGTACCGGCTGCTCCAATGTGTTTGGCGGCCGTATCGAAGGCTCAGCCGGCGATACGTTGTCCGGAGTGGCGGTGGTGCGGGTTTCCCTGCAGCGCGCCTCTGACGGCTTCTATTACTCTGGTTTCTCCTGGGTTCCAACCACAACATGGATCACCGCCTCCGGAACAACTGCCTGGTCAGTGCCGTTTGTGCCGACGGTCGAGACGTTTTATACAGTGACCTCGCAAGCCACAGATCGAAGCGGCAACGTGCAGACTGTGCCTGGCACGGGACGGTTCGCTCACGATGTGACACAGCCGCAGACTTCGATCACGGCCATCAGTTGTCTGGATAGCTGGCCCGGAGCAATCCGGGGGGCGGCCAGTGATGCGGTGTCCGGGGTCGCGTACGTTCAGCTCAAGCTCCAGCGTTCAACGGATAACCTCTACTACAACGGCGCATTTTGGGGAGCAGACGTTACGTGGATTAATGCCACAGGCACGACCTCGTGGTCGCTTCCATTCATGCCGACTGTGCAGGCTCTGTACACCGTCACGGCCAGTTCGATAGATAATTGTGGCAATGTACAGGCCAACTTGAGTGTGCTGACCTTTGCTTACGACCTGGATGCGCCATCGTCCACAATCGGGACGAGTGGATACTATAGCACCTCGATTGGGTCTATCGTGGGTACAGCTCATGACGAGGCATCCGGAGTCGCTCAAGTCGACATTCGACTGCAAAGGGCTGTGGATGGCCTGTACTATGACGGGGCGTCCTGGACTGTCTCGGGTCTCTGGATTCCGGCGATCCTGACTCCTGTTCCGGGCGCGGCGGGCGAGTCCGGCGCAGTCTCATTGCCATCCGGGCAAGACGCGAACGCTGCGGCGGAAAGGAGTATCGGCATGCTGTCCGCCGCTGCATGGAATGTCCGTTGGGCGTTGCCCTTTACGCCGACCGTACAGACTGCGTATACCGTCGAGTCCAGAGCCGCGGACTATTGCGGCCGTGTGCAAGCTGTGCCGAGCTTGGCTACATTCGTGTATGATGTGGTAGCGCCCTCGGCGCCGACTAATCTTGCGGTCCAACCATCCGTGTGGACCCCGGTCAATGCCTTCACCGTCACCTGGACCAATCCGCCTGACTCTTCGGGCATTGCTGCAGCGCACTTCAAGTGGAACAGCGCGCCGACAGGCAACGGTGATGAGTCGCCGGGGTCTCCGGTTGTCGGCGACGGCATCCAAAGCCTGCCTGGTTTGGCTGTTCCGGCAGAGGGGGCGCATCAGCTTTTCGTTTGGCTGGGCGACAAGGCCGGCAAGGCCAACTTCCAGAATTTCGGGGCTACCGCTGCCGCGGCCTTCAGGTGGGATGCGCGGCCACCGGCTACATCCGTCATCACCGTGACCGCTAAGCAGGGATGTTCTGGGTGGTTTGCCTCGCCGGTTACCGCCAGCCTGCAGGCCCTGGATGTCAATCCCAACCCTGCGGTCAATGCGACCTCGGGGATCAGCGCCACGTTCTGGCGCACAAATGCCGGGGAGTGGCAGCCAGTGGTAGGATCGACCTTGCACGTCGTAGAGCAGGGTGCCCACGCTGTCCAGTACTACTCGGTAGATGTGGCTGGAAATGCAGAGACACCCCGCCCGATCACCCCAACCATCAAGATCGACACGGTGCCACCGACCACGGCCCCGCCCAGTTTCACGGGCACCCTGGGGCCCAACGGATGGTATAGATCGGCGGTCTCGGTGACGTTGGCTGCAGTGGATGCGACATCTGGGGTATCGGTCACCTACCATCAAGTGAATGCAGGCCCTGTTGAGCCGGGTAACACGCTTTACATAGCTGCAGATGGTACTTATACCATCCGCTACTACTCGGTGGATGCAGCCTGCAACCAGGAGAACCCGTACACCGCTACGCTCAAGATAGACAAGACCAACCCCGACACGGTTCACCAGCTCGATGGGCGCCTGGGCGAAAACGGTTGGTTTGTAGCTTCGCCGGTGACCGTGACCTTGTCGGCTACCGACGTGATCTCGGGAATACTGGGATCATCCGGCGTGGACAAGGTCTACTATCGGATTGATGGGGGCTCGTGGTCGCCGAAAGGGGCTACCGCGTCTTTTACAGTCACTGTACCGGCCGGGCAGAAGGAATATGTGCGGACGGTTGAATACTATGCGACGGACCTGGCCGGGAATGCCGAGCCCGTCTACACCCTCACCATTGGCATAGACTCCCAGGCTCCCTCAGCGCTTCCGGTTAGGCCGTATGCCATCCCCGGTGGCTGGACAAATGTGAACTGCTTTGATGTAAGGTGGATTGAGAATCCGCCGGACTACTCCGGCATTGGCGGAGCCTATTACAGCTTTCAATTGCCTGTCGCACCGACGGATGGGATTTCTGTGTCAGGCGACAATCTCCTGTCCATACCGTGTATCCAGGTACCAGATGCGCTGGGCGACGGATTGCGAAACGTGTATGTCTGGTTGCGTGACAGGGCTGGAAACAGCAATCACCTTACCAGTAACTCGGTCACGATAGCTCTTGACCGCGCTCCGCCCCTGGTAGAACCAGTGGTGACCGGCAATTCGTGTGGCACGGCCGGGTGGTACAATTCACCTGTCACTGTTACCTGCCTGGCCACCGACACGCTCTCCGGTATGGCCGGCGGGGTCGTCAGCCATCGCGTTGATAGCGGTGACTGGATGACCGGTACGACTTATACCGAATCCCGGGATGGCCGCTACGTGGTTGAGTGCCGCGCTACAGACACCGCCGGAAACACGAGTTACATCGCCTCCAAGTTGGTTAGGGTCGACCGGATGGCACCGGTTGCGCCTACACCCGTGTGGGTTGAGCCCGTCGACTGGTCCGGAAATCCCGTGTTCACTGTGCACTGGGTGAACCCGGCGGATCTCTCGGGACTGGGGGGCGTGTACTACAAGCAGGGCAGCCCGCCCGGCTCGTCCACCGACGGCACTTATGTAGATGGCCTGCAGACTTCGCTATCCATTACGGCCACGACCGAGGGGCTGGTACCGGCCTATCTGTGGCTGGTAGACAAAGCCTGCAACGGAGATTATCAGCAGCGAGTGACGGTCACACTCAAGTACGATCATACTCCGCCAACGACCACCTTTTCCGCACTGGGCACTCTGGGCAACAATGGCTGGTACACCTCGCCTGTGTCGATCACACTCAAATGTCAGGATGCTGGGTCTGGCTGCGGGATAGCCCGCTATCGCATCGGCGATGGACCCTGGCAAGATAGCGATTCCTTCTGGCTAACGACTGATGGTAGTATAACCTTCTCATACTACTCACTCGATGTGGCCGGTAACACCGGAAGCGTTAGCCCCGGCATGGTCAAGGTTGACCGTAGCCCTCCTTCATCCCATGCCCACTCCGATGGCTACAGCCCGTCTCCATCCTTCCTCGTTCAGTGGGATGGGATTGACGCGACATCCGGTATTGAGAGTTTTGATGTACAATATAGAATTGGTTCAGGTGGATCCTGGACAGACTGGGTGTTGAACACGACGCAAAAGTCGAGGCTGTTTACCGGCTCGCCCGGAAAAGTGTTCTACTTCCGCGTGCGCGCCAGGGATAAGGCAGGGAACGTAGAACCCGACCATGCCGCAGCGGATACCTATGTCTCTGTTGACTTGCTGGTCAACGGCAACTTCGAAAACAACCTGGGAGGTGAGTGGGCGACCAGAGGGGTGGCGGGATGCCCTGTCGCACAGACTTATGCGCCCTCCTACACTGGCGGCAGTACCCGCGTGGTGGTGCTTGGCTGTCCAGATGCTGTGGATGCGGATTTTGGCGAGAGCATAATTTGTCAAACGATTACTGTGCCGAATGTGCAGGACATGCCTGCTCCCAGACTTCAGTTCCGCTATCACATCTTCACCTACGACGTGCTCTGGGGAGCACAAACGCAGAGATTCTACGACTCCTTTAATGCGGGAGTGAGCGATCCGGGCCAGATTTCACCGACGTATGTCTTTACGGACGGCAATCGCACCCAGAACTATGATGCCTTGATGGATCTCGGTTGGCGAGAAGGCAGCATGGATCTGAGACCCTACGCGGGGCGAACCATCCGGGTTTGTCTGGCCAATATAACGAGAGTGGATAGGACGTACAATACCTGGACATATGTGGATGATGTGCGCGTCGTAAACCAGGAACGCAGGATCGCCCTGCCGCTGGTGCAGCGCGTGCTCTCTGTGCAGGCATCTTCGGCCGGGACTCCTAAGGAGCCGGGGCCCAATTCGAAAGGAGACCGCTAGCCGTCGGTATTCCGTTCGGCTCGCAGACCCCACGTTCTCGGCGGAGCGGCAGGGTTTTGCCAGGACCGCAGGATGCTGGGGTTGGCGGAAAGGGCGACCATCTGGCACCTGAATGCCAGGGTTGCCCGCGGCGAGGAGAACAGCTTGTCAGACGAAAAGACGTACTCAGAATCCATGAACCCTCCAGTCGAGGTCTCGTCGACGCCGCAGTCAACGGAACTGGAGCAGGCGATCACGGGCGAAGATGCCGATGGCCTGTATGCGCAGGGAATGGCTCACTATCGCCGCAGAGAATGGCAGGAGGCCAGGGATTGCTTCCTGCAACTCAAGTCCGTTGCTCCCGACCGGCGTGGCGTTGATGCCCTTTTGAACGAAGTGGATCTTTTCCTGCAGCTAGCAGCCATGCAGCCAGAAAGCCAACAGGATCAAGTCCCCCGTGAACAGTCGGAGGCAGTACCTAAAGAAGATCTGCCAGAGCCTGCTCCAGCGGCTCCGGCCATACGCCGTAGGTCTCCGGCCTCCGCCGTACTCCTCATTGTCGCTGTGCTGATGATCGCGTTCGTCGCACTCTATGCAACTGGAATGCTGGATACACTGATCGGTAATCAGCGTCAGGCTCGTGTTCAGACTCTGGTCAATCAGGGACGGGCTGCGCTGAATGTCGGAGATTATGAGCGAGCCGTTCAGGCTTTTGGGGAGGCTTTGGCCCTGGCTCCGACCAACGAAGAGGTGAAAACCTGGTATGCCAAGGCTCAGAGAGGCCAGCAACTGACATCCTGGTATGCGCAAGCCGAAGAGGATATCTCCGCCCAACGGTGGGATGATGCTCTGATCAAATTGGACAAAATCGTGGCCCTTGAGCCAACTTACAGGGATACCGGCACCAAGATCGAGTTTGTCAAGAGCCAGCAGACCCTGGGCACGCGTTTCTCCGAGGCAAAAGTCTTTCTGGAGCAAGGCAAATGGGATGAGGTGATCAAGATTCTGGAGCCTTTGCGCGAGCAGGCCCCCACTTTCAATCCCGAAGAGGTACAGCAAACGCTGTTCTATGCCTATTTTCGGCAGGGTGTGGAGTGGTTGTCTGGCGTTGGTGCGTCGCCGGACGCGTCTATGGACTTGCTCGGTCAGGCGATTCAAAGTTTTGACAGTGCATTGGCGCTCTTCCCTGCGGACAAGACAGCGCTCGAAGAGCGACAGTTGGCGGACCTGTATCGGCAGGCTCATCTGTTTGTAAACCAGAAGAACTGGCCGCAAGCCGTTGTTGTTCTGCAACAGATTCAGAATGTCCGCCCCGACTACATGGGCGGCCAGGCAACGGCGATGCTCTGTGCCTCCTATCTGCAACTAGGGGATGCTTACTACGCTTCCGGGAGTCTGGCTCAGGCTCTGGAACAGTACCGCAACGTGTTGGCCATCGAAGGCTGCGACCACGTCGATGCGGCGCTCAAGGAGCGCGAGGTGTACGGTATCCTGTACCCACCCACCCCAACTCCGACCAACACAAGAACGCCGACACGTACACCGCGGCCCACTCCCACAAACACGCTAACGCCTACGCCTGCAGTACGCCCCACCGAGCCGTCACAACCACCGTCGCCTCAGCCCACCCCCCGTCCCACGCGCTAGACACCGGACGAGTATGGTTGCACACGTCGGGTCGGAGCGGCACCTGCTGCGTCAACCATGGCGGAGCAGAGCGATACAACTCGTGACGGCGCTCCTTTGTTTGGCGTCGCCAGTCGTTTTTGCACCCGCCGCTCTGCGTGAGGACCCGGCGGGGTTGTGGCTGCGAGCAGGACTGCCCAAGAGCGTGGTCAAGACGCTGGTGCTTCCTGGGGGCACACCCTCTTTCCGCTATGCCCTGGTGGTTGGGGAAGGAGTCTATCAGGCCTCTGGACCCAACACCACGTGGCAGGCGGTAGACAGGGATCTTCCTTCCAGACGATGGAACAACGTTGAGGCGCAGACCCTTGCTGCAGATCCTGGCGACCCTTCCATGGTCTATGTTGGCATGGGTGGAGCTGGCAGTCGCGATCCTGCCCGTAGCGCCGGCCTATATGTGACTATGGATGGTGGCCGGACCTGGCAAAGTCCGGTCAAATCCATAGCGGGGGAGGAGGTGCAGATTATTGCGGCAATGTCCCATGTCCAGGGTGTTGCTGCAGCAGACAACAACGACGTTATGACCAGCGGCTCAATGCAGCCCCTGGAACCGGATAGCGTGATCTGTGCTGTGACGGTGGGCACCATCTACTGCAACACGGGTGCAAGTCACTTGTGGGTGCGCCTGGACTGGCGCGGTACGGAGAGGGTGCTTTCCATGGCGATTCGGCCTGATGATCCCAGGACGATCTATCTCGGTACGGCGGGCTTTGGCCTGGTGAGTACCACCGATGGCGGCGCTACATGGAAGCCAAGTCATTCGGACCTGCAAAATCGCCAGGTCTATGATATCGTCATACCAGCGTCCCGGCCCGATACTTTGTATGTAGCCACGGATGGTGGCCTGTTCGAGTCGGCGGATGCTGGCTTGACGTGGGCCGAGCTGCGTGGTCCCACACAGGGGCGGCGCGTCAACACCATTGCCTTGTGTCCTGGGACGGTTGGTGGAGACAACGCTGGATTTCCCGCAACCCGTTCCGGTTGGACTCTGGCCGCGCTGTGCGTGGGCCTGCAACATGGCGCAGTGTACCGGACTGTAGACGGGGGCCAAAACTGGGTGGCTCTGGCCAGGGGACTGGGGAGTATGACGGTCCTGTCGCTTGCAGTAGATCCGCAGGATCCGTCCGTGCTCTGGGCTGGGACAACGGATGGTGTGTGGCGCTGCAGCCTGCCTGTTGCTCAGAGCCAGGCTCTGAACTCACTATCATCCCCAACGGGACGGCAGCCATCGCCTTCGATGATACTGCAGGCATCGCCGGCCACGCCATCCTCGGCGACCGTTACTTCCAGCCCTCTGCCCGAGGACACGGTGGAGCCGGCTCCTACTCTGACCTGGACGGCGCAGCCTACCCCAACGCCGACTCTCAGCTCGACCGCCACCGTGACACCATCGCCTACAGCTACGCTCCAGCCGACAGCGACTCGCGTTGTGCCAGTCCCGCCGACCCTTACGCGTACACCGAACCCGACTCCCACCAGCACAGAGAAGCCCTTGCCGACACCTGAACCTGCTCGACCACGCTTTACCCCGACGCGGGTGCCGCGATGAGGCTGGAGTCGGCATTCTGACACTCAAGATGACTATCCAATCTGATGAGCACAGCGACTACCTGAACCTGATACTGCGCAGCGAACGCTGGATCGGGCTGCCGGCCAAGTGGGCCCTTCTGGCGATTGGCATCGCTGCCACAGGCTTTGCGGACAAGGCCCGGATCTTCCCGCTCTTGACGTTCGGCGTAGTGGTCTACGGGCTATGTAGTCTGGCCTTTACGCTGTTTTTCGTATTCCGGGCTGATGCTGTCAAGCGCATGTCACGCGTCGTCTGCTTTGCATCCTACGCCACAGAGATCGCTTTTGCCAGCTTGATCATCTACTACGGTGGCGGTATCAGCACTGACCTGCATTTCCTGTACGTTCTCTTGATTCTGAAGAGCATCCTCTACTATCCCCTCTGGCGCGATGTCCTGGTGCTTCCGTTCTTAATGGGGCCCGTGTACGCTGTGCTTCTCCGGATCAGCCTGGGTAGTTGGTACTTCTTGACCGAGTCCTTCTTTCTCCATCGCTATGCCATGCTGGCGATTATGGTGCTGGCGGCACTCTACTTGGGGTGGGTGAATGAGCGCAGTCATATTCTGGAGGCCAGCCTGCGACGCAGCTTGGCCGAGCGCAATCTGGACCTCGATAACAAGACGCGCACCATGCAGCAAATGGCCAGCAGCCTGGGCAACCGCGTGCTGGAATTGCGTACTCTTCAGGAAGGGATCAAGGCCATTAACTCGGCGCTGGCCTTGGAGGATGTGCTGCGTCTGATCGTGGCCAACGCCTCTCAGGTATTGGAGGGGGCGCGCTGTTCGGTAGCGCTTCTGGCCGGCGGAGAGGTCATGTCCACTGCCACGGCTAGCGGCAAGGCCGGCAACCCTCGCGAGGCAGGCGAAGGGGATGGTCGAGCTGAGTTCGATAAGGACATCGTGCGGTGGATGTCAGAACATGGTAGACCAGTGCTCAGTGGTGACATTCAACAGGATAGCCGTTTCGCCTCCGCCGCCAGGCGGCCTATTTCCTCCTTAATCGCCATGCCTCTCTTCTTGGATGACAAGGTGATCGGAGCCCTGATCGCCACAAGCCCGGAACCGGAGGTCTTCTCTGCAGAAGACTCGAGCCTGCTCAACGCCTTTGCCGATCAGGCGGGCGTCGCAGTGAAGAACGCCAGACTGTATGAGCAATTGGTTCAAGAACAAAGGGAGACGGAACGCATCTACCAGCATGTCGAAGAAAGACGAAACGAGCTGGAAGCGATCCTGCGCGGCATTGGTGATGGAGTTATCGTGGCGGATCCGGATCTCAACTTGTTGCTCATGAACCCGGTGGCCACACGTATTTTCCACGTCAGGCCAGATGTGACCAGCAGCATGCCGCTCTCGCAGGTCATCCTGCATCAGGAGCTGACATCCCTCTTCTTGGAGGCGATCCGCGGCACTGAAAAGGCGATTGTCAAAGAGATTTCCTTGCCATCGGATGGCAACAAGACGGAGACGATCTACCAGGCGTTAGCTTCACCGATTCTTGGCACTGACGGCAAGCCCCGTGGTGTGGTGACTGTGCTCAGAGACGTCACCAGCCAAAAAGAGCTTGAGCGGATGAAGTCCAGCTTCTTGTCGGTGGTATCGCACGAGTTGCGTACCCCACTGCACTCTATTAAGGGGTTTGTGGACATCATCCTCATGGGCAAGACCGGGCCGATCAGTGAGACTCAGGCCGACTTTCTCAAGACGGTGCGCGAGCAGACGACCCACCTGCAGAACTTGATCAATGATCTGCTCGAGTTCTCGCGCCTCGAGTCGGGGCAGGTCAAGCTGCGCCTGAGTGACGTATCCCCGGCCGAGGTGACTGCTGCTGTCATTGATAAACTGAAGCCTCTGGCTGATCAAGGGCAGGTTCGTCTGGTCAACCGCATTGCGGCCGAATTCCCGACCATTGAAGCGGATCGCCTGCGGTTGGAGCAAGTGCTGACGAACTTGGTTGACAACGCTATCAAATTCACTCCCCCTTCTGGGGCTGTCACGATCAGTGCCACTGACCTGGGGCCGGAGATCCAGGTTGCCGTCACGGATTCAGGCATCGGCATCCCCGCTGCCGAGTTGGAGCGGATCTTTGACCGCTTCTATCAAGTGGACAGCGGTTCCACCCGGCCCTACCGGGGGACAGGGCTGGGGTTGACTATCTGCAAGCATATCATCGAACACCATCACGGCAGAATCTGGGCAGAAAGCCCTGCAGCGGGCCAGGACAAAGGGAGCGCCTTCTATTTTGTGCTGCCCAAGCACATCCTTTTCAAGGAGGAGGAGTTGCTGCTTGACTTTTTGGCCCTGCCTGGCAAGGAGCAGCGACAGAAGCGGTCGTCCAAAGGCCCGTGACCGCGAGCTGAGCTTCGCTTCCCGCGTGTTCGCGATTGGCACACTGGGCCGTGCTTCTGTGAGGAGCCGCAGGCCCTGCTTCCCTCCCATGAGCGTTTGAACTGGCACTTTCCGGCCTCCCATGCCCCGCCCCCAACGCCTGGTATTCGACCTGACCGGCGTGAGATGTCGTGACTGTTCTGGGAAAGGTCTTTTGCGTTTGGGTAAGAAATGAATATAGTTGAAGAAATTTACATCTTACTTGTTTGAAACTGTCCCTATATGAGCGGATTGTAACCCCTCGTGCGCTTGCTTTTCATCCGCTTTTCATCTCTGAAGACTAGAATGCCCGTGAGACTGTTCACCGCGTGGTGATAAGACCGCTTTGGCCCATAGCCGGGGTGGACTGTAGCCTTCAGAGAGTGCACGCGAAGGGAGGGGCAGGCATGGCGCTCTATGTGCGTGAGCTTACCGAAGCTGAGAACGCGCAGCTTGAGGCCTGGTTTTCAGGCAGCGATCCGGTCATGAAGCATCGCGCTCAGGTTATTCTTCTCTCGAGCCAGGGCTATCGTATTCCGGAAATAGCGTCGATGGTGGCTTCACATCCGGCCAACTTGCGCAAGTGGATCCGTCGCTTCAATGAGCAAAGTTGTGATGGCTTGAGAATCGTCCATGCGGCCGGCTCCCGGCTACGCTTCAGCGTGCAGCAACGGCTCCAGATTGTCCAGTTGGCGCAGGCTAGACCGAGGGAGCTGGGGCTGAATTTCACCCGCTGGACGTTGCACCGGCTGGCTCAGCAAGCTGCTCGACGTGGCATTGTGGACCGCATTAGCCACGAGTGTGTGCGCCAGATTCTCAAGGAGGCCGACCGCGACTACAGAGGAGGCTCGCGTATTTACCAATGAGGATAGCCCTGATCTCTCCCAAATGGAATAAGAAGGCGAATGACTACCCGCCCCTGGGCCTCGGTTACCTGGCCGCGGTGCTTGAGCAGAACCATCATCAGGTCCAGATTTTTGATTTCTCCCTGGACCCGCGATCGTCGCTGGATAGCGATGTCCAGCGCGTAAACGCCTTTAATCCCCATCTGCTGGGTATCACCGCCATGACCAGCGTCTATCACAGTGCTCTGGAAGCCGCAACCCTGCTCAAAGCATACCTCGGCAGGCCGATCGTTCTCGGAGGCCCCCATGCTACCATGTGCCCGGAGCGGATCCTGACTGAGGCACCAGTGATTGACTATGTGGTCCGGGGCGAGGGTGAGATGACCATCCTCGAGCTGGTGGACGCGCTGGGTGGTGATCGCGACCTGGGTTCGGTGAACGGATTGACCTACCGGCGGCGAGGCGAAATCGTATCCAATCCAGACCGCGAACTGATTGCTGATCTGGACGCGCTGCCATTCCCCGCCCGCCATCTGTTTGATCTGAATCGCTATGGTCTGCAAACCCCGGAGGGGCAACCAATGGCTACCATCTTGTCTAGCCGTGGTTGTCCCTACAACTGCAGCTATTGCTTCAAAGGCATTGTGGGACGCACATACCGGCATCGCAGCCCGGATAACATTATTGCCGAGCTGCGGCATGTGATTGACCAGTACGGCATCCGCAATTTCTACTTCATCGATGACCTGTTTACGATTGACGCACGCCGGCTCCAGGCGATTACCGAAGGCCTTATCGCTCAAAAGTTGGATATTCGCTGGCAGTGCCTGGGCCGTGTCGACCGGGTGAGCCCCGAGACCCTGCACCAGATGTATGCGGCTGGCTGTCGCCGCATCCACTACGGGATAGAATCTGGCAACCAGGAGGTCCTGCAGCGTATCAGCAAGGGCATCAAGTTGGATCAAGTCCGACAGGCTGTACGCTGGGCAAAAGAGGCGGGTATACAGGCCAAAGGCTACTTTATGCTCGGCCTCCCCGGCGATACGGAAGAGACCATGCAGCAGACGATTGACCTGGCCGTCGAATTGGACCTGGATGAGGCTATGTTCAGCCTGACGACCCCGTTCCCCGGCACCCGCCTCTGGGATGAATTGGTGAAGAAGAGACCGGAGACCGAATATAATCAGGACTTTACCCGGGCCTACTACTACACCAACCCTGACGAGGAAATCTTGCCGTTTCTGAACGTGTCTGAGGTCTCAGACAAGGCCCTTGGCCAGTGGATGCGCAAGGCGCATGTCGCGCTGGCTGAGGCCAAGGCGAAACGCGTGTATCGACGGGCGTTTGGCCCCTGGCTGGGTCCGACTCTGTGGAGTATCGCGCGGCTTGAGCCATTGCGGGCTATTGGCCGTCACCTGATGCAGTTGGGGCTTTTCCAGCGATTTGCCGGCTTGCGCAAGAGCGCCCTTGCCTCCACTCAGAACGGGGAGAACAAGCCATGGTCATGACCCGCGTCCAGCACCGTGTGCAGAGATACCGCAGACGTGCCGCAAACCTGATCAAGTGGCTGTCGTATTCCAGCGGGCAAACCGAGCTGCGAACCACTCCTGACCGCATGTATCTCGAGTCCACGAACATCTGCAACTTGCAGTGTGTGATGTGCCCCAATGGCCTGGGACAGCTCACCCGTCGCAAGGGGTTTATGGACTACGACCTGTTCCAGCGGATTATCGACGAGATGGCGCCCCACGTGCAGATGACCACCCTGCACATCTGGGGAGAGCCGCTGCTGCATCCCCGCATCTACGATATGATCGCGTATTGCCGCCAACATGATTTGCACAGCGAGATCTCAACCAACGCCACGCTCCTGGACGAAGAGGCTGCCCGCAAGATCCTGGATGCCGGGCTTGGAGCGATCTACCTCTGCCTTGATGGGGCAACGCGTGAGACCTACGAGCAGGTTCGGCGCAGTGCTGATTATGAAGAGACG
>JAEAME010001225.1_pt1 | contig 18880 bp, 15 predicted proteins | sample 8958731 | NCBI WGS metagenome assembly JAEAME01 (sample SAMN16933194, study PRJNA681113) | bioreactor sludge metagenome | isolation source: anerobic bioreactor sludge (Control) | place: India:Bengaluru | collected 2018-10-24 | reverse complement strand
GTCCGGGATATATATTTGTAATTCTAATTTATAGTCGGGATGCCGGATTACAAATTATCCCAGCGCGAAATAAGAAGATACAGATGGCAGTTTATGCTCCCTGAAATAGGTATCAGGGGCCAGGAACTTCTAAGAAAGGCTTCGGTGATTGTTATTGGAGCCGGAGGACTGGGATGCTCAGTCCTGCAGTATCTTACAGCCTCAGGAGTAGGACGCCTGGGAATTCTGGACAATGATCTTATTGATGAAAATAACCTCCCAAGACAACTACTTTACAATTCTGATGATGTCGGTAAACTAAAAACCGTAATTGCTAAAGCAAAGCTCCAGCAACTTAATCCTCTCATCACCCTGGACGCTCTTAATATTAGGCTTGATATTTCCAACTCACTCCGTGTACTGAAAGAATATGATATCGTTGTTGACGCTACTGATAATATCAGGGCCAGGTACATAATTAATGATTCATGTGTTATTCTTGATAAACCGCTGGTTCATGGAGCCGTTTACAAATTCGAAGGACAGGTATCTGTGTTTAATTACAAAGGCGGTCCAACTTACAGATGCTATAATCCGCTGAAAAATGCCAGTGAGAGCATAAGCCGTGAAACTGAAAATACAGGCATCGTGGGAACTCTCCCGGGAATTACAGGAAGCTTAATGGCAAATGAGGCAATTAAAATCATTACGGAAACAGGAAATGTACTTACGGGTAAATTACTGCTCTTTAATTTGCTGTCAAATTCCTTTCAGATTTTAAGAATCAAGAATATTCCTGATAATCATGATATTAAAGAATTAAAATAATACAATTATTAACTCCATTGAAATGAGACTATTACTTATAAGCAATTCAACAAATCAGGGAGAACCTTATCTCGATTACCCAAAAGAAAACATCCGGGCCTTCCTGGGAAAAACACCTGTGAAAGCTTTGTTTTTACCCTATGCAGCGGTAACATTTTCGTACGGCAAGTATGAAGAAAAGGTATCAGAAAGATTCCGCGAAGTCGGTCATGATGTTATATCAATCCACCATTTTAAGGATCCGGTAAAAGCAATAAAAGATGCGCCAGCGATTGTTGTGGGAGGAGGAAACACATGGAAGCTGCTTAAAACAATCCAGGATAATAAGCTCATTAATGCAGTCAGGGAAAAAGTATTTTCAGGAACACCATATATAGGCTGGAGTGCCGGATCAAATGTAGCATGCCCGACAATAATGACAACTAATGATATGCCTGTCGTTGAACCTCAGTCATTCAATGCTTTCAGCCTTGTGCCCTTCCAGATAAATCCTCATTATCTTGATGCTAATCCTGAAGGACACGCAGGAGAAACAAGAGAGCAGCGTATCGAGGAATTCATCGAAATAAATCGTGACATTTATGTTGTCGGACTAAGGGAGGGAACGATGATCTCAGTTGAAGATCAGAAAATTAAACTCACCGGAAAACGAAAAGCAAGGATTTTCCACTTTGGTTCATCCCCTTTTGAAGCAGCGTCCGATGACGATCTTGGCTTCCTGCTCAGTAAGTCGTAATGAATTAATTCAAATAAACTACCTTTGTCCCCCGTTATAAGTCGTGCAAACGGAAATTCTGCTGGGGAAATGAGACTGGTATTGAAAATAGGCAAAATAGTTGCTTCAATAATAATCATAATTACAATTGTCCTTTTTACTTCATCACTGTTCGTCCAGGACAAGGTTGCAGGGATCATCCTGAGATCTCTTAATAAAAATCTTCTTACGAAGTATGATTTCGAATCAGTAAGGCTGTCTTTTCTTAAGAGATTTCCCAGGGCGTCTCTCGATATCAGGGATGTGCTTGTACATTCTTCCCCGGGCTTTGATGCATCCTGCTTTAATGGTGTAAACACCGACACTCTTCTTTCAGCAAGGTCGGTAACAATGGATTTCAGAATCACAGATATAATCAGGGGTATTTATAATATTGACAGGATAGGGATCAAGGAAGGTTTCCTGAAATTGTATACAGATACTTCCGGATTTGTTAATTATGAACTTGTTGCAAAGAGTCCTGAAGCAGCAGGGGAGATATTTGTCATGGATATTAAAAGAATTGACCTGTCAGATGTATATGCCCTTTACAATAACAGGGCTACTAAACTCCTTATAAAGGGATATGCCAGGACAGGGAGCCTTAAAAGCAGGATATCTGGGGATGACATTGATTTCTCAGCAAGTAGCAGGCTCAGCATAGATAAGTTTCAACTATATGATTTCAGTATGACGAGATCAGTGGAAGCTGATTTTGATGTCAATCTGCATAGTTCAGATGAAGGAATTATGTTCACAAAAAGCAATATCCTGATAGAAAAGAATAGTTTTGAGCTGGGTGGCTTTGTTTCGTCCGGAAATATCCTTGATTTAGCTTTCTCCGGAAGCAACATAGATCTTTCGGGGATCAAGAAGTATGTCCCCTTGCGGTATCTTGAGAAATTATCGGCATACGATCCGGCAGGGATAATGAATGTTCAGTGCAAGTTCAAAGGACTCCTCTCAAGAACTTCCAACCCGCTTGTAGAAATAGCTTTCGATGTAAAGGAAGGCAGAGTAAAATATGAAAATTCTCCTTTAAGCATTAATAATCTTTCGTTCAGGGGGTTTTATACAAATGGCTCATCGATGATGCCTGAAACAAGCCGGTTAAGCGTATCGGATTTTGAAGGAACATTCGGATCATCACAATACCGGGGTTCATTAAGTCTTTCTGATTTCAAAGCGATGAACAGCAGGCTTGAACTATCAGGCAGGCTGATCCCTTCAGAGATCAAGGCATTTTTCAATCTGAAAGATATCTCGACTGCAACCGGTCTTATTGATTTTGATCTTAATATGGCCGGCAATCTTCAGAAGAGAAGCAAATTTGCCCTTTCTGATCTTTTTAGCTTTCACCCGGAAGCTTCACTGAACTTTAAGTCGTTCGGTTTAGGTTTCAGGAATGACAGCATTTTATTTAAAGATGTTACGGGTGATATTGCTATTGCCGATACTGCTGTTGCAAAGAATTTCAAATTCACTTTCAGAGATCAGGAATTTGAGGTGTCAGGTGTAATGACGGGATTTCCCGATAAGTTTTCCGGCCGGCCGGCACCCAGAACAATTAAAGCTGAGGTTAGGTGCAACAGGCTCGATCCATCAACATTCAGCAATGGTAAAACAGCCAGTGGCAATTCATCAGATACTGTAAATGCTTTCTTATTGCCTGCAGATCTCTCTTTTGACATTGATTTTATTATTGACCGCCTTAATTACAAGACTTTTTCGGCCGATAATGTTACAGGATCAGTTAGTTACAAGCCAAGGATCTTTGATGTTAAATCATTGAATTTAAATTCTCTTGATGGTAATATTTCAGGTAATTGTTTAATCGCTCAAAATACTGATAAGAGCTTTATCGGGAAGGGTGATTTTAAGCTTGATAAAATAGATATAAGAAAAACATTTATTTCTTTCAATAATTTCGGACAAAATTTCATTAAGGCTGAAAATCTTGACGGGTCATTGTCTGGTTCTCTCTCTCTGCTGCTCCCCTTCGATTCCTTAATGCATCCGGTGATAAAGGGGATAACCTCAGAAGGAAAATACGTAATCTCAAGAGGCGCCTTAATTGAATTTGATCCTGTTAAGGAATTATCGTCATTTATTGAATTGTCGGAATTGAAAACCATTCATTTTGAAGAACTTGAAAATGATTTTTTTATAAGAAACAATTATCTTTACATACCGCAGATGGAGGTAAAATCATCAGCAGCTGATCTCTCCGTAAGCGGTAAACATGATTTTGAGAATAATTATGAATATCATGTTAAAATACTATTATCTGAGCTTCTCAGCCGTAAGGTACGCAAACCAAGGCCAAATACTACAGAGTTTGGGGCAGTACAGGACGATGGACTTGGCCGTACATCTCTGCTCCTTAAGATAGTAAATGCAGGAGATGATGTAAAAGTATCATATGATGTTAAAGCCGTGGGGACTCAGATTAAGAATGAAATAAAAACAGAAAGGCAAACACTCAGGAAAATACTTAATGAAGAATACGGGTTGTATCCGGCAGATTCTGTTGAACAAAAGAAACCTGACAGGGGGAATCCGCGATTCAGGGTTATCTGGGAAGAAAGGGATACTGTTAAATCAAGATAGCATCTCTTTCAAAGAAGCCTGAAAGGACATCAGGGATCTCTTAGTATTACGATATTTAATATAGTTCTATCTTATCTTTTGGAGAGTTACAGGTACAAATCGCTTTGGATGCTTTTCCTTTTTCTTCTGGCAGTATTGACAGGATCGGGATCGCTTATCTATACACGGTATCTTGTCGATATTCTTAAAGGTGAAGAAAGGAAAAAGGTTGAATTATGGGCTCATGCAACTATTCTAATAAACTCCGCTGACGCCGCGGACCCTGATCAGAATCTGGAATTCCCATTCTCAATAATCGAGAATAACAGAACAATTCCGGTGATCCTTACAGATTCGCATGACAATATAATAAGCGCCGGGAATTTTGACAGTGAACAATTACGTGACCCCGAGTATATAAGGATTCAACTTGAGAAGATAATGCGAAAAAAGGATCCTATTATAATCGAACTTGGCAACGGTTTTATAAATAAGATTTATTACAAGGACAGCATTATCCTCACGCAGCTTACTTATTATCCCTATGTCCAGTTGGGAATAATAATACTCTTCATACTTGTTGCATACCTTGCATTCCAGTCATCAAGAAAGGCTGCTGATAACCAGGTTTGGGTAAGCATGTCAAAAGAAACTGCACACCAGCTAGGCACTCCGACCTCATCGCTTGCAGGCTGGGTCGAAATCCTGCAGGAAAAATATCCTGAGGTGGCAATAACTGGCGAGGTAAGCAGGGATGTTGAAAGACTTGAAAAAATAACTGAACGCTTTTCGCGGATAGGATCAAAAACGGTTCTGAAAAATGAAAACATTGTAGCAATTATCCTGCATACAATTAACTATTTGAAAACCCGGACATCTTCAAAGATAAAATTCACAGCCGATTTTGATGAAAAGAATGTCATATCAATCCCTTTGAATGCTTCCCTATTTGAATGGGTTATTGAAAATATATCGAAAAATGCCATCGATGCGATGGAGGGAAGCGGTGAAATAATCTACAGGATCACTGAAAATGACAAGATTATTTTGATTGACATAAGCGATACCGGCAAGGGCATTCCTAAAAGTGCATTCAGGAAGATATTCAATCCCGGATATTCAACCAAACAGCGTGGCTGGGGAGTCGGACTTTCTCTTGCCAAGAGAATTATTGAAAAATTCCATTCCGGGCGGATTTATGTAAGGCATTCCGAACTGGGAAAAGGGTCATGCATAAGGATTGTAATGAATAAAAGCCACGGGGACCTTTAAAATTCAGTATTCATGGGTATTGAAAGAAAAGATATTGAGATAATGGCTCCGGCAGGTTCCTATGAATCCCTAATGGCTGCAATCCAGGGAGGTGCTGATTCTGTTTATTTCGGTGCAGAGCATTTTAATATGCGGGCAGGATCCTCAAACAATTTTTCGGCAGCTGATCTTGCGAAGATCTCAGCAATATGCAAACAAAACGGCCTGAAGAGCTATCTTACTGTAAATGTCGTTATTTATGATAATGAAATTAAACAAATGCAGGAGATTATTGATGCTGCTGCTGAATGCGGCATCGATGCCATAATTGCCAGTGACCTTTCTGCTATCCTTTATGCCTTCCGGAAAGGGATAGAGGTACATATCTCCACGCAGCTCAATGTCTCCAATACTGAAGCACTGCAGTTTTATTCACAATGGGCAGATGTTGTTGTGCTGGCCAGGGAATTAAATCTCAGCCAGGTTGAAAATATATATAACTCCATAATAGAAAAGAATATAAGAGGGCCCGGAGGTGACAATGTGAAAATTGAAATGTTTGCTCATGGTGCATTATGCATGGCTATTTCAGGAAAGTGTTATCTCAGTCTCCATGAGAATAATATGTCAGCCAACAGGGGAACTTGTTATCAAACCTGCAGGAAGTCATATATAGTTACTGAGAAAGAATCAGGTAATCAGCTGGAGATAAGCAATGAATATATAATGTCGCCAAAAGACCTGTGTACAATTGGATTCGTAGATAAGTTGCTTAATGCAGGGGTCAGGGTCCTGAAGATTGAAGGCCGGGCCAGATCTCCTGAATACGTAAAAACTGTCTCAGCATGCTATGACGAAGCAGTGAGGGCAGTTATAAATGGTACATATTCTGCAGAACGTATCTCAGAATGGAACACAAGACTGTCGTCAGTGTTCAACAGGGGTTTCTGGGACGGATATTATCTGGGGCAAAAACTGGGAGAATGGAATACAAGATATGGCTCCAGTGCGACAAGGAAGAAACTTTATATCGGCAAGATCACTAATTATTTTACGAAGATCAACGTGGCAGAGATAAAGCTTGAAAATGGTGATCTCAACAAGGGAGATGATATTCTGATAATCGGACCTTCCACGGGAGTAATTGAATTTAAAGCCGAAGGGATCAGAGTTGATCTTAAGGAGACAACGGCAGCACATAAAGGTAATTATTGCTCAATTAAAGTTGATCAATACCTCAGAAGATCCGATAAAGTTTACAAGTTAGTAGATAACGCTCCTGATAATCATCAATAAATGTTGGCTTTAATCATTTTATCTTATCCGATGCTTCAAGGACTTTCCGGGTATTCACTTCTATATTGTCAGTCGCAGATTCTACAGGAATAATACTATGTTCATTTCTTTTACGCAAGCTGAATTTATATGCCTTATCATAGTACTGAAGCATTAACCGCACAGCTTCACGAAAATCGCCTGAATTTATTGATTCAAGCACTTTTTTTGCATTATCGCCGCCAAGCCTTTTAGTTACGCGGTTTACAGATTCACACAGCTGATCTGCAGGAAATAAGGCATATTCTTCAATTAGTTTTGGTATTCTTTTTTCAGCATCAAGCATTAATATAACCGCGGGAGCAGCCTGAAGGTTTTTATAAAATTCTTCAGGCATGAAAACAGAGCCGATATTTCTGCTTTCATCCTCCATCCAGACTGGCAGGTCATTGTGAATTGATCGTAATTCATTGAAAAGCAGATTGGCAAAATGTTCTGACGAGGGTTGTTGTTGTTGCCCGAGTGATCCGAATGCCGATCCCTTATGGTTTGCCAGCGCCTCAAGATCAATTACCTGATGGCCGGCTTGCCTGATCCTTTTAAGTATATGCGTTTTACCGCTTCCTGTCATCCCTCCAAGAATAATAATTCTTCGTTCCCTTTTTATTTCGTCAAGAACATATTGCCTGTATGATTTATAGCCCCCTTCAAGCAACGAGGCATTAATATCAGCGAGTGAAAAAAGCCATGCCATTGTTTCTGATCTCATTCCTCCTCTCCAGCAATGAACAAGAAGTTCCTTATTGTCAGAAACATCAAGAGCTGCCTTAAGCTTTGCGCCTATCTTGGGACCAATTAGTTCCAGTCCCTTCAATATTGCCCGTATCCTTCCCTCGTTTTTATATGTTATCCCGACTAACTTCCGCTCATTATCATCGAATAAGGGGATATTTAATGCTCCCGGGATATGACCCTTATTGTACTCAGAAGGAGATCTTACATCAATTACCGGAATGTTTTTTGCTTTTTCCAGGAACAGGGCAACATCAATTTTATTCTGCGATGGAACCGTCATAAAAACAAGAGATTACATCAGGAGATTTCATTTATTACTTTTAGCCTCACCTGGCTTTGAAGTTTTTGAGAAACAATCTTTTCAATTCTTCAATTCTTACAGGTTTGGATATGAATTCCCTGATTCCTGATAATTCTGCCTTCCGTCTTGTTTCAGGAAGGTTGTCTGCAGTAAATGCAGCTATTAATACTGTTTTATCTGTTTCAATGATCCGTCTTGAAGACTCAAAGCCATCCATTTCAGGCATAAAGAGATCCATGAAGATAAGGTCATAATGTTTATCCCGGGCTTTCAGGAACCCCTCATAACCATCCTCAACGGAATCAAATGAATACCCCAGGGACTCTAACATTGTACCCAGGATTTTGAGGTTCATCTTATTATCTTCCACGATTAAAATCTCAATATCTCTTTTTACAGAACTGAGGGTATCAGGGCCGGGTTGTATTTCAATAAAGGGAAAACACTCCTGAAGGGCTCCGGCAAGCTTAAGTGATTCCAGGGGCTTGACAAGATAACTATCAATGCCCATTGTCAGTGATCTCTGATAGTTACCCTTCCTGTCATTTGAACTTATCATCTGAATCATTACCTTCCGGGAAAGACCTTGTTCCCAGATATTCTTAGCAACTTCAAATCCGTCAAACTCCTTCTCGTCGATTATAACTACAAGATTATATTCTTCCCCGGGTGTATTAAGGCTTAGTTTTATCTGTTCTGTTGTCATCCTATGGTAAGATGTAACAGAAATATTTAAATGAAGCTGGTGAAACAGATTTATTATCTCTTCATCCCTGTTTTGCTGCCCTGTTATAACGAGAGTTTTAATATCTGAAAATGATCTGATCTTATTTAGGTCCGTCTCTTTGGCTATTCTGTCATTGGAAAAAACCCTTATTGAAAACAGGATCCTGGTTCCCATATCACCGGCCAGACCGGAAGGAGATTCAACGCTAAGAGTACCACCCATAAGCTCAATCAGCTGACGTGCAATTATTGTCCCCAATGCTGATTCATCTCCCGATTTAAGGGTCCTTGACTCAGGGTTCAGGGAATTTCCGAAAATCTTATTCAGGCTGGCCTTGTCAAAAGAACGCCCGGTATCAAGCAATTCGAAATCAAGTGTTACCATCCCGTTATCGGCAGCTCCCGAGTGACACAGCAGGCGAATTTCTCCTTTTTCGGTATTTGTCGCCGAATGCACCAGAAGGTTAGTCAGAATCTGCCTCAATCTAATGGGATCAGCAATAATGCTTTCCGGGATATTACTATCAATCGCGCTTGAAAAAACGATATCTTTCCCTGCAGTGTGTATAGAAAGCAATTCAGAATAATACCTGATTTCTTCCCTGAAGTTGAACGGCATTTCCTCAAGAACCAGTTTCCCCGTTTCGATCTTCGAAAAATCAAGGATATCATTTATAATATTCAGAAGTAACTCTGTTGATTTACGCAGCAGGCTTACAATACTCCTGACTTCACCTGATAGCTTGTGCTGGTTAATTAGATCAGTTACCCCGATAATCTCGTTCAGGGGAGTCCGGATTTCATAACTCATGCGGGCAAGAAATTCCGATTTCGCTTCATTTGCCTTTGCCTCATTCTTTCTTGCCGCTTCGAGCATTGTTACATCATTCAGTATTTCCATTGTAGCTTCCTTACCCATAAAAACCAATGGAATACTGTTTTTATAAAGAATCGTTTCTCCTGATTGACCTGGAATAATCACAAACTGTTCCGGGTTGAATCCGCTTCCGAGGTTTCGCGCAAAATAATTCCCCGCTGTTGTAACAGCTGCTTCAGGGTAGATCTGCCCGCTCATCTCTTTCTCTCCTGAATAGGAATAAAAAGATGCTGCAACCTTATTAGCCTTAAGAATTCTTCTCTGCTTATCATGAATTACCACCCCGACAGGCATCTCCTCGACTAACCTGAAAAGCATTTTTTCTGAATCGCTTAGTCTCAGGTTCTCTTCTTTTTGTGATTTAATAAACTTTAGAAAGAACCAGATCATGAGCAGAATGAGCAGCAGGGTGCTTATTACGATAAGGAAGGAATTCAGGAAAATGTATTTTTGAAAGAAGTCCGTAGGTGCAGAAAATACAAGTGCGATTGACCTTTGTAAAAGCTGCGTCGAATAAAAAGAGGATATTATTGTTTCGCTTTCTCCATTAACAGAGGCTTTGTGAACAAGACTTCCGTTTGTTCCGTTAATGAGCCCGGTTACTATACCGTCAATTCCCGAATACTGACCAGGAACTTCCTTATTATCATGAATTATCTGCCCTGAATCGGTAATAACCCATTGCCATTGATAATCCTTAAGGTTGAAGACTGAAAATATTTCTTCAAAATATTTCTGATAATCAATTGTTACAACTATGTTACCTACAGTTGCATTGTTTTTGATCACAGGCAGGTAATATTCAAATCTTCTGTTAGCCCTTACAAGCTGTTCCATTTCCCTGATCTCACCCTGGGCATGAAGGATGAAAGTCTGTTCTAGCCATCCTCCGCCCATCTCATCGTATTTCAGGGAGAACTCATTCCTGTTGTTATCAAAAAGTCTGATCCCCGTTACAAAATCATGGTATGTTGAAGAGAATAATTTCATTTTCTCTATTACCCTTGCCTTCAAATACGGATCACTGAAGAATGCCCCGAGGTCTTCAGTAAAATTTATTTCATTGAGATCGCTTGCAAAGCTGTTATCGATACCATCAACCGAGAGGCCGACAATCTGTGCCTGTCTGTTAAGGAGGGTTGTGATATAGCTTATCTGCTTGTTATATAAATTCCGATAGTAAAAGAAATTTACTATTATTATCACAATAAATGCAGTAGAAATAATAATCCGTAACCTTTTCATTGTGAATAAATTTTATGCACCTGAGAACATAAAGATAGGATTTATTGAATAATCAGCAGTCATCTGTATTTCCTGTTTTCATCTTCAAGTATCTTAAGGTAGCTTCTGTACCTCGACGGATCAATCTGCTTATTTTCAACAGCCGCCCTGACTGCACAGTCCGGTTCATCCAGATGAAGACAATTATGAAACCTGCATCCCCTTGAGGTCTTGAATATTTCAGGGAAAAAGTGATAAATCTCATTCCTGTTCATATCCACCACTCCGAATCCCCTCATCCCGGGAGAATCGATAACATAACCTCCGAAAGGAAGATTGTGCATTTCCGGGAAGGTTGTTATATGTTTTCCCTGCCTGTGATATTCTGAGATCTCCTCAGTCTTAAGATTAAGGGAAGGATTAAGGATATTTATAAGGGAAGTTTTCCCAACGCCTGAGTTTCCGGAAAGAAGATTGATTTTACCCTGCATTTTGGTTTTAAGATCATCAATGCCAGATCTGTTTTGAAGTGAAACCCTGTAGCAATCATAACCTATTCTGCCGTAAAGCGATGATAAATACTCCATTCTTTCAATTTCGGGACCACCATAAAGGTCTGTTTTATTGATGATAAGACTTGCAGGTATGTTGTAGGCTTCTGCAGTGATAAGGAATCTGTCAATGAATTCGGCCGGAGTTTCTGGCAGAATTATTGTGAACATTAAGAATACATGATCAATATTAGAAGCAATTATCTGAACCTCTTTCGACAGATTTGATGCTTTCCTGAGTATGTAATTCCTGCGGTCAAGGACTTCAGTTATGATGCCCGAGACCTGATTTTTTTCGAACTGAAAAAGGACGTTATCACCGACGGCAACCGGATTAGTTGTCCGAAGCCCTTTGACCCGGAATTTGCCTTTTATTGTGCACTCAACAATATCATTTGAACCATATAGAACCCTGAAACGGCTGCCAGTCGATTTTATTACCAATCCTTTTTCCAAGGTATCGTATTCAATTATCTGAAGCCATCAGCAGGAAAGGTCTCATTTGAAAACTATGATAGAAGGGGCGAAGCCTTTCAGTATTATAATGCTCGGTTACGTCAACGACTTTCTTCGAGGATGTAACAACATCGATAGGCAGGTTATCATAACGGCCGTTCTTGAGGACTACTATTCTTCCGTGAATGCGCTTCAGGATCAGGTCGAGGGCAAGATTTCCATATGCCATCGGGACTATTGAATCAAGTGCATCAGGATCGCCTCCCCTTACCATATATCCGAGCTTCTGGTTTATAACATTTACAGTTTTACCATGGTTATACTTCGCAGAAAGTTCTTTCAGCTTCTGTGAAACCACATCCCCTATTCCCCCAAGCTTTGCATGTCCGTATGCATCTCTTTCACTGTCGGAAAATATCATTTCTCCTCCCTTAAACATAGCACCTTCGGAAACGAGCACTATTGAGTATTTGCTTGGATTATTATTCCGGTCATCAACAAGCAGCTTTGTAAGCAATTCAATATCAAATTTATACTCCGGAATTACACACCTGTTTGCCGAACCTGCCATTGTTGGCAGCATTGCTGTAAAACCGGCGTACCTTCCAAATACTTCAAGTACAAGGAGCCTTTCGTGAGATCCGGCTGAAGTACGGAGACTATTTGTCATCTGGATTGTTCTTGTGACACAGGTGCTGAAACCAATACAGTAATCAGTTCCCGGAACGTCGTTATCCATTGTTTTGGGTATTGCAACAACCTTCACTCCCTTGCTGTAAAGATGAACACCATAACTCAGAGTATCATCTCCCCCTATTGGTATAAGGTAATCTACTCCCAGCCATTCGAGGTTTTTTATAACTTCAGGAGTAAGATCATTATAATCATTATTATAGATATCCTTCAGGTGGTCCGGAACACTTGATTTAGACATGTGGCTGGGCCTTGTCCTTGATGTGTGCAGGAAAGTCCCTCCTGTTCTTCCGGCTTTATTTACAATATCATCTGTCAATACCTGATAACAATTACTGTTATCAGCTTTATTATCCCTTATCAGTTCTGTAATTCCTGCCCAGCCCCTTCGTAATCCGATTACCTTAAATCCTTCCCTGTTGGCTCTGATTGTTACAGCTCTGATTGCCGGATTTAATCCGGGGACATCACCGCCGCCGGTCAGTATTGCAATAACTCCTTTGATTTTATTAACTGCCACTTCCTTTTGATTTTTATTTGATTTCATGTCTGTTTTTTTTAAACCACCAAAGTAAAACATTTTAATTTTATTCTGAAAACCAAATATTAGTCTTATTATTACAAATCTGTAAGTTAGATCTAAGGCATTATAATGGAATCAATACCAGCAGGAAGACAACAACGGGTGCTAATAACAGGAGGAAGCGGTCTGGTAGGAAAATATCTTACATCCCTGCTCCTTTCTGAAGGTTATACTGTTGCGCATCTTTCGCGGAAACAGAGCTCTGCAGGGAAGGTAAGAGTTTACAGGTGGGACCCCGCGAACCGGATACTGGCATCCAATCTCCCGGACGACTTTGACTATATAATTCACCTGGCCGGTGAAAGCATATGGGGAAGGAGATGGTCTGCTGACCAGAAAGAGCTTATAATTAAAAGCAGGGTAAATTCCGCAAAGTTCCTTCATGAAAAATTCTCCGGCAGAAATACAGATCTAAAAGCATTCATTTCTGCTTCTGCAATTGGTTATTATGGATCATTAACATCCGAAAAGCTATTTAATGAAAATGATCCGGCAGCTGATGATTTTACGGGCAGCGTATGCAGAAAATGGGAAGAAACAGCAGATCTTTTTATGCAATCTGGCATCCGCACTGTAAAGATAAGAACCGGGGTTGTTCTTGAAAAAAACTCCGGGGCGCTTGGCATGCTTATGATCCCGGCACGCTATGGAATTTTTTCATTTCCCGGAAACGGAAATCACTATCTGTCCTGGATACACATAAAAGATCTGTGCGGCATTTACCTTGAAGCAATAAGAAACAGTAATGTGCAGGGAGCCTATAATGCGGTATCACCATATCATGTAACATACAGGGAGTTTTTAAGAACGCTCGCAAATGTTATGAAAAAGCCCTTCTTTCATCCTCCTCTGCCGGCCTTCCTGCTGAGATTATATTTCGGGGAAATGTCAGCGATGATCCTGTCTGGCAGCAGAGTTGATCCGGGAAAAATAATGAAATCAGGCTTTAATTTTACATTTAGTAATCTTTTTGATGCCCTGAATGAACTACAGAACTGATTACCATATTCATACTACCTTCAGTGACGGAAAAGCCCCTGCGAAGGAATATATTCACTCTGCCCTGTCAACAGGATTAAATGAGATAGGATTCTCTGAGCATCTTTCGCTTTTCAATGAAAAACAGGATTGGTGTATGAATCCCTCAAATGTCAGATCATATATTGAATACATCAATTACCTGAAGGATCAATTTACTGATATCAGTATTAAAGTCGGACTTGAAATTGATTACATACCCGGCGGTGAAAAGGAACTTGAATCCTTCCTTGATGATCTTGATCTTGATTATCGAATAGGATCAGTCCATTATCTGGGAGAGAAAACAGTTGATTTAAATCCCGAGTTTTACCACGGAAAAGATTTCAACATCATCTTTGAGAATTATTTTAAAACAGTAATTGCGGCTGCTTCCTCAAAATTATTCGACATAATAGGCCATTGCGACCTGATAAGGATTTTTGGATATAAACCTGATTTTGATCCTGAACATTTATACAGGGACATGGCAAAAAGCTTCAAACAAAATGATGTGGCCTTTGAGCTGAATACTAATGGAAGGAACAGGCCTCTGGCAGATTTCTACCCCGACCGGAAATACCTCCACATCTTTGCAGAGGAAAAGGTACCGGTTTGTGTTAATTCCGATGCCCATCTGCCCGGACGAGTAGGTCAGTATTTTGATGAGGCATACGGTCTCCTTAAATCAGCCGGTTTCACTGAAAAGGCAACTTTCACAAAAAGGGAACGCAGGATGATCCGGCTCTGAAAAGGCTACATTCGTGAATTATAGTTATTTAACCCTGCAGATAGTGTAATCCGGTTAGATTATGATCCCAGGGTATGTTCAAGGAAAATCTTAACTCCTATAGCGATAAGTATCAATCCGCCGACAATCTCAACTTTTTGTCCAAGTCTTTTCCCTGCCGATTTACCAATCCTGATTGCTGTCATTGAAGCCAGGAAAGTTACTACTCCTATAATGATGCCTGACATCCAGATTCTTACGCTAAGGAAAGCAAAGCTTATTCCGACGGCAAACGCATCGATACTAGTGCCAATCGCTATAGTTAACAGTTCCGGCAGTTTCGAATAGTCTCTTCTCTGTTCTTCTTCGCCTTTTGTTATCCCCTCATAAATCATCCTTATTCCAAGAAAAGAAAGTAATGCAAGTGCAATCCAGTGATCGGCTGCTTTTATAATATCGCTCACAAAAGAACCAAGGAAAAAGCCGATTACAAGCAAGCCAGCCTGGAAAACTGAAAGGACAAGTGCTATTCTAACTGCATGCCAGAAAATTATTTTATTTCTTATAACTCCATAGGAAAGAGAAACAGCAAATGTGTCAAAAGATAAACCCAGTGCTACTGCAAAAATGGTCAGCAGGTCCATTATATTGAGATTAAGTCGCACAAACATACATAAAAAAACTAAGTGCATAATTTCAATTTGATTGTATATTTGCTTACAATATCCTGTAAGATGAGAGCTGTTATTCAGCGGGTCAATAAGGCATCAGTAAGCATCGGCGACAGAGTTGTCGCTTCAATAGGAAGCGGCCTCATGATATTTGTTGGAATTGAAGAGGCCGATACAACCGAAGATATTGACTGGCTTGGCAACAAGATTGTTCAGCTCAGGATTTTTAACGATAGCAACGGAGTCATGAATCTTTCGATTCTTGATACCGGAGGTGACCTGATTGTAGTAAGCCAGTTCACCCTTCACGCAAGAACAAAGAAAGGGAACAGACCATCATATATAAAGGCAGCCATGCCGGTAAAAGCCATACCGGTTTATAATCAGTTTGTTTCAAGGCTCTCGGAGCTTCTGCGAAAACCGGTAATGACAGGGGAGTTTGGGGCTATGATGGTTGTTGAGATCCACAATGATGGACCTGTTACAATAATTATCGATACTAAAAATAAAGAATGAACTTTTATGCAGCAATCAGCAGATAGCTTAACTGACAAATCTCTGAAAAGATCAGTATTGCTTGTATCTGCTTTTGCAGCTTTTCTGACGCCATTTCTTGGCTCGGCGATTAATCTGGCATTACCTGCAATCGGGAAAGATCTGAATGCAACAGCAATTGAACTGGGGTGGATAGCCAGCAGCTTTATACTTTCTTCGGCAATCTTCCTGCTGCCTTTTGGAAGACTTGCAGATATACTTGGCAGGAAAAAGATATTTGCCTGTGGAATTATTCTTTTTACAATATCAACATTCCTGATTATTTTTTCGTGGAACATAGTATCACTGATAGTTTTCCGTGTCTTTCAGGGAATTGCGGGAGCAATGATCTTTGGAACAAGCCTGGCAATCTTAACCTCAGTTTTTGGGCCAGGAGAAAGAGGCCGGGCAATGGGTATAAATATAACAGCTGTCTACACGGGCCTTTCAAGTGGTCCGGTAATCGGAGGATTACTTACACAGTATTCTGGCTGGAGAAGTATATTTATATTTCTCTTACCTGTTGGAATAATCTCTATTTACCTTGTTTTTAAGAGAATAAAATATGAATGGGCTGAAGCAAAAGGTGAAAAATTCGATTGGGCCGGATCATCAATCTACGGTCTGGCTCTTGCTTCATTTATGTTTGGCTTTTCAAAATTACCGTCTCATACAGGATGGATTTCTCTAAGCTGCGGATTTGTTTTTGGAATCCTCTTTCTGTTATTTGAAAAAAAAATAAGCAGTCCTGTATTTGATATAAAGCTTGTATTGCGGAACCGCGTCTTTGCATTTTCAGGAATCGCTGCATTAATCCATTATTCAGCAACTTCTGCAATCGGATTCTTTATCAGCCTTTACCTGCAGTATCTGAAAGGACTTGATTCACAGGCGGCAGGTCTTATAATGATATCACAACCTGTCATGATGGCCTTATTATCTCCTTTTGCTGGCCGCTTATCAGATAAGTATAATCCGGGTATTATTGCATCTATTGGAATGGCTCTCACTGCAGCCGGATTGATAATGCTCTGTTTCATAAATGCTTCATCTCCAATATTATTGATAATCCTCCTGCTTATTTTAATGGGCACTGGTTTCGGCTTCTTTTCATCTCCAAATTCCAATGCAATAATGAGTTCAGTTGAAAAAAGACACCTGGGTATTGCCTCAGGCGTTGTGGGAACGATGCGGATGATAGGACAGATGATGAGTATGGGCATCGCTATGATGCTGCTTGCTCTTTATATAGGACAGAATGAAATAGCACCTGACACATACCCCGGACTTATTTCAGCAATGAAAACAGGGTTCCTGATATTTTCGGTGCTTTGCATTGCCGGAATTTTTGCATCTCTTGCCCGTAACGGGAAATTGCACGATAATTTAACAGTTAAAAGGCCGATAAAAATTAAATCCTCAAAAAAATGAAAGACAATTCAGCCAAAGACTCCATAATAATCATCGGAGCTGGTTTTGCAGGTCTGGGTACAGGTATTTATGCACAGATGAACGGTTATAAGACCCGGGTCTTTGAAATGCATGATAAGCCCGGAGGTTTATGTACTTCCTGGTCGAGAAAAGGCTATACTTTTGACGGATGCATCCACTGGCTTGTGGGATCATCTCCTGAAAGTGCATTCCATAAAAGCTGGGAAGAAGTTGGAATTGCACAGGGAAGAAAGATCATAAACTTTGATGAATACCTGCGTTTTGAAGGGAAGGATGGAAGAACTGTAATATTTTATTCAGATACTGACAGACTTGAAAAACATCTGCTTGAATTTTCGCCGCAGGACAGTGCTGTTATCAGAGAATTAATCTCAGGTATCAGAATGTGCGCAGCCTTCAACCAGCCATCAAAAAAGGTTCCTTTGCTAAAGAGGTTGCTGAGGAATTTAAAGCTTGCATCCACCCTTGCCTTGCATGGGAAGGATATGCAAAAATGGATGAAAACCTCAGCCGCGGATTTTTCCGCTAAATTCAATGATCCCGTATTGCGGGAAGCATTTAAGGATATCTGGTTCCCTGAGTTTTCAATGCTCTTTATGCTTTTCACCTTTGCATATCTTCACAATCGTAACGCCGGCTACCCGCTTGGCGGATCAATGCCTATGTCAAGAGCTCTTGAAAAACGATACCTCAGCCTTGGTGGTGAAATAAACTATAAAAGCAGAGTTGAAAAGATCATTGTAGAGAATAACAGGGCTACAGGAATAAAGCTGACAGATGGATCTGAACACAGAGCCTCCAGAATTATTTCAGCTGCAGATGGATATTCAACTATTTTTAAAATGCTCGATGGCAAATTCACAGATGAAAAAATACGTGATATCTATGATAAATGGCTCATATTTAATCCATTGATTTATATTAGCCTGGGTATCAGCGATACGTTTACAGAAGAACCAATGACAGTTTCCGGATTTTCCTTTTCTCTAAGCAAACCGGAAGAAATAGGGGATGCAGTCAGGGACAGGATCTCCGTCCATATTTATAATCATGATCCCGGTATGGCACCTGAAGGAAAAACAACAATGATTATAATGCTGAATTCAGAATATAATTACTGGAAAAAGCTTGCAGAAAAGAAGGACTCATATCAACAGAAAAAAGAGGAGATCGCCACAAAGATTACAAGTATCCTTGAACAAAGATACCCGGGTATTTCAAATAAAATTGAGGTCATTGATGTTGCCACACCACTGACATTTGAACGTTACACCGGCAACTGGCAGGGCAGTTTTGAGGGCTGGCTCATAACTCCCGGGAATTCAAGCGTTTTTGTTAAACGAATGTCGCAGCAACTGCCAGGTCTTGATGATTTTTATATGTGCGGTCAATGGACTGAGCCTGGCGGCGGTCTTCCGACAGGTATTATGGCTGGTCAAAGGCTTATAAGAAAAATATGCAGGGAAGATCATAAAAGGTTTAAAACTACTGTAGCATAAAATAATTTATATAATCCTGCTAATCTTATACTTGCCGTGGTTTTAAAGGATTTTTCAAAATACTCGAACATACTCAATTCGTTGAGTTAACCTGA
>JAEAME010001223.1_pt1 | contig 18899 bp, 15 predicted proteins | sample 8958731 | NCBI WGS metagenome assembly JAEAME01 (sample SAMN16933194, study PRJNA681113) | bioreactor sludge metagenome | isolation source: anerobic bioreactor sludge (Control) | place: India:Bengaluru | collected 2018-10-24 | reverse complement strand
AACTGATGTACATTCTTTCGGGCGCATACCCGTTCAACCAGGATTACCAAAAAAACTTCAAAGGCCTTCTTCCCCGGGTTTTTGTTCAAACTTCCGACCGGATCCAAGCCGAGCTCGGAGCCATGTATCCGCTGCTGTCCAGGCTTTTCGAGACGGTGATCCTAACGGACCGCTTCTATTCGGGGCGAAAACATGCCGAAAACGCACTCGATTATTCGGATCAGGAGCAATTGGCGCTTCGGCTTCTGAACCTGCCCGGCCCGTCCGAATATTACCGCAATTTGTTTTCGGAGATCTATATTGACGAATATCAGGACAACAGCAGAATTCAGGACGCGATCATCGCGCGGATATCGGACCGCAACGTTTTCTATGTCGGAGATGTCAAACAGAGTATTTACCGTTTTCGGCATGCCCGGCCGGATATGTTTATCGGAAGAAGCGACCGTTACCGGGAAGGCCTCGACGGTACGCTGTTGGAGTTGAACGGTAATTTCCGCAGTCGCCCCGAAATTCTTTTCTTCGTTAACGATCTTTTCGCGCAGTTGATGTCCAGGGCCTCGGGAGAGATCGCATATGACACATCCCAAAGGCTGGATCCGATGCGGACCGAAAACGCTTTTCCCGACGAACCGGGAGAGGTCGTACAGCTTGTCTTATTGGAAAAGGATCCGGAAGGCGCCTCGTCTTCCGCGGAAGACGAGGCAGAATCGGCGGATGAATCCTTCCCGTCCGGAGCAAATGAGAATGAAAGCGGCGACCATAGTGCATTCGGAGCGCCCGATCCATCCAAAGAGGGCGGAATCGACTTGAAGGCGATCCAATACGAAGGACTTTTTGTGCTTCGCACCATCCGTGAGTTGATGGGCCTTTACGGGTGCCGGTACAGTGATTTTGCCGTTCTTACCCGGACGAACCACGAGGCATCCGAGATCTCAAGCCTTCTGGAATCAAACGGCGTGCCGGCGCAAGGACCCGCGGAAACGGCGCTTTTCGAGGACCGTGAACTGCTTTTGATGAACAACCTGATCCTGCTTATCGATAATATGCAACAGGATATTCCGCTTTGTTCCGTGATGCGGGCGGATTTTCCGGCTGCGTCTTTTTCGCCGGAGGAACTCTTGTGTATCTATGTTTTCGGACTCGAAAATCAATTGAAAAACAGCTTTTTCCATGAGAAGGTGACTCTTTTTTCAAGGAGCGGACCGGAGCCGTTGCGCGGCAAGGTCCAACGGTTTGTCGAATTCATCGACGAACTCCGGACGAAGTCGATGTATCTCAAGGTATCCGAACTGATCGAATATATATACCGCAAGACGGGCATGACCGACCGGCTGTCCGGTCAGGATAACGGGCCGCGTCGCGTCGCCGCGCTGGAGACCTTCCGGGAGTGGGCGAACACGTATGAGAACGGGCATCGGGGAGGACTCTACTCTTTCGTCCGGTACATCGAGGAAATTCATCGCGGCGCACATCGACCGGAGGACTTCGAGGTCGGGGAGCAACTCCGCAATACGGTCCGCTGTAACAGTATCCACAAAAGCAAAGGGCTCGAGTACAAGATCGTCTTTGTATGCGGACTTTCGGGTTCGTTCAATCGGGAAGAGGAGATGAGCCCGGTCCTGCTGCACGATCGGTTCGGTATCGCTTCGGACTTCATTCATCTCGAAAAGGGCTACAGTTACCCGACGGTTCCTAAAATGCTCCTCACGGAGCGGGAGCGGCGGGCGAGCCTTTCCGAATACATGCGCCTTTTATACGTCGCATTGACCCGCGCGGAGGAGCGGCTCTACCTGGTCGCGTCTTTTTCGCGCAAAAAAGAAGGCGGCATTTCTGGCCGCGAAGCTTTCCTGACGGCGCCCCTTACGGTCCTTTCGGAAAAGCTGCCGCCGCGCATGGTGATGCGGTCCGGAAGTTTTATTGATTTTCTTTTGCTCGGCCTTGCGAGAAATCCGGCGATGCCCGTGGCAGAATTGATTACCGCCGGAACGGATCCGACGGTCTCGGCGAACGGGGCGGTCATTGAACGCAGAACGAAGAACATTACCGTCCGCCTGATCAAAATCTCAAGCCTTCAGCGTGCGTTACTGAGCGGCGAAACGCCGGCCGTATCGGAACCGGTTGCGCTTCCGTCCGGGAAAGATGAACCGGCGGAACCGGATCTAATGAATGAAGAGGACCGGGTGCTTTTCGATGCCCAGATGAACGGCGCTTACGCATATGAAAATCTGATCCGCATGCCGGCGAAGACGACCGTTTCCGAAATGAAACGGCGCGCCCCGCCTCCGGAGGAGGACGACGAAACGCGCGGATATGTTCTTTCCGAAGACGCCGCGGGTAAAAGACCGATCAACCTCATGATCCGCGCGACCACCGGGAAGCGGGCGGGAAAAGAGGCGCTGACACCGGCGGAAGCGGGCATCCTCCTGCACAGCGTATTTCAATACCTCGACTTTTCCGCTCTGCCGGAGCCTGCGTCGCCCGACGATGTCCGGGGCGAATTGAAACGAATGGCCGGATATGACATGATTCGTTCGGAGCAATTGCCGTATCTGGAACAATACCTGCCGGATATTGCGTCGTTTTCTTCCTCCGAGATATGCGCCCGGATGAAAGCGGCCGAGCGGAAGCCGGGTTGCGGTCCTTTTCGCGAAATACCGTTCTCGATCACCGAGCCGGTCGCTTCGGAGGATTTTCGCCTGATCCAGGGAATGATCGACTGTTGGTTTATCGAAAATGATTCGGCGGTGCTTGTCGACTATAAATCCGACCGGATCCGCGGCGACCGCGCGGACAAGGAGAGGGTCCTTAAAGAACGGTATTCCCTTCAGCTGGACTGCTACGCCCGCGCCATCGAGGCCGCAAGCGGGTTGAACGTTACGGAACGCTTGATATGGCTGATTCCGGAGGCGACTTCTTTCTCATTCTGAGGTCGCGGAAAAATTCGCTCAGGATATCGCCGCACGGTCCCTCAAGGATTCCCTGTGTGTATTCCACATTGTGATTGTGTCCGCGCTCAAAAAGTCTGTCCCTGGAAATGACCGCTCCGGCCTTCGGATCCGCGGCTCCGAAATATACATGTCGTATTCTTGCCTGTATAATCGCTCCGGAGCACATCGAACACGGCTCCAGTGTCACGTACAGATCGCAGTCGGTAAGCCGCCAGGAGCCGAGTTTCCGGCAGGCGGACCGGATGGCGAGCATTTCGGCATGCGATGTGGCGTCATTGTTTTTTTCGCGCAGGTTATGAGCGCGCGCAATGACGGTGCCGTTATAAACGATCACGCATCCGATGGGACAGTCGCCGATCGCGCCGGCCCGTTTTGCCTGCGTCAGAGCCTGTCGCATGAACTTTTCGTGCGAGACAAACGTATTCATATCTTAAAATATACCATGTGTTGAGTAAAAACGCCGGAAAAGATTCATTATTTCTGTTTGCACTTTGCGAAGTGAGCGTATATAATTACTCTGCCTACGTGTGGAATTTTATCATTCGCACGGGTAATGCTTATATAAAGGTGGTTCCCCGATGGCTTCTATTAACGGTATCTGCAAGAACTGCGGGTCATTGATCGTGACCGACGATCGCGAGGAGATGTGTGAGTGTCTGTTCTGCGACTGCGTTTTCCCGACCGCCGAGGCGATCGAGATCTCGAAGAATCCGTCGGGGTATACGTTCCCGAACGAGCCGCAACCGAAGCGCGAAGGGATCAAAAGATACACCGCCGTTCCGGTTTTTCCGGATCCGGTCCCTGCGGCAGTCAAACAGGCCGAGACGCTCACCCCGGCGATTAAGAAGGAGAAGAACCCGTACGAGGTATCTCCGGACGATATCAAAGCGCCGCGGAAGACCTTTTGGACGATCATTGCCATTACGGTCGCGACCGTTTTGATTGTGGCGGCCGTTTTTCTTCCGATGTATCTGGTCCGGACAGGCCGTAAAAATGCCATCTCCGATTCCGTGAATCAGGCGTTTTCGGAAGCCGGATATGAAGTGAACACCGGCGGGATAAAGGGCTATCCGATCGGGTATTCGATCACCGGCTCATCCAATAATGTGCTGAAGGCGATTACTTCTGCCGAGGAGATCTCCTCCGATCAGTTGATCCGTACGTATGAAAGTTTTGCGGCGATCCGGGCGAAAGAATACGGATACAAGCAGTCCGACGAAGCGCAATATTACGGCGGCCTCAAGGTCGAGATCATAGCGGGCAATGGCACCTACACCATTTCTGCCGACAAGAATCCGGAGAGTTATACGGTGACGTCCGGGACATACTCTTCGGATGAGACATAATACCGGGCGGTCGCTTCATCGGCGCCGTACCGTCGTCACCGGATTGTTTTTCAAGGAGCATTTGCAGGAGGGGCTTAATGGCTAACGACTTTCGTTCCATTCTTCAGGAAATCGAAAAAAGAGCGACAGCGAACAACAACAGTATCAGCTATAAAGATATGATGGCGATCATCGAAAAAAATGACGTGGATCCCGATATCGCCGAGAAAATTTTTGACACTCTTGAGGCTAAGGGCGTCGAAATTATTCCGGAGACAAACGTCGAGGAAGAAAATTTGACCGAGCTCGATCTCACGGACGGAGTCGGCGAAGGGATCGGAATGGACGATCCGGTCCGGATGTATCTCAAGGAGATCGGTAAGGTGCCGCTTCTGATCGCCGAACAGGAACAGGATCTCGCAAAGAGGATGCTCGAAGGCGACCAGGAAGCCAAGGATATGTTGATTGAAGCCAATCTGCGGCTGGTCGTTTCCATCGCAAAAAGATATCTCGGCAGGGGTATGCAGTTTCTGGATCTGATCCAGGAGGGCAACCTGGGTCTCATCAAAGCCGTCGATAAGTTTGATCATTCCAAAGGGTTCAAGTTCAGCACGTATGCGACCTGGTGGATCCGTCAGGCAATCACAAGAGCGATTGCGGATCAGGCCAGAACCATCCGTATCCCTGTGCATATGGTTGAGACAATCAACCGGTTGGTACGGGTCCAGCGCTCCCTGATCCAAGAGCTCGGCCGCGAGCCGGAAGTCGAGGAAATCGCCGAGGAGATGGGTCTTCCGGTCGAAAAGGTCCGTGAGATCCAGAAGATCTCCCAGGAACCGGTCTCCCTCGAAAAGCCGATCGGTGAGGAAGAAGACAGCCACTTGGGTGACTTTATCCCGGACGAGGATGCATTGTCTCCGGCGGATCAGGTTGCGTATACTTTACTCAAGGAGCAGTTACTGGAAGCGATGAGCGGCCTGACACCCAGAGAAGAAAAGGTGTTGCGCCTGCGTTTCGGATTGGACGACGGAAGACAGCGTACGCTCGAAGAGGTGGGCCGTGAGTTCAACGTAACGCGTGAACGGATTCGCCAGATCGAGGCGAAAGCCCTTCGCAAACTTCGGCACCCGAGCCGCAGTAAGAAACTCAAAGATTATATCGATTGATATCCCGCCTCCGAGGGATCGGATGAAAAAACTTTCATTCAAAAAGGGATGGTTGCCGCTTGACGGACTGGCATTCACCGGAAACAGAGATTTTCCGAGAGAGCCGGTCCTCGAAATATTCACGCCCCGGGAAATCGTTCTTCCGATGCTCCAGCATGACGGGACACCCGCGATCCCGACGGTTTGTGAGGGTGACCATGTCACGATCGGATCCATCGTAGGAAAGCCGTCATCGGCCCGGTGCGCGCCGGTCCACTCAGGCATCTCCGGAACGGTAACCGGCATTGAATCCGTTCGCTTGGCCGATGAAACGACCTGTAACGCGGTCATCATCCGGAATGATTTGAAGCGCGAATTACATCCGTCCGTCCGAAAAAGATCCTTCCCGGATCGCTTGAGCCGGGATGATCTTTGGAAACTTATGGATTATTCCGGTGTCGTCGGGATGGGACGGGACGGCATTCCGACCGCTTATAAATGCAGAAACGCGGAACAGATCGGAGTGGAGACCCTTCTGGTTAATGCGTGTCAGAGCGAGCCCTATATGACATGTGATGTCCATCTCCTTCGGGAACAAACCGAGCGGGTCATCCGGGGCGCTTTTGTCTTGTCGGGATTATGCCGTGTCAAACGAGTCGTGTTCTGTCTTTTGGACAAATGGGAGGCTGAACTTTCCGCTTTGCAGACCGGTATATCTAAGTATCGGGAAGAATACCCGGACCGTGATTTGAGAATCCGGCTTTTCCGCTCAAGGTTTCCTCAACATTTTGACAGACTTCTCATTAAGGCGTTGTACGATGTCGAGCTTCCGGTCGGCAAGTCCTGTGAAGAGGCCGCCGGTGTTGTAATATTCGACACATCCACCTGTGCGGCGGTATGGGATATGGTCGAACGGAATCAGCCGTTAACCGCGCGTATGATCTCCGTCTCAAGCGACACGGCAGTCGGCCATAATGTTTTGGTGCCGATCGGAACCCGCGTGAGCGAGGTTTTGGATCGCGTACCCGGGGCCGCGTCGGCGAGACGGATTGTTATGGGCGGGGCGATCACCGGAATCGCGCTGAAAAACCCGGATGTGCCCATCACGAAGACGACGACAGGAATCATGATGATCCGCAGTTTTGAACCGCCGAAAACCGCATGCATCCATTGCGGGGCCTGTGTGGACGCTTGCCCGGCGGGGCTTTTACCGTATCTGTGCGAAAGGTTACTTCGCGACGGCAATAGCGAAGCTCTGGATCACGAAAACATCCGGAACTGTATTTCGTGCGGCGCCTGCTCTTATGTGTGTCCTGCAGGAATCGACCTGTCCGATCGGATCGGCAAAACCGCCGAGCGCTTAAGGAGGGAATTCTGATATGACGGACATGAGCGCACCGCACATCCGCAGAAAACAAAATGCGCCGCAAATCTATGCGGATGTCGTGATCGCCCTCCTGCCTTGTTGTGTCGCCGCGATTTACGCATACGGAGTGCGCGCCGCGATCCTTCTGCTGTGGGGTGCGTTCCTTCATCTGCTGGCGGACTACGTTTTTTCGCGATTTGTCCGGCGGGATCAAGTCTATCTGGATTTAAGCGGACTGATCAGCGGGTTAATCCTTGTTTTGCTGTTACCTCCGACCGTCTCTCTGTGGGCGGTTGCGGCCGGTGTTCTTTTCTCCTCGGTGGTTGTCAAGCAATTTTTCGGCGGTGTCGGAAGTAATCTTTTTAACCCCGCACTGGCCGGACGGGCGTTTCTGGCTGTTGCTTTTACCGAAACAACCGGTACGCTGATACATCCTCTCGAAGGTCACGGGAACCTTATGACGCTTCTGACGGGACCTCATGATGCCGTATCCGCCGCGATCGGGGATTCGGACCTGCTGACCGTCCTGTCCGGTCTTTTTCCGGGCGCGATGGGGACTACAGGTGCCGTGTTCGCCGCCGCGGGCGGTTTGTACCTCATGTTCCGGGGAATTTTGAAACTTCATGCGCCTTTTGCATATTTGATTACACTGATTGCCGGTTACTGGATCTTTTTTTTCGACGGGGCTTCGGTAACCGGGATGTTCCGGCTGCTCATGACCTCGGGTGCGGTGTTCTGCGCTGCGTTCGCGCTCGGCGATTTTTCGACCGTACCGACCTCAGGTTCCGGACGTATCGCATTTGGCATCGGGACGGGCATTTGGACATTGATTCTGCTCGCGTCCGGTCAAAAGACCCTCGCGATTGTTTTTTCGGTTTTGCTGATGAACGCGGTGACGCCGATTCTTGAGTTTTATATACGACCGAGAATTTTTGGTTCTCCGCCCTGGTATTCCCGAAAAACCGCATCGGATACCGTATCGGATGCCATCGGAAACACGCTCGACGACACAGCGCCGAATGCGGAGGTGATCGTATGACTCGGGCGGATATTCGCACGGTACTCATACGAGCGGGAATCATGATAACGGTCTCGGTCCTGTTCATCGTTTCGGTCGGACAGATCCTTCGCGACCGGGCTTTTCGGACCGATCAGGAGATCATGAGCGATAAACTGAGTTTTTTCCTTCCCGCAGACAAATATACGTTGATCCAAAGCGACATCAGCGCAAATCACCCGTCCGTGCGTGCATTCTATCTGGCACAAGACACAGACGGAAAGGTTCTCGGATATATCGCGGATATCACGCTCGAAGATGAGATCGGACGGATCGATACACGAATGAGCTTCACTCCGGATGGCGAGAAAATCATGATTATCCGCGTTTTGGACGAAAACGGCGATATTTCCGCCGATCCCGCGGCGTTGGACATGTGCGGACGTCTGGAAGGCGTGCGAATCCCCGTGGCGCTCGACGCCCAATTGACCGTCGAAGTGTTGACACAGAATGATTATCCCCCGATCCCCGGACTTCATGACGGTATCTTCTACGCAGAGGCGGAGGATTTCGATGCGTCCTCATATCAGGATTTCGTTGAAATAAAAGTTTCCGCGGGTCGGATCGTCTCGGTTCTTTGGGACGCAAGACACGAGGATGAGGCGGAGCCGAACCGAATGGCCGCTTCGGTATCCGGAGTTTTTTCGCTCGGAGAAGGCCAACCGATGTGGGCTCAGCAGGCCTATGATATCCAAAACAAGTTTTTGGAAGTACAAGACCCCGAGAAATTGGCCATCAAGTCGGACGGAACAACCGAAATCGTAGAGGGTGTGCATATGGATCTTCATGCCTTCTATGAATTGGTCACACGTTGTATTGAAAATTCGAAGAATAACATACCCAAGCCGACCGCGACACCGGTTCCTACGGAGGATCCGGAAGCAACAGAAGAGAGCAAAACGAAAACCACTCCCGCAGCGCAGACGACCCCGGCGGCTCCGTCGAATGAGACAATAGCGAGTCCGGGCAATACGCAAAGCGATGGGACGATCCCGGAGAGCTCGATCACCGTGTCCGTCGAGAATCCCACGCCGACTCCGCCGAATACGGTGATCGGGAATGAGGATGGGATCGTTAATCCCGGAGACAGCCCGGTCTTATCCGACAACATCGACGGACTGCCGTTATCCGAAATACGCACCCGAATCGAAGGGATTCCGGAGAATCCGGCGTTGTCTCTTCTTACGACGCGCTCTGTAAATAAAGCGTATTTATTTTTACGTGAATACTTGCAATGGGGAGAATGATTCATGAGTGACCGGGAATCGAATGAAGCAACATCCTTCACAACGTTTCTTGCATTGGGGACGGTGATTGTTTTTCGTTCGGCCACTGTGCGCGAAGCGGCCGAAACCGCTGTGGTCGCCGCTCTGATATTACTGTTATGCCGGGTTTTTCGAAAAACAGGCAATGAGGGAATTACCATTTTGCGGCTTCTCTTATGCGAGGGGGTCGCGACGGTCGTATCGCTTTTTGTTTTCATCGGATCCGGCATGCTTTTCCCGTCTGGACACAACACCGGGATGGCGGTTGTCGGCGAAATTCTATACGCGTTTTTGTTTGTACCGATGATCGCGGACCGGATCAAGATACACCGGAACACCTCGTCCGGTCGCACAATCATCCTTGCGCTTTTGTTTTCGGTCACAATCCTTTCCTTCGCTTCTGTTCGCGAGTTGGGCGCCTTGGGGACGATGGGGGGGGAGAAGATTGCTGTCGGTTTTTTCGGAAAGACACCGTACTTGGCGCATGACTCGTCCGCCGCACTGATCCTGGCGGCGCTCATGATCGGGACGAGGCTGATACTGCGGCGGCACGGGGGCGAGGGCCGATCATTTACCGGATATAGCGACCGGAAGGCAGGGGTCCCGTATTTGGACGCAGTGATCGAAAAGGAACAGTTTCGAATCGCCTCTCTTCTTTTGCTCGGTACCCTGCTTCTGGGTTCCTTGGTTTTACTCGCAGTCTACGTATCGAAGATTTTTGCCCTGCCGGCTTTTTTGTTGCCGCCGTTCGCCGTTCTGGCTCAAGCGGGCCTTGTCGGTCTGAGCATGGTTTTTCGGGGGATATATACGAGCCGGTTTGCGGAGACCATCCGGCGTCCGTTCATCCTCCCTCTGCAGGCGGCGGTCGTTCTGGGTCCCCTTCCGTTCCTTTTCGAAAACGGACCGGTCTCTTTGACATATGACGGACTGCGTTATGCCGTGTCGCTTCTCGTATTATTTTTCCTCTGCGCCGGACTTGTTTCCTTCGTCCGCGTATTCAAACGCAAGATGCTTTTCGGGCACCGGCCGAAGTCCGTTGACGGACTGCCGTTCGTTTTCATCATCATCTCGCTCGGATTGATTGTATTGTCGGCGTTTTTCGTTATGCCCGGAGGAATTGTGTAGTTTACTTAAAAAAAGAAAAGCGGATCGTCGCAGGCATTTTCGGCGGCCCCGGAGTCTTCCCGCAGTTGTTACCCCCATCAAAATAATGTATAATCGTCGCGACTTGTTTCCGTAGCTCAGAAGGATAGAGCGACCGCCTCCTAAGCGGTAGGCCAGCGGTTCGACTCCGCTCGGGAACACCATGAACAGAGGCGTGCCGGAAATACCGGTGCGCCGTTTCTGTTTCATAAACTGATTTTCATCGTTTCATGTGATATTTTCCGACAAAAGGGCTATAATACAGTTGCACGAAACGATTAAGGGGACGGGTGCGCGAGTACCCGGAATCGGAGTGTGGAGATGAGGGAAATGAATAAGCGGGACGGTACAATGCCGTTTCGCTGGTATTTGGATATCGAGACGGTCGAAAAACGGGAGCGGCAGGGCAGACATTTTGCCTCGGGGCTCTGCGCGATTAAACTGTTTTGGGTCTTTTTGATGAGCGGGGCCTTCGGCGTCATGGTCGAGACCGTTTTCTGGTTGTTGCGAACCGGTCGGATCGAGAGCCGGGCGACCTTTGTATGGGCACCGATCAATATGGTGTACGGAGCCGGCGGGGTCTTGATGACGGTGATCCTGTACAACGTTCGCAAGCGTTCGCTTCCGGTGATCTTCCTGATCGGCATGGCAATCGGGTGCTTCGTCGAATACACTTGCTCCCTGATCCAGGAGACCGTCTTTTCCTCCGTTTCCTGGCACTATTCCGACATGATGGATATTCAAGGCAGGACGAACCTGAAATATGCTTTCTTCTGGGGGCTCCTTGCATTATTCTGGCTGGGTGTAATGTATCCGACCCTGTCCGCATTTCTTTTAAAGATGCCGCGCAGGACGGGAAGAATCCTGACGGTCGTGCTTTTGATCTATATGACAATCAATATCGGCGTGACTTTCTTTGCAGTGCGTCGTTGGGAAGCCCGGCAGAGAAATATCGAGCCGGCTTTCACCCTCAATCAGTGGATGGACCGATGGTTTCCGGACGACTTCATGGAGCAATTATTCCCGAATCTCCGCTTTGTTCGGGTCGAAAAGAAAACTCCGATTTCCTGAGTACCGCAAATTTTCGGGCAACTTGCAAAAAACCTTTGAAACAGAGGGTGTTTGCATTATAATGGTTTGGTTGTTAGGAGGCGCAGTATATGGAACGACGAATCGGAACGATATCAAGAGGAATTCGGGCACCTATTATTCGCAAGGGAGACGACATCGTCGAAATTGTTGTTAATAGTGTACTGTCCGCCGCGGAGAGCGAAGGGTTTACGCTGAATGACAGAGATGTCATCTCCGTCACCGAAGCGGTTGTAGCGCGTGCTCAGGGCAATTATGCGACTGTGGATCAGATTGCCTGTGACATACGAAGTAAGTTTGACGGCCATACCATCGGAGTGATTTTCCCCATCCTCAGTCGCAACCGCTTTGCGATCTGTCTGAAGGGCATCGCTCGCGGAGCCGGAAAGATTGTCCTGATGCTCAGTTACCCTTCCGACGAGGTCGGAAACCACATGTTGGCCCCGGAACTTCTGGACGACAAGGGCGTGAATCCGTGGACCGACATTTTGTCCGAGGAACGTTTCCGGGCGCTTTTCGGGTATCAAAAGCATCAATTCACCGGCGTCGATTATATCGAATACTACAAAGATTTGATCCGGGGAGAGGACTGCGAGGTCGAAGTCATATTAGCAAATGACTGTAAGACCATTCTCGACTATACCCCGTATGTATTAAATTGCGACATTCATACCCGTGCACGGACCCGAAAGAGGCTCCTCGACGCGGGGGCGAAGAAGGTCTGCGGATTGGATGAGATCTTGAACCGGCCCTCCGACGGCAGCGGCTATAACGAGCAGTACGGACTTCTCGGAAGCAACAAAGCGACCGAGGACATGGTGAAACTTTTCCCGAGAGACTGTCAACCGGTTGTCGAAGGAATCCAGACGTTGATCCGTGAACGGACCGGGGCCCATGTTGAGGTTATGGTTTACGGAGACGGAGCGTTCAAAGACCCCGTCGGTAAAATCTGGGAGCTTGCCGATCCCGTCGTGTCTCCCGCATATACGTCCGGCTTGAGCGGGCAGCCGAACGAGGTCAAGCTCAAGTATCTGGCGGATAACGAGTTCGGCGACCTGAGCGGTGATGCGCTCAAAGAGGCAATATCCGATTATATCCGTAAGAAGGACGCGGATCTGGTCGGAAAGATGGCTTCGGAGGGAACGACGCCGAGGAGACTTACAGATCTGATCGGATCATTGAGCGACCTTACTTCCGGAAGCGGAGATAAAGGCACACCGATCGTCCTGATCCAAGGCTATTTTGATAACTACACCAACTAAGCGCCGAACAGATGGTTGTTACGGCACCCGGAAAATCTTTTTCAACGGAGGAAAAGAGCATGGATGTTTTAATTCGGTCGGATTATGAGATGATGAGCAAGACAGCGGCGAATTTAATCGCCGAAATGGTCCGGAATAAGCCGGACTGTGTTTTGGGACTGGCGACGGGCGGCACCCCGATCGGGACGTATAAGGAACTGATTCGGATGCACCGCGAGGAAGGGCTTGATTTTTCCAAGGTGAGATCCTTTAATCTCGACGAGTATTTGGGCATCGGTCGCGACTTGAGCAAACCCTATCCGCAAGATCAGAGTTACGCCCGGTTTATGTATGAAGAGCTGTTCAAGAGTATAAACATTCCGCTTGAGAACACGCGGGTTCCGGATGGCCTTGCGAAGGATCCGGAGGCGTTCTGTCTTCAATATGAAGAGGCGATCCGCGCCGCAGGCGGAGTCGATCTTCAGCTTCTCGGCATCGGCGGCGACGGACACTGGGCGTTCAACGAACCGGGAACATCCCTTGCTTCGAGGACGCACATCGAGGCGCTCACCCGACAGACGCTGGATGATAACTACGAGTTGTTCTATAAGGGCGCGGGTTTTTCAAGAGACGAAATGCCCCATTTCGCGCTCACGATGGGGATTGGGACCATACTTTCGGCAAAAAGTCTGATTATGCTCGCCAATGGGAAGAAAAAAGCGTCGGTTGTCGCCGCCGCTTTGGAAGGCCCGATTACATCTCAGGTCACCTCGACGGCCATCCAGATGTATGCCGGTAAGGCGACCGTTATTCTGGATGAGGATGCGGCTTCCGGTCTGAAAAATGCCGACTTCTGTCGACACACCGAAAAACTGAAGGCAACGCTATAGTTGCATCGCACGGATGAAACAATACCCGGAAGGAGATCCTGATGCCGGATCCCAAGAATACGCTGGGCGAGGCGCTGACGATACCCAAGCTTCGACTGGAACAAATGATTCACAACAATGAAGTCAAGGCCGAAAAACACGCGTTCGGACGGGACAGCAAGCAGTACTACCTATACTTTGAACCGTCCGGAGCAATCAAACAGCGTATCATCGTTTACATTCACGGCGGCGGTTGGATGTCGGGTTCTCCGAACCGGTACAAGTATATCGGCAGAATGTTTGCCGATATGGGATACCATACGCTTTCTCTGGGCTATCGGCATACCCCGCTGTACAAATACCCCGCGCAGGCAAGAGACGTGTTTACAGCGCTTGTAAAAGGCCTTGCCTTAATTAAAAAAAAGGGCGTTAACACGGATAACATCGTAATCGTGGGATCTTCCGCCGGCGGACACCTCGGAGGCATCCTGACATACGATAAGGCGCTTCAACGGGAGTTTGGCATTGACAACCGGCGAATCCGGGGCCTTGTATCGCTCGGCGGCGTCCTATCCTTCGGGGTCGAGTATCTGGCGACAACCCAGCTTCTGATCGAGGCGCTTTTCGAAAGGAATTTCGACCGGAAGACCGCCGAACCGATTTCGTTGGTTGACGGCAGTGAGCCGACGCGCGTCTTGTGTATTCACGCTCAGAATGACCCGATCAGCACCGTGGAGAATGAAACGCTTTTCGTGGATCATGTGAATCGGTTGAAGCCGGGCACAGCCTCTTCTTTGATCATTCGGGATGAAGACATGTTTCACTCGAATTTGGTAATGGGTGTATTTTTTGAGGATCCGGAGGAATCCGATCCGCTTAAAGTTTTATTCCGGTGGATTGAGTGTCTGCCGCCGCTAAAAGTCGGAGGTTGATATGGAACTGATTATTACCGCGCTTTTCGGACTTGAGAGCCTTATTCGTGAAGATCTCGAAATGATCGGCTATAATGCGGAAAGCATTGCGGTGCAAGACGGCATGGTTATTTTGTCGGTGCCGGAGAGCGAGACGGCGCGGGCGGTAGCGCGCACCAATATGTGGGTGCGCCGCGGGGAGCGGGTGTTGTTGTCCGTCGGGGTATTCGATGCGGAAACATTTGATGCGTTATACGACGGCATCTCAAATATCCGTTGGGAGGACTATATACCGGAATCCAACGCATTTCACGTAGAAGGATATTCAAGAAAATCCAAACTGTTCGGTATCCCCGCTTGCCAGAGCATCTGTAAAAAGGCGATCGTTCGTCGTCTGCTCCGATCCGGGGGCAAGCCGGAGACCGCACGGCTTTTCGAGGACGAGAATGCGGGGCTTGTAAAGATTACGTTCGGGATCGTATCGGACACTGTCCGCGTCATGATCGATACGTCCGGAGACGGCCTTCACAAGAGAGGATACCGTCCGCTACGTAACATTGCGCCGATCCGCGAGACTCTTGCCGCAGGCATGGTCAGCCTGTCCCGTTTTTTTCCGTACGAAAAGGAAGCGCTGGTCGATCCGTTTTGCGGTTCGGGCACGATCGTGATCGAGGCGGCGATGATTGCCCATCGTATCGCTCCGGGACTGAAGAGGTCGTTCCGCGCCGAGCGTTGGCCAGTCGTGGGCGCGCAGGCGTTCCGCGCGGCGCGCGAAGAAGCGCGCGACATGGTCCTGGAACAGAAAAGAGGGGGAATCTGTTTTTACGGCTCCGACATCGATCCGAAGGAGATCGCGAACGCGAGCGCGAATGCTTCTTCTGCGGGCGTCGCCGGCCTGATTCGGTTCAAAGAGGCGAATGCTTTTAGCCAAACTCCGTCCGCTTTGCGCGAATGGACAGGATATGACCGCCAGCTGATTATAACAAATCCCCCTTACGGAGAAAGAATGCAGACGCCCGAAGAGGCCGCCGAATTGTTTGGCGGGATCGCGCGGACCTATTTGGACGGAAATGGCTATTGCAAAGACGGAATCCGCCTTTCGGTCATTTCACCGGACGACTCGTTCGAGCAGGCTTGCGGTCGCCCGGCCGACAAGAGAAGAAAGTTATATAACGGAAATATCCGCTGTCAGATGAATCATTATTTTCGTCGGGCGGAAGACCGGCAATAAGGTCCGGTTTTTCTTCGTGCGTCAGACCGTCAATCCGTTCCGGCTTTTTTTCGCGCGTCAGACCGTCAATCCGTTCCGGTTTTTCATCGGGCGCCAGACAGCCGATCCGTTCCGGTTTTTCATCGGGCACGGACCGGGAGTGAGGGTCATCTATTCTTCGATGTGTCCGCCGTGTGCGGACAGCATGCCGAACATTCATTCAGAGCGATTCCGCAAGACGCCTTGTTTCAAGAGGACTCAGAGTTTACAAAAACCATGCGCGTTTTTAGCCGGTTGCGTTATAAAAATGTAAAATCCCTGAATTCAAAGCTTTTCGGGTGCGAAAAACCGTAAACCTTTGTCCTAAAGTTATACACAGAGTTTTCCACATTATCCACAGGTCGCGAAAGTGGAAAATAGGGGAAAAAAGGTGGAGAAATCATCTCAATGTGAAGAAAAGAAACTGCATTTATTTGTTATAATGGTTGAAAGCGAAAAGGAGGGTCCGTTGTTATGTCCGGTCTGAAGCGACAAGCACAGAATGCGAAGAATGCGGCATTGAAGATGATCTCAGTATCATCGGAGACAAAGAACGATGCCCTGAAGGCGATCGCCGGGATGCTCAAAGAACGGTCGGCCGAGATATTCGCGGCGAATTCCGTGGATCTGGAAGAAGCCGGAAGGACCGGGGTATCCATGCCTTTACGCAAGCGCCTGCTTTTCGATGAACAAAAGCTGGCGGTCGTGATCGAGGGGCTGATCCAACTTTCCGAATTGCCGGATCCGGTCGGAAAGATTCTTCTCGGCACTCAGATGGACGAGGGGCTTTCGCTTTACCGGGTATCCTGCCCGATCGGCGTGATCGGTATCATTTTCGAGTCGCGGCCCGACGCGTTGGTCCAGATTGCATCACTTTGCCTGAAAGCAAGTAACGCGGTTTTCCTGAAGGGCGGATCCGAAGCGCGCAACACGAATCGTATCCTTGCGGCGATCATCGCGGAAGCCTCAAACGCCGCCGGGATACCGGACGGATGGATTACGCTTTTAGAGTCGCGGACCGAGGTCGCAGAGATGCTCGGACTCGATGAATATATCGACCTCCTGATCCCCAGGGGATCAAACGCGTTTGTCCGCTATATTATGGAAAACACGAAGATCGCCGTTCTCGGGCATGCGGACGGAGTGTGTCATGTCTATGTCCACAAGGACGCCTCGCCGGAGATGGCGCAACGAATCGTCGTGGACAGCAAAACCCAATATGTCGCGGTCTGTAACGCCGCGGAGACGCTTTTGATCGATCGGGAGATCGCGGATACTCTTCTGCCGAGTATAGCCGCCGCGCTTCGCGAAAAGGGCGTCACGCTCCACGGTTGCGAGCGGGCGGCGGATATTCTCTCAATCGATCGGGTGACCGATTGGCACAGGGAGTATCTCGATTATGAAATGTCCGTTCGCGTCGTTGACGGACCGGAGGAAGCCATTGAGCATATCAATCGATACGGGTCGGGGCACACGGACGCGATCGTTACCTCAAACCGCGAAACGGCGGAGCTTTTCATGAATTCGGTCGATTCCGGAAATGTCTTCTGGAATACTTCCACCCGTTTTTCGGATGGCTTTAAGTACGGATTCGGCGCGGAGGTCGGCGTCAGTACGTCGAAGATCCACGCGCGCGGTCCGGTCGGACTCGAGGGCTTGGTTACGTATAAATACAAGATCTACGGCGACGGCCAGATCGTAGAGGACTATGCGTCGGGCAAAGCCCGGTTTACGCATCGTCCGATCGGAGGGCATCTATGATTATTTCAATCGCATCGGACCATGCGGGGTATGACTTGCGTCAGACGATCGTTTTGTATCTGGAGCAGAAGGGCCACCAAGTCCTGAATCGCGGTGCATCGTCCTCGAAAGAGCCGTATAGTTATGTTCAGGCCGGTCGCCTGGTTTCCAAGGATGTAACCGAAGGCACGGCGGAAAAAGGGATCGCGATCTGCGGAACCGGTATCGGAATCTCCATCGTATGTAACAAAAAGCGAGGCATACGCTGCGCCCTGTGCCTGAACGAGGTTATGGCCAGACTGGCTCGTCAGCATAATGACGCGAATATTCTTTCTATGGGCGCCCGGGTTGTGGGTGTTTCTCTGGCGGAGTCCATCGTCGATACCTTTTTAAGCGCATCCTTCGACGGCGGAAGACACCGCGAACGTGTCGACGACATCGAGTGAGTGATAGTAAGAGCACATATTTTAAGGAGGGCCCCTCATGGAGAGCAACATTTTCATTTTTGATCACCCCTTGATCCAGCACAAGATTTCCCTTTTACGGGATAAGCGGACGACAACAAAGGAGTTTCGCGAACTGGTCGGTGAGTTGGCAATGTTGATGGCGTATGAGGTGACCCGGGATCTGCCGCTGAAAGAGGTCGAGATCGAGACTCCGATCGCGATCGCAAAGACAAAGGTTCTTGCCGGTAAGAAACTGGCAATCGTTCCGATTTTACGGGCCGGTTTGGGAATGGTGGACGGCATGCTGAATTTACTTCCGATGGCCAAGGTCGGACATATCGGTCTCTACAGGGATCCCAAGACTTTGGAACCGGTTGAATACTACTGTAAACTGCCCGATGATGTGACCGAGCGCGAGATTGTCATTCTCGATCCGATGCTCGCGACCGGCGGCTCCGCGTCCGCAGCGGTATCCTTTCTTAAGGAACGCGGAATCACCCAGATCAAATTCATGTGTCTGATCGCCGCCCCCGAGGGCATCGCGAAACTTCAGGCGGATCATCCGGATGTGCCGATATTTTGCGCCGCGAAGGACCCCCGTCTGAACGATCACGCGTATATCGTACCCGGCCTCGGCGACGCAGGCGACCGGTTGTTCGGTACGAAGTAGTAAACGACATTCATCACGAAAAGGGCAGTGCATTCAGCCCGGAAATTTGTCAACATTACAGTTGCACAAACATAGCCGCGGGCGTAAAATCGCTAATATAGAACAAACTCGAAGTCCTGAGTTGATCCGGACTTCAACTTTTTTAAGGGAACGGCGCCTCTTTATGAGTTTTTTATCAGTACTCTCCGCATCGGAATGGATCCGGCGTTATTTCATTGCTTTGAAGGATCGTTTGATCGAGGAATTCAAAATCGGTGACATCGGGGAAGAAATCGGAAAAGCGATCATGCAGGTCGAGTATTTTTTCCGTGCGGGCGATCTTCGCATTTTAATCACCGATGCGGTCATTGCGACCTGGTTGGTCCTGATCCCCTTACTGATCTTCTGGATCTGGATGGCACGCAAGCGGGAGCGGATCCCATCGGGCCGACA